>OGNE01001002.1_pt1 | contig 13911 bp, 5 predicted proteins | sample 1573401 | NCBI WGS metagenome assembly OGNE01 (sample SAMEA2581884, study PRJEB24529) | metagenome | biome: Human gut stool | place: China | collected 2011 | reverse complement strand
GGAGAAGGTGTTTGCATCCGATAATGAGAGAATGAAGAGCTTTCTGGGACGATATGGGGAGATCCTGTAATTATGTTGACCTCTCTTGCGTTAATATTTTTAGTGGGACTTTCCGCCGCAGCAATCTGCGGGGGGCTGCGGCTGCCGCGCATCATCGGCATGCTGGCGACGGGCATCCTGCTGGGACCCTGCGTGCTCAACGTGCTGGACGGCTCGATTTTGTCGATCTCTGCCGAGCTGCGCAAGCTCGCGCTCGTCATCATCCTGATCAAGGCGGGATTGTCGCTCGATTTGAACGACTTAAAGCGCGTCGGCCGTCCGGCGATCTTGATGTCGTGTTTGCCCGCGACGTGCGAGATTGTCGGCTATGTGCTGCTCGCGCCGTGCTTCCTCGGCGTGACGCGCGTGGAGGCGGCGGTCATGGGCGCGGTGCTTGCGGCAGTATCGCCTGCGGTCGTCGTTCCGCGCATGGTAAAGCTTATGGAAGAAGGCTACGGGGTCAAAGAAGGGATTCCGCAGTTGATTCTTGCGGGGGCATCGGTCGATGATGTCTATGTCATCGTGCTGTTTTCGACATTTTCGGGCATGATGCAGGGGGAAGGCGCATCGGTTATCCGTTTTGTCAATATTCCGGTGTCTATTATTTTAGGAATGATTATCGGTCTGACAATTGGCGTTCTGCTTGCATTTTATTTTCAAAAAGTGCATATTAGAGATACGGCAAAGGTACTGATTATTCTTGGTATTTCATTTCTGCTGGCAGCAGCCGAAGACAGCCTGACAACACCGGTTACATTTTCGGCGCTGATTGCCATTATGTTTATCGGTGTAGGATTGCAGAAAAAACGCGAAGCCGTTGCAAAAAGACTTGCTGTAAAATATGCAAAATTGTGGGTAGCGGCAGAGGTCTTTTTATTCGTGCTGGTCGGTGCAACTGTTAATATCGGTTATCTTGGCAGGGTTGGCGTGCGTGCATTGCTGATGATTGCAGGTGCATTGCTGTTTAGAATGGCGGGCGTTTGGGTCTGTCTGCTGGGTACGGGCTTGAAAAGAGGCGAAAAGGCATTTACAATGCTTGCGTATACACCGAAAGCCACAGTGCAGGCGGCAATCGGCGGGATTCCGCTGGCCCTGGGTTTTGCGTGCGGCGATACGGTACTGACGGTTGCGGTATTGGCAATTGTGTTGACTGCGCCGCTCGGGGCATTTGCGATTGATTTATCGTACCGGAAGCTGCTGACGAAAAGTAAGTAAGAATGGAGATTAGTGTGAACAAGCCATAAATGAAAGCTTGTTCACACAGCGCTTTGTGCCGCAGGCGTCACAAATCCGCTTTTTATCGCAGAACTGAATAAATTCAGTCCGCGATTCCTCCGGCATTAGAATGCCTGCGGAATGGAGATTAATATGCAGATAAAAAAAGTTGCGGTTTTAGGAGCGGGAGCGGTTGGCTCTTATGTAATATGGGGACTTTCACAGGCAGAGAATCTTAGCCTTGGAGTGATTGCGGAAGGGGAGCGCGCCGGGCGCTTAAAAGAAAACGGTTGTCTGATTAACGGACAGGTTTACCGTCCGGAGGTCTGGACACCAAAGGAAGCGCACGGCGCAGACCTTTTAATTGTATCGTTAAAATACGGCGCACTGCCGGGCGCATTGGACAGCATTGCGCAGGCGGTGGGAGAACACACAATCGTAATGAGTTTAATGAACGGTGTAGACAGCGAAGAAATTATTGCGCAGAAAGTGAATCCCGATAACATTTTGCATGCACTGATTAAAGTGGCATCCCACAAAGAAGAGAACGGTTACTGCTTTAATCCCGAAACGACAATCGGTATCATCTTCGGGGAAATCAAGCCGCCGTTTGAGAGTGAACGTGTACAGGCGGTGTGCACACTTTTTGAAAATGCGCAGATACATTTCCGTGTAACAGACTATATTAAGGAAGAAATGTGGAGCAAATTCCGCCTGAATGTGTGCAATAACCTGCCGCAGGCAATCTTAGGCGCGGGTGTCGGCTGTTACAGCGATAGCACGCATATGAAAGCCATCAGTGAAGGACTGAAAAAAGAGCTTGAAGCCATTGCACAGGCAAAGGGTATTGACATCGGAAAAGCCGACAAGTCATCTTCCTACGGCAGTGCAGTGCCGCCAAAGACACGCTATTCGACATTGCAGGACTTAGATGCGGGACGGCACACCGAGATTGATATGTTTTCCGGGGCGTTAATGCGGATGGGAAAAGAACTAGGCATTCCGACCCCGTATAATGAATATACCTATAACATAATTAAGGCGCTGGAAGAAAAAAATGACGGAAAATTTGATTACAGTAAAGATACGCAGGAATCGACGTGGTCAAAATAAAAATGCATCTAAATTTACGATTTATGACATTGAACTTCAATGGGTTTGAGAGTATAATTTAACATATGTATCAAAGGTATCAGGGAATGTTTGTATTTTACCTGAAATACGCATATTCTATTATGAAATGTTGGGGAGGACATGGTTATGGCTACATGGAAGAATTTAGACACACTGGAAACTTTTAAGGCACTTTCAGAGGTAAAACGCGTGAAACTGGCAGAGGTAATGTCAGGGGCAGAAGGTGCAGAGCGTGTAAAGAAGTACAGTGTACCGATGGCAGAGGGATTTTCTTATAATTTTGCCGCAAAGCAGGTGGATGATGAGGTGCTTGGCGCGTTAAAGGCATTGGCAGAAGAAGCACAGCTGGCAGAAAAATTTGAAGAACTCTATAACGGTGCGGTAATGAATACCGGGGAAAACAGACTGGTACTTCACCAGCTGACCCGCGGACAGCTGGGCAATGCCGTAGAAGCAGACGGCGTGGACAAGCGTGAATTTTACGTAAAACAGCAGGCGCGGATTGCGGAATTTGCCAATAAAGTACATAACGGCGAAATTACCAATGCCGCAGGCGAGAAGTTTACAACGGTTGTACAGATTGGTATCGGCGGCAGCGATTTAGGACCGCGCGCGATGTATCTGGCACTGGAAAACTGGGCAAAGAAGAACAATACGTTAAAGATGAAGGCGCAGTTTATCAGCAACGTAGACCCGGATGATGCCGCCGCAGTTTTAAATGCAGTGGACGTGGCACATGCCCTGTTCGTACTGGTGTCAAAGTCCGGCACAACCCTTGAAACATTAACCAATGAATCCTTTGTAAAGGAAGCGTTAAAGAAGGCAGGCTTAGATGCTTCAAAGCATATGATTGCCGTAACAAGCGAAACTTCACCGCTTGCAAAGAGTGATGATTATCTGGCTGCATTTTTCATGGACGACTATATCGGCGGCCGTTTTTCATCAACATCAGCCGTTGGCGGCGCTGTACTGTCACTGGCATTCGGACCGGACGTTTTTGCACAGTTCTTAGAGGGTGCGGCGGCAGAAGACAAGCTTTCAGCCAATAAAAATGTTATGGAAAATCCTGAAATGTTAGATGCACTTATCGGCGTATATGAGCGCAATGTACTGGGCTATCCGGGTACGGCAGTACTTCCGTATTCACAGGCATTAAGCCGCTTCCCGGCACATTTACAGCAGTTAGACATGGAATCTAACGGTAAGTCCGTGAACCGTTTTGGCGAACCGGTGGATTATCCGACAGGTCCGGTTATCTTTGGTGAACCGGGAACCAACGGACAGCACTCCTTCTATCAGCTGCTTCATCAGGGAACGGATATTGTGCCGTTGCAGTTTGTAGGTTTCAGAAACAGCCAGATTGGCACGGATATTGAAATTCAGGGCAGTACAAGCCAGCAGAAGCTGTGTGCAAATGTTGCCGCACAGATTGTTGCATTTGCCTGTGGTAAGTCAGATGACAACCGCAACAAGAATTTTGAAGGCGGACGTCCGTCCAGCATTATTATTGGTGACAGTCTTACACCAAAGTCACTGGGCGCTCTGCTTGCGCATTTTGAAAATAAGATTATGTTCCAGGGCTTCTTATGGAATGTCAACAGCTTCGACCAGGAAGGCGTACAGCTTGGCAAGGTGCTGGCAAAGCGTGTGCTTGCGCATGAAACGGACGGCGCATTAAAGGTTTACAGTGATTTGTTAAACATTTAACCAAGAGATAAAATACAGATTATAAGACGGATTTTAATCCCCCGGCTGGATATGTACTTAAATGGCATATCTTTCCGGGGGATTTGTCGCTGCCAGGATTGTGTTTAGCAGGGAAGGTCAACACCCGCCTGGTGGTACAGTAATTTTCCCCAATCGGCAAGTGCAATCACAACAGGAATCAGCGTTTTTCCCCATTCGGTTAAGGAATATTCTGTTTTAGGGGGAACGACAGGATGTTCATTGCAGAGCAATGAAAAATTTGACGATGATTGAACTGGCACAGATTTTAAAGCTCCCGGAAAATGAAGAGATTTTAATGCTTTTTGATCTGGGGACTGCCGCAGAGTGAACATGCGTGATATACGTGTTGTTTTCCTGTGGGGCTTATCTTTTGTAAACTTTTATAAAAAATTTACAAAAATACAATAAAATCAGTGGTTTTTACTAAAATACAGCCAAAAATCAGTTGTCGTCTTTTGTCGAATATAGTACTCTAGAACTACATAAGGCTAATTTCCATACAAAAGAAGAATGATACTAAGGAAAGGGAAAAAAACAAAAAAGGAGAGAGAAAAATGGATAGAATTAAACGCAAAAAACCGGAATTCCGGCGGATTGCAGCGATGATTATGGCGGCAGCCATGATTATTTCCGTGATACCGTTTCCGGAAGGACTGTTTCATGTAACAGCGGCGGCAGCAGTAAAGATGTCGGCAACATGGACAGCTGCCAATTCAACATTAACCGATTCCGACGATGCCGAGGCGGCAAGTGTAAAAGGCGGAAAACTTACCAATGATACAGGCGATACGATTCAGATTTCAGGAACAGCCACATTTACAAAAAGGGATAGTGACTTTCTGGCAAATAACGGGGTGTCTTTGGACATTCCGGTTGTAGAGGGCGCAAAGACCTGTACGCTTACAATCGTATCTTACAGTGATATTACAGAAAGTAATGCAAATCCAGTGCTTGTAAGCGGCATGGAGAATGTAAAAATCACAAGAACAGGAACAGGCGACTGGTCAACTTATACGATTACCGGTACACCGGATAAAAATGTGTCGGCAGTGACACTCACCATGCAGAAGCAGGAGTATTTTAGGTCTGTACAGGCAGATTCTTCAACCAGTCTTGCAGTGACTTCTGCCAGCTTTGCAGACGGCGGGGACACGACGGCAGAATGGACTTACAGCAACGGCAGTGTGCTGGCATCCAATTCGACAAGTTCTATTCAGAAGACAACAGGAACTTATACGAATACAGACGGGGATGTTTTATATGTAGATGCATCTACAGGTAAATTTGCACCGTCCGGCAGTTATATCCAGATAAACAATACAACAAAGATGACAGTTCCGGTCATTGGGGATAAGGCAGTTTTAACGGCTGTTGTATACAAAGGCGGTACAGGAACGGACATTTCAGAAGTGCTTGACGGTACACATTTAAACCTCACAGGTACAGGACTTTTAAAAGCAGAATGTATTTCCAATGTGACAGCACCGGAGGATGCTAACAGCAGAAAAGTAGAGATTGTCTGCTATTTAGACGGACAGGAAGGCGAACTGACATTAGAGGTATTAACCAATACCTATTTCAAATCCCTTGCCATTTCCTGTGAAACACTGGATAAGGCAGTCATCAAAGGAAGTGTTACAGCGACAGGTTCCATTCCTGATGGAACAGCCATTGTTGCAACCAATCAGACAACGGGACTTTCCTATACAGGAACCATTACAAATGGCACGTATGCCATTGAAATTCCGGCTGAATCAGAAGAAATGACTTATGAACTGTCCGTCAGTGACCCGGAATATCAGATTGCATCGGGTGTTACAACGCATACAGTCAGCAATGCAAGTCTTTCAGATATTACAGCAAATTTAAAGCTGGTGAAATTAAGTACCTGTGTTGTAACAGGCAGTATCAGCGGATTTGCTGATGATTATGATATCAGCAGCCTGGACGTTTTGTTTAAGGCAGCTGGGGAAACGGAGTATGTGCCGGAAGTTACGGTAGATACAAAGAACAAGACCTATACGGCAAAGCTCGAAAAGAATATGCCGTACAGTGTAGCATTACAGGGTGTCAATGACTATGAACTGACGGCACCGGCAGAAAATGTTACTTATTCAGAAGACAGTACACTGAATATGACGGCAGCATTAAAGCCTACGTATCAGGTATCGCTTACACTGCCGGATACACCGGATTTAAGCGGTAAAAATATCACGTATACCTATGTAAATCAGGATGATGGATATACTTATATATTTAGTAATAAGGAAGCAATCTCGTTAAGAAACGGTACGTATCTGTTACAGCTTTCAGGAGATTTTCTTGCACAGCCGTATTATGTAAAGAGTGGTTCATATGTAACGGTTGCAGGGAAAAAAGCTGCACAGACACTTACATTTGAAGAAGTGACAAGCTGGTCCTTTGTATACAGTGATGATGGAAACTACTATCAGCAGAGTATCAATGGAACAACCGGTTATTATAACGGACTTTATATTGATGCAACAACCGGTAAGCTGGAGCCAAACGGCACGACACCAAATTCAGCACAGTTTACTACCGGCGCAAAGATTGTTGTTCCGGTCAGCGGAAAATGTACGGTTTCAGTTGAAGCGTATCAGCCGCAGTATGCACTGTATACAATCGGAGGAACGGCTGCAAGTACGGCAGAAGCTGTTTCTACTTATAAATATGATTCAAAAGATGCAGGAACGGTTGAAATCGTATCAACAGGAAGCGCCTATATCAAATCTATTTCTGTTGTTTATGCGGCAAAGGACGTAGAATATGTTGAACAGCCGGAAATGCCAAAGACATATGATTACGGTACGGCAGATTCACTTGTTGTACAGCCGACAGGTCAAAGACTGGTCGTTACACAGACAGGTGGTACTTTAACCGGAAAAGAAAGTATCAGTGACAGTGTCAGCTACTTTGGATTTGATGAAACAGCGGACATAAACAGGCTCACGGCAGATGTGACAATTTTAGAGTGCGGCACAAGCAGTTCTAACGGTGTGTTCTTTGGTGCATTTAACAAAAACGGCATTGCAACGGCAGGTATCCGCAAAGGTACGGAATTAAAGATGATTTATTCCAAATCTTCATCAGAAATGGTGGGTGCGGCAGGTACACTGACAGGAAATGTGACTTTAGGAACGCGTGTCAGATTTGAACTTGTAAAGACAGATGAAGGTCTGGCCATCAGCATTACACCAAAAGACGATAAAGAGCAGCAGATCGTTTATAAATATAGTTCAACAATGCTGCTTCAGACAGACCGTGAAAATACAGCCGTGTCCTATGGTTTTGTATTTGCAGGGGTCAAGGCTGTGATTCAGAATATGAAATATACAGCAGAAGACGGAGCGTGTCTGTATGACCAGAACGCATGTTATTATGCGCAGGGTACGGCACCGGTAGTTGAAAGTGTAACAGCACAGCAGGCAGAAACAAGAGATTACATTACCGTAAGCTGGACGAATTCAGTAGAAGCAGATGGTGACGGTATGTATGTGCTTCAGGTATCAGATGACGGCGGTAAGACATGGGAAAATGTGGATACGGCTATTACAGATACAACATACCGGTATAAGCTGAAAAATGCCGGGGATTATAATTTCAGAGTCTGCGGAAAACTCGGTGTAAGCGGAGAGTACAATGACTTTGTTCAGACCGATGCGATTACGGTGATAGCACCGTTAAGTACACCGGTTGTCAGCATTTCCTCAACGGCAGACAAAGTAAAGATTACCTGGGCTAAGGTATATGATGCAACAGCGTATGATGTATACCGTTATTCTTATGATGAAACAGAGGAAAATGCTAAGAAAATTGCGACGACAACAGAATGTGCTTACGAGGATACGGACGTAACAGCAGAAATGCCGTATTACTATTATATTGTTGCCAATTCTTACATTGGAACCACATTGGATAACTACAGCAATCCGTCAGAAACGGTATGGGCAGTGCCAAGTGCCGGACATAAGGGAGATTATGTATACGAGGATGATGCGGTAGGATTTACGATTACAAAGAGGTCTTATGACACCGTATTTGATGGTAAGATTACCCTTGAAGGTGTCGTTGAAAAGGTGGCAGATGTTTCACTGGTGATTAACGGGGAAACAGTAGACACACAGAGTGTGAAAGCCAAAGAAACCTTTGCATTTGACGATAAGGAGATTGCACAGGGCAGAAATGATGTGGAATTACGGTTCACGGATAAAGATGGCAATATCACAAGAGAAACCTTTAATTTTGTGTATCTGACGAATTATCAGAAAGTGGTTGATGCTGCTTATGATGGAACAGACGGTGAAGAGGTAAATGGAATTGCAACCTATAAGACCGTACAGGCAGCAGTCAATTCTGTAGCAGCGTCCAATGAACGGCGCGTTGTGATTTTTGTTAAAGAAGGCGATTACGAAGAACATCTTTCAGTGACATCACCGTATATTACACTCATTGGTGAAGACAGTGAAAAGACAAGAATTTATTATGATACCAAAGAATGGGTCGGCGGTGACATGAGCCAGCGATGTGCAGTCAGCATCGGAAAGGCGGCAGCCGGATTTTCAGCAGAAAACCTGACCATTGAAAATACATACAAATACCTTGGTGACGGTTCGCTTTCCAATGAATCCTGCGATGCATTAAGAAATGATGCAGAAAATACTTTGTATGTTAATGTAAGAATTTTAGGATATCAGGATACACTTTGTGCTAATGCAGGAACACAGTATTATTACAAGTGTTATATTGCAGGAAATGTAGACTTTATTTACGGAAATGAGCCAAGGGCATTCTTTAATGACTGTAAGCTGGTATTCCGTTATAGCGCAGCTAAAAATTCCGGCTATGTATGTGCTCCAAAGACAGGAGCTGATGCGGCATACGGACTGACATTTTACAAGTGCCGTGTGCTTTCGGAAACGGGCTGTTCAGGCAGCAGATATTACCTTGCAAGACCGTGGGGAGCAGATGCCTATATTACATGGATTGACTGTTACATGGGTAAAATTCTCCGTGCCAATACTGCAAATCCGTATACGGATATGAGCGGAAATCCGGCAGCAGGCGCAAGATTCTTTGAATTTGGAAGCTTTGGACCGGGTTATGCAATTAATATTAACAGAAGACAGATTTCATCCGCAAAGGCGGAAGAAATGACAACCACCGGTTATTTAGGCTGGGATCCATATACAATCGTAGCGATGATTGGCGGAAGATATGTGGGAACCGTAAATACCGGTATTGAGAACAAATTTGTTGAGAAAGAATACGTATCCGATACCTATTCCGGCATGGAAGGTGATGATACCGGACTGGATAAATATGTACTCGAAGGATACGCACAGAGCGGAAAGACAACCGGCGGCGGATTATTAATGGAATCCTCTAAGGATTATTACACCGCAGGTTCAGCCGAAGAATTTTTACAGGCTATCCAGAGTATAAAAGCAAGCGGCAGACCGTCCGTGCTTGAACTGACAAGTGATATTGCACTGGGAACGAACGAGGTTGAGGGCTTTAATAATTACAAAGCATTTATTACGGCACATAAGCTTGCACCGCTGACACACCCGACACTGATACAGACAGGTGTATCCATGTTAAAGTTACAGGATATGAGTGACTTGACGATTTACTCAAAGAACGGTGCAAAGATTACACATACCTGCATTGATATTACAGGTTCAAGCAACATCATTATCAGAAACATCGAATTTGATGAAATCTGGGAGTGGGATGATGAAACTGAAGGCGCATATGACCGTAATGACTGGGACTACATGACAATTGAAAAGGGAAGTTCCAATATCTGGATTGACCATTGTACGTTCTATAAAGCATATGACGGTGTGATTGATGTTAAGACACCAGCAGACAGCAGCAACGTAACCATTTCATGGTGTGAATTTTTACCGGCGAGTGAAGACAGCGTATTTTTTGATACGATGATGAATGCCATGAAGGAAAATCCGGACAACTATCCGTATTATAAGCATTTACTGGAAGCGGGCATGACAGATCAGCAGATTTATAACTATGCATATGGACAGAAAAAGACACATCTGCTCGGACAGTCCGATACAGATACGTCAGCTAAAAACATTACCGTAACACTGGCAAACAATTACTACAAGGATTCAATGGACAGAATGCCAAGACTGCGTTTTGGTACGGCACACGTTTATAATTGTATTATGGATGCACAGGATTTAAGAGATATGCGTCTGGATATCCAGAATACAGTCGGTTCGGCATTTTCACAGAAGATTGTAAGCAACGGCGCTTCTTCAAACTGCGGTGCGCACATGCTTCTTGAAAACTGCTATATGTCCGGCATGACTAACGCATTAATCAGTGGTAACGGTGACAGTGAGGCCGGCTATATTAATGCATTTAATACATTATATCTGCTGGACGGCAAAGAAGAAGATTTAAAAGTTGTTTTAAATACCAGCAAGGAAGGCGAAACGGCATTAGTTCAGGACAGAGGAGAATTTATAGAAAATCTTCCATACAGCGGCTATACCCTGTATGCGGCATCAAACCTTGAAACACAGGTGCAGCCTTACACAGGTGCCGGAAAGCTGACGATGACAACACTGCAGTGGGAAAAGACAGCTTACAATGATGTACATAAAGAACACACAGAGCATACATGGAATGACGGAGCAATCGAAAAAGAAGCAACCTGTACCGAAGCGGGCGTAAAAGTTTACACTTGTACAGTCTGCGGAGACACAAAGAAAGAAGAAATTCCGGCAACAGGACATGTATGGGATGAAGGTAAGGTTACAACAGAAGCAACGACAGAAGCCGAAGGTGTAAAGACTTATACCTGTACAATCTGTGGGGATACAAAGACCGAAGCGATTCCGAAACTTGATGATAATGATAACAAAGGTGATACCGATGACGACAACAACGGTAAAACCGATGTAAGCATTGATGTTGTTGCAGGTGAAAATACACCGGTAGTTGCAGTTGAGGGTACAACCGATGACATTGTAAAGAAGGTTTTGACACAGGAAGAACAAAAGTCTGCGGCCAATGGTGCAAAGACAGCGATATCTCTTCATATAGCAGATATTACCGCAACCGTTTCAGATACAGAGAAGGAACTGATAGCAAAGAAGTTATCAGACGGACAGAGTGCCGGAATGTATCTTGATATTGTATTAAAAGCGGAAGTTGGAGAAAGTACCCGTGTTGTTACAGATACAAATGAGGCGCTGACAATGAAGATTACAGTTCCTGAGAGTCTTCGCAATACGGATACATCAAAGAAGAGAACGTATGATATTGTAAGAGTTCATGGAAAGGATGCAGTTGTTTTATCTTCTGAATTCAATCAGGATGATATGACCATTACATTTACAACCGGTCAGTTCTCAACTTACGCAGTTGTGTATAAAGATACGGCTGTGACACCGGAACAGCCGACAATACCGGAACAGCCGACGACACCGGAACAGCCGACAATACCGGAGCAGCCGACAACACCGGAACAGCCGACGACACCGACGCAGCCGACAACACCGGAACAGCCGACAACACCGATACAGCCGACAACACCGGCACAGCCGACAACACCGGCACAGCCGACAACATCGGCACAGCCGACAACATCGGCACAGCCGGAAAATCCGACAATCCAGAATACGGAGAGTACGGAAAAAACAACAGCGGCAGACAATGCAGCAGAGAAAACACAGGTTCAGACAGGTGATTCTGTTTCATCTGGCAAGGTGGCCGGTATCGTGATTATTCTGATTGCCAGCATGGCAGTGATTGGTTTTGTACTTTTTAAAAAGAAAAAAAACGATACAGAAGAATAATTGCAGATATCATAGGCGGGGAATTTTGACCGCAACATCTGATTGCATAAATAGTTAAAAAAATGAAAAAAAGCGGGCGCTAAATGAGAGTTAGGCGCCCGCTTTGTCTTGTAAAAAATATAAATTTATGATATCTTTAATAGAAAGGATTGGATAAAAAATAAAAGCTGTATACAGGAATAAATTTATATGCAGAAGTTATTGGAGTAACGGATTGGAGTTATTATGATACGTGTGGATGTAAAAGATTTAAAAGGTGATGAAATACTGGCAGTCCCTGTGATGTCAGCATCTGATACGGTTCTTGTACAGTCCGATACAGAGTTAAAGGAAGAATATATTCAAAAGCTGACGGACCAGCGGATCGGCTATGTATATGTAAAAGAACAGACCGGCAGCGGACAGATTGTAAAAGAACGGAAAGAAGAAAAAGAGCCGCAGCAAAAGAAAATATACAGGCTGGATGAAACGACAGACCGTTCAAGGGAAATTGTCGCGGGGATTCTTGACAGACATATTTATAAACATAATTCGGATTTAAAAAAGATTGGAGAGGCGGCAGAAAATATTATTGATTCTGTACTTTCAGACCATGATGTCCTGACCAATGTGACGGAAATCCGCAATGTCAGTACAGATATGTATACACACTGTATTAATGTGTGTTCATTATCAACCATTCTGGCATTGAAGCTGAAGATGACAGAGCGTCAGGTACATAATGTGGCGCTTGGGGCGATTCTGCATGATATTGGTTTAAAGTATATCCGCGTACCGTACGAGAATATTAGTATTGAAGATATGAACTACAGGGATTTACTGGAATATAAAAAGCATACCATCTATGGATACAGCTCCGTAGAAAAAGAAGAATGGCTGTCCGATACGGCAAAAGAGATTATTCTTCTTCACCATGAAAACGTAAAGGGAACAGGCTTTCCGTTCCAGCAGAGAAATGGCAAGTTAAAGGCAGAAGTGCGCTTAGTATCCGTTTGTGATGATTTTGACAGCCTGGTGAGTGGAATCGGTAACCGGAAGATGAAGATTTATGAAGCCATCGAGTATATCAAGGTGCATACGGGCATGGAATATGATGCGACCATTGCGAATAAGCTGCTTGAATCGGTAGCAGTGTATCCGGTTGGCATGAATGTCATGACGAATGAAGGAGAAATCGGTGTGGTTGTACGCCAGAACCGGGAGGTTACAGACCGTCCGGTAATCCGTATGCTGCGATATGCAGATGGAACAGATTATAAAGAAGAAGTGGAAAAAGATTTGTTAAAGTATCTGACGGTATTTATTGTCGATACATTATAAGCAGAGGAGTTTATTCAAAAATAATATATGAATTTATATATGAGAGCGCTTGGATTTTCAAGGATGGATTCCAAAGCTGAGGCAGAATTTATACAAGAGGGGATAAAAGAGTGCATTGATGAGGGGCTGGTGCTGAAAAATCAAAAATTAAACAGGGGTTCAATGGTGGTAGCAGCAGGCGAATCCATGGGCGTTTATATTTATGGAAGATATGAGGAAAACCGGTTTGTCTATGAATATCATTTTCCATTTTTAATGGGAAGCGTGGGAACGCTAAATGATGAGATTACGATAGAGCGGCATCTGGATAAGGAGTCGTTTGCAGCAGTCTGTGATGAGGCAAAGACAGGGGTTACGCTGATTTTTTATTTACAGAATATTATGGATTATCTGGATTATCTGGTTAAAGCAGCAGGGAATCAGAAGCTTCCGGAACTGCTGGACACAAGAGGTGCTTCCGTAAAAAATCCGGTTCCGGGTAAACGGGCAGTCATGACGGCATTATCCATTGGCGGGATGATACTGCTTCCAATCCGCAAAAAGCAGGAAAAGGATAAAGAAGCGGAGGAAAGCAGAAGACGGCGTATTGCGGCAGCTAAAAGGGGTGATGAACAGGCAATGG
>OGNE01000993.1_pt1 | contig 14044 bp, 13 predicted proteins | sample 1573401 | NCBI WGS metagenome assembly OGNE01 (sample SAMEA2581884, study PRJEB24529) | metagenome | biome: Human gut stool | place: China | collected 2011 | reverse complement strand
AGAGTGTCTGTACTTCCAATAAGGCACTGGTTGCGGAACACGGACCGGAGCTGCTTGCAATGGCAAAGGAAAGAAACTTAAACTTCATGTTTGAAGCATCTGTCGGCGGAGGTATTCCGATTATCCGTCCGTTAAACCAGTCACTCACAGCTGATGAGATTACACAGATTACCGGTATTTTAAACGGAACAACCAACTACATTTTAACAAAGATGAGCCAGGAAGGCAGTTCTTATGAAGATGTATTAAAGGAAGCACAGGATTTAGGCTATGCGGAGCGCAATCCGGAAGCGGATGTGGAAGGCTATGATACCTGCCGTAAGATTGCGATTCTGACATCGCTTGCATTCGGTTCAACCGTAAAGTTTGAAGAAATCCAGACAGAAGGCATTACAAAGATTTCAACAGCCGATTTTGCATATGCGGAAAAGCTTGGCTGTGTTGTCAAACTGCTTGCAACAAGCTTTAAGAAAGATGAAAAGGTTTATGCGATTACAGCACCGTTCTTAATTGATGCTACACATCCGCTCTATAATGTCAATGACGTCTTAAACGGCATTTATATTCATGGAAATGTCATTGGTGACGTGATGTTCTTCGGAGCAGGTGCAGGAAAGCTTCCGACAGCCAGTGCGGTTGTTGCGGATGTTGTAGACTGCGTAAAGCATAAGGGCAGAAATGTCATGACACTCTGGAGCTATGAAAAGTTAGAACTTGGCAGTGCAATGGAAGTAGAACGCACTTTCTTTGTAAGAATTAAAGACAGAGCGGCGCTTGAAAAAGCAAAAGAAGCATTCCACGCAGTACAGACAGTTACGGTAGACGGACTGGATGATGAATTTGGTCTTGTAACAGCCAATATGACAGAACAGGCATTTGCACAGGCAGCAGCACAGTTTGATGTTGCCGGCAGAATCCGTTTTGATAAAACAACCATTTAAAATAAAAAACTGACGGTTACAGTAAATGAGAAGGAAATGAGGAAAAGAAAATCATGAAGTATTTAATCGTTTTAGGCGATGGAATGGCAGATAAGAATATTCCTGAACTTGACAACCGTACACCCCTTGACTATGCAGACACGCCGGCAATGGATAAGTATTCAAAATTATCCGAAATCGGCATGGTGCGCACCGTACCCGAAGGTATGGCACCGGGAAGTGATACGGCAAATCTTTCTGTATTGGGCTACAATCCGAGAGAATATTATACGGGACGTTCTCCGCTCGAAGCGTTAAGCATCGGTGTGGATATGAAACCGACCGATGTGGCACTGCGCTGTAATATCGTTACGGTATCCACAGACGACCTTCCATATGAAGAAAAAACGATTATTGACCACAGCTCCAGCGAAATCTCAACAGAAGATGCGGCTGTATTACTGGAAGCGGTCCGTAAAGAATTAGAAACGGATATTTATAAATTCTATGTTGGAACAAGCTACAGACATTTAACCATCTGGGATAAGGGTGAAGTTGTAGAACTGACACCGCCGCATGATGTACTTGGACAGGTCATCGGACAGTATCTGCCAAAGACAGAAGCACTGCGCGAAATGATGAAGAAAAGCTATGACATTTTATCAAATCACCCAATCAATGTAGAACGCATGAAAAAGGGCTTAAATCCTGCCAATTCCATCTGGTTCTGGGGTGCAGGCACCCGTCCGGCACTGGCACCGTTTGTTGAAAAGACGGGACATACCGGTGCAATGATTTCTGCGGTAGATTTATTAAAGGGGATTGCAGTCGGCGCGGATATGAAGGTTGTTGAGGTAGAAGGCGCAAATGGCGGACTCGATACCAATTATGAAGGAAAAGCCGATGCAGCAGTAGAAGCACTGTTAAAAGATGATTTGGATTTTGCATACATTCATCTGGAAGCCCCGGACGAAATGGGACATCAGGGCAGCTTTGAGCGCAAGGTGCAGGCAATCGAAAATCTCGACAAGCGCATTATTAAGCGTGTGACAGAGCAGTTAGAAGCGGCAGGAACGGATTTCAGAATGTTAGTTCTTCCGGAGCATCCGACACCGGTAGCCATCAGAACCCATGTATCAGACCCGGTTCCGTATATGCTCTATGACAGCACAAACAAGCAGAGCCACACATGGAATTACAATGAAAAAGAGGCGCAGGAAAGCGGCAATTATATCGACAAAGGATATACAATCATCAATCATTTATTTGAAAAATAACAGAGAAAGGCAGTTACATAAAAATGGTAAAAGTAGTTAAATTTGGCGGAAGTTCATTAGCAAGTGCAGAGCAGTTTAAGAAGGTTGGCATAATTATCCGTGCCGAAGAGAGCAGAAGATATGTTGTGCCGTCTGCACCGGGAAAGCGTTTTTCAGAGGATACGAAAGTAACGGATATGCTCTACAAATGCTATGCCGAAGCAGAAGAAGGCAAAAATTTTGATAAATCTTTAAAGGCAATCAAGGAACGTTACAACGAAATCATCAAGGGGCTCGGCTTAAAGCTTTCCTTAGAAGAACAGTTTGAAACAATTAAGAAGCAGTTTGCTGCAAAGGCCGGTAAGGACTATGCAGCTTCCCGCGGTGAATATTTAAACGGTATCATCATGGCAAATTACCTTGGCTATGAATTTATTGATGCAGCAACCGTAATCTGCTTTGATAAAAATGGTGAATTTGAATCTGAAAAAACCAATCAAGTGATGAGCGAACGTCTTGCAAATACAGAAAATGCTGTTATTCCGGGCTTCTACGGTGCAATGCCAAACGGTCAGGTAAAGACATTTTCAAGAGGCGGTTCCGATGTAACCGGTTCTATCGTGGCAAGAGCTTTAAAGGCAGATGTATATGAAAACTGGACAGATGTTTCCGGTTTCCTTGTAGCAGATCCAAGAATTGTAGAAAATCCAAAGCCGATTGCGATTATTACTTATAAGGAATTAAGAGAATTATCTTACATGGGTGCTTCCGTATTACACGAATCCGCAATCTTCCCGGTAAGAAAAGAAGGAATTCCGATTAATATCCGCAACACCAATGCACCGGAAGATAAGGGTACAATGATTGTAGAAACGACCTGCAGTATCCCGGAATGTATCATTACAGGTATCGCAGGAAAGAAGGGCTTTGTAGCAATCAACATTGATAAGGATATGATGAACTCTGAAATCGGTTTCGGTAGAAAAGTACTTCAGGTATTTGAAGATAACGGTATTTCATTTGAGCATATGCCGTCAGGAATCGACACCATGACAGTCATTGTACATCAGGATGAATTTGTGGAAAAAGAACAGAAGGTGCTTGCAGAACTGCACAGAGCCGTGAATCCGGACAGCATTGAATTAGAGTCAAACCTCGCATTAATCGCTGTTGTAGGACGCGGTATGAAAAACAGTGTCGGTAATGCCGCAAATGTGATTTCTGCACTGTCTAATGCAAAGATTAATGTTAAAATGATTGATCAGGGATCAAGCGAATTAAATATTATCGTCGGTGTAAGAAACCGCTACTTTGAAGCGGCAATCCGCGCAATCTATGATGTATTTATTCCACAGAAGTAAAAAATAAAGAACAAACGGCAGTTTTTGCAAAGCTGGTGTAGCGGAGTAATCCAATACAGATTTGCAGAAACTGCCGTTTGTTATTGATGCTGCCTATGCACGTGGCTCGACAGCATAGACGGACATATATTCCTGCATATAATTTATTAAACTTGGGTCATGCAGAATGGAAAGCATCATAACAAAGAAAAATAACATTAAAACAATGCCGGAAATGCCAAGACATAAACCGGCAACCGCTTTTCCTTCAAAACGTCCAATGCGGCTGCGGGAAAGGATTGCCAGTACAATTGCTGAAATCGTACATGGCAGACTGATGTAATACACTATGGAAGTCACACAGCCTGCAATGGCTAAAATCAGTGAAAAAGTCGCAAGCTTATCCTTTGGTTTAGCCGGCGGCACCGGATAGTCATTATTAAAATAATTCTGATTCGGATGCTGGTTTCCATTTATATTCTGATTTTGATTTGTATTGTTATTGTCACTCCAGTTATTCGGGTCGTAATTATCCATGAAATCCTCCTTAATTTGCATATATTTATGATATTGGAGTCGAAACCCCTGATAATAATACCTGCGGATTGTTCCGTGCTTTGCATTTTTGCAATTATTGGTATCATTTTATAATCTTATCATAAGGTATGATGGATTGCAAATCAGCCGCAGCTCAAAGTTGCGAAACCTCTCCCAAACTGGTATAATAATAAGAATTCAGAAAAAAGGGAAGAAAAAGGAGAACGTCACACGAATGGACATTATCAAGAAGATAGCAGAAGAATTACAGATAAAGGCAACACAGGCGGAAGCCGCTGTCAAGCTGATTGACGAGGGCTGTACGATTCCGTTTATTGCAAGATACCGTAAAGAAGCAACAGGCGCATTAAATGATGAGCAGTTAAGAAATTTAGATGAAAGACTGCGTTACCTGCGCAATCTTGAAGATAGAAAAGAACAGGTAATCGCAAGCATTGAAGAACAGGGTAAATTAACAGACGAGTTAAAGCAGCAGATTCTGGCGGCAGAAACAATGGTACTCGTAGAGGATTTATATCGTCCGTATAAGCAGAAAAGAAGAACAAGAGCGACAATTGCCAAAGAAAAAGGCTTAGAACCGCTGGCAGAATTTATTTTACAGCAAAATACCGACAAGCCGTTAGAGGAGGAAGCCGCCAAGTACATCAGTACGGAAGAAGGAAAAGAAGTAGCCGATGCCAAAGCGGCAATTGCGGGGGCAATGGATATTATTGCAGAGCAGATTTCCGATGTGGCAGACTACAGAACATATATCCGTGATATTACAATGAAAGAGGGTAAACTTATTTCTATTGCCAAAGATGAAAAAGCAGAATCGGTTTATGAAACCTACTATGACTACAATGAAAGCTTAAGCACCGTTCCGGGACACAGAATCCTTGCGATTAACCGTGGTGAAGCGGAAAAGTTTTTAACAGTGAAGATTGAAGCACCGGAAGAACGCATTTTAAGATATCTGGAAAAACAGGTGCTGACTTCGGAAAATGAATTTACAGCGCCGGTATTAAAAGCAACGATTGCAGATGCGTATGACAGACTGATTGCACCGGCAATCGAGCGTCAAATCCGCAGCAGTCTGACGGAAAAAGAAGAAGATGGCGCAATTAAAGTATTCGGCAAAAACTTAGAACAGCTTTTATTACAGCCGCCGATTGCAGGAAAAGTCGTACTCGGCTGGGACCCGGCATTCCGTACAGGCTGTAAGCTTGCTGTGGTGGATGCAACGGGAAAGGTGCTGGATACAAAGGTCATCTATCCGACAGAGCCGCACAATAAGGTTGAAGAATCCAAGCGTGAAGTAAAAAAACTCATTGACAAATATCATGTAACGCTTATTTCCTGCGGGAACGGAACGGCTTCCAGAGAATCCGAAAAAATTATTGCGGACATGATTAAAGAAATGAATTTAAACGATGTGGATTACATCATTACCAATGAAGCCGGTGCTTCCGTATATTCGGCAAGTAAGCTGGCAACAGAGGAATTTCCTGATTTTGACGTAGCACAGCGTAGTGCGGTATCCATTGCAAGACGTGTGCAGGACCCGCTTGCCGAACTTGTAAAGATTGAACCGAAGTCGATTGGTGTGGGACAGTATCAGCATGATATGAATCAGAAAAAGTTAAGCGAAACCCTGACCGGTGTCGTAGAAGACAGTGTAAATAAAGTCGGTGTTGATTTAAATACAGCATCCGCTTCATTATTGGAATACATTTCAGGTATTTCCAAGGCAGTTGCAAAAAATATTGTAGACTACCGTGAAACTAACGGTAGATTTACGAACAGAAAGCAGCTGTTAAAGGTGGCAAAGTTAGGACCAAAGGCATTTGAACAGTGTGCGGGCTTTATGCGCATTACAGGCGGTGACAATCCGTTAGATGCAACAAGTGTCCACCCGGAAAGCTACGAAGCAGCAAAGAAGCTGCTGGCGTTAATGGGTTATGACAGCAATTCCATTACTTCCGGTGAATTAATTGGTTTAAGAAGCAAAGTTCACAATTTAAAAGAACTCTCCGAAAAGCTTGAAATCGGTGAAATGACCTTAGAGGATATTATCAAGGAACTTGAAAAGCCGGGACGTGACCCGAGAGAAGAAATGCCAAAGCCGATTTTACGCAAAGATGTCTTAGAAATGAAAGACTTACAGCCGGGCATGATTTTAAAGGGAACGGTAAGAAATGTCATTGATTTTGGTGCATTTGTAGACATTGGTGTACATCAGGACGGACTGGTACACATTTCACAGATGAGAAGTGACAGACGTGTCGAACATCCGTTAGACGTTGTCAGTGTCGGTGATATCGTAGATGTCCGTGTAATTGAAGTGGATGCCAATAAAGGCAGAATTGCACTTTCTATGATTTTGGATGAAAAAGAAGCGCAGAATAAAAAGATAAGCAGACCGGCAAAAGACCGCCGGACAAAAAAGGACCGTCCGAAAAAACAGGAAGGACTGAATCTGAGCGGATTGTCAAAATTTATGCACTAAAAAAGAGTAAAGATTGTCCGGATAATGCCGGGGCTGAATTAAGAAAGGAAAAGTTATGAGTGAATCGAACAAGCCACAGGGCTTACAGGTGCAGTTTGAAACACAGGTTACCGAACAGGATTTGATGAATTTTAAATTATACCACAATTACCACAGTGTCGGCGGTGTGGCAGGACTGTTGTTTGGGATTGTCGCACTGATTATCTGTGTAGTATCCGTAGGCCAGGTCAACATTTCCTATACACTGATGATGGGCTTTTTTGGGCTCTTTTTTACCGTGTATACACCGATTGGCATGAAATTAAAAGTGAAACAGCAGATGAAAACCGTTGCAGCTTTTAAAGAACCTGTCCGATATACAGTTACAGAAGAAAAGATTTTGTTACAGCAGGGGGCGGTGACCGAAGAAATGCTCTGGGAAGACATTTTTAAGATTAAATGTACAGGAAAAAGTCTTGTTTTATATATTACCAGTGTCCGTGCTAATATCATTCCATTGCGTGACATCGGTGATGAACTGGATGCGTTTCTTACAATTGCAGAGAAAAAATTGAAGCCGTTTCAGATAAAAGTGGGAGACAGATATGGTCATAGAAACAACTAGCGCAAAAGAAACCTTTGAAGCCGGATACAGGCTGGCACAGTCCGTACATCCGGGACAGATTTACTGCTTAAACGGCGATTTGGGTGTCGGCAAAACCGTATTTACGCAGGGCTTTGCCAAAGGACTTGGGATTGAAGAACCGATTAACAGCCCGACCTTTACGATTGTACAGGAGTATCATGAAGGCAGACTGCCGTTGTACCATTTTGATGTATACCGCATTGCCGATGTCAGTGAAATGGATGAAATCGGTTATGAAGAATACTTTTTTTCAGATGGTGTATGCCTGATAGAATGGGGAACGCTCATAGAAGAACTGCTCCCTGACAGCACAATAACTATTACGATAGAAAAAGATTTGCAGAAAGGCTTCGACTATCGTAAAATAACGATTTCAAATGGAGAAAAACAATGAGAATTCTGGCAATAGAAAGTTCCGCAGTTACTGCTTCTGTTGCAATTTTAACAGATGACGTACTGACGGCAGAATATACGGTAAATTATAAAAAAACACATTCACAGACACTGCTTCCGATGATTGATGAAATCTGTAAAATGACGGAAACAGAGCCGGAAAGTTTTGATTTGATTGCTGTATCACAGGGACCGGGTTCTTTTACCGGACTGCGTATCGGTGCGGCAACAGGAAAAGGCATTGCACTGGCACTGGATAAAAAAATGGTCGCAGTGCCAACCTTAAAAGCAATGGCATATAATGTCAGTGAAACAGACTGCCTGATTTGTCCGGTAATGGATGCAAGAAGACAGCATTTATATACGGCGCTGTACCGGCTGGATAAAGACGGGAAACCACAGGAAGTATTGGCACAGAGCCTGTTATCTTATGAAGAACTGATAAAGCTTTTAAATGAGAAAAATGAACCGGTACTCTTTATCGGCGATGGTGTTGTACCGGCAAAACAGGCATTTGAAGAAGGCCTTACCTGTGCTTATAAAATCGCTCCGGCGCATATCTGCACCCAGCGCGCAGGCAGTGTGGCGCTTGCGGCAAAAGATATGGCAGAAGCGGGAGAGGTCATTTTATCAGACGCATTCCATCCGGAATATTTAAGACCGTCACAGGCAGAAAGGGAGTTGAAGCGTGGAACAGTTTCAAATTCGTGAAATGCGTGAAACAGATATTGCACAGGTCGAAGCAATAGAACAGGAAATTTTTTCTGTACCGTGGTCGGAAAAATCTTTTCTTTCCGCCTGCACAACGCCTGAAAATATTTATCTGGTGTGCCTTGCAGGCGAAGAAGTTGAAGGCTACTGCGGCTTGTGGAGTGTGCTTGGCGAAGGCAATATCACCAATATGGCAGTGGCAGAAAAATACCGCAGAAACGGAGTGGCGGAAGCGCTGATGAAAGAAATGGAAGAACGCGGCAGACAAAAAGACGTGACGATATTTTTTCTTGAAGTGCGTGAAAGCAATGATGCAGCGCGCAGGCTCTATGAAAAAATGGGATATGAACAAATCGGTGTCCGTAAAAATTTTTACGAGAAGCCGGCGGAAAATGCCATAATCATGTCAAAAGGCTGGCGTACGGCATAGGAAAGGTGTATACTAAAATTAGAAAAGGAAAGACTAAGAAAAATGTTAGATGTATGTTTACTAGGTACAAGCGGAATGCTTCCGTTGCCGGGAAGATGGCTGACATCGCTGTTGCTGCGTTATAACGGCAGCAGTATGTTAATCGACTGCGGCGAGGGAACACAGATTGCAATAAAAGAAAAGGGCTGGAGCTTTCATCCGATTGATGTCATCTGCTTTACACATTACCATGCAGACCATATCAGCGGACTTCCGGGACTTTTACTGACAATCGGCAATTCCGACCGGACAGAACCGGTAACACTCATCGGGCCAAAAGGGCTTTCAAGAGTGGTTTCCGCACTGAGGGTCATTGCACCGGAGCTTCCGTATGAATTGCGTTTTATTGAATTGAGTGAATCCAGAGAACATATTTCTATCAATGGATATGAAATAGATGCATTTAAAGTGAATCATGCTGTGACCTGTTACGGTTATGCGGTAAATATTCCGCGAATCGGCAAGTTTGACGTTGAAAAAGCAAAGGCACTTGAGATTCCTCAGAAAGCATGGAACCGCTTGCAGCACGGCAGTACAGTAGAACTGGACGGCAGGGTGTATACACCGGATATGGTTATGGGTGCACCAAGAAAAGGTCTGAAAGTGACTTATTGTACGGACAGCAGACCGGTGAAGTCTATTTCAGAAAATGCACAGGGCTCGGATTTGTTTATCTGCGAGGGCATGTACGGCGAGAAAGGTAAAGAAAGTAAAGCAAGGGAATATAAACATATGACCTTTGTAGAAGCTGCACATCTTGCCCGGGAAGCACAGGTGAAAGAAATGTGGCTGACACATTTTAGTCCGTCACTGGTGCGCCCCGCAGATTATGTAGCAGGAATACAGAAGATATTTCCGAATGTTCAGGCAGGTACAGACGGTAAAACGGTAGAGCTTGGCTTTGAAGATTAGGAAAGGGCAGCTGCAAAGGAGGTAGCGTTATGAAAAAGTATGCAAGAGTCACAATCGCAATTTTAATCATGGCAGCATTGGGCGTTGGATATTACTATTACTTGTCCAACAGACAGCCGCGGCAGGATGCGACACAGCAGTCGCTGGTGAATGAACAGCTTGCCCAGTTAAAGACAAAAAATATTGAACAGAATTACCCGGAATCCGTAAAAGAAGTGGTCAATCTGTTTATGCGCATCAGTAAAATGTATTACACATCCAGCGTATCCGATGAGGATTTAGGCATTCTTGCAAGTCAGGCACGTCTGCTATTTGATGATGAGTTAAAGAGCAAACAGACCGATGCAGAATACCTTGAAAGTTTAAAGCAGGATATAGCGGATTATAAGAAGGTCAACAGATACATTTCTGATTTCAAACTTGAAGGCAGTTCAAATGTAAAGTACAAGACCTTAAACGGTCAGAAGTATGCTACAATTCTTGGACTGTACTATATCCGGGAAGGCAGCGGACTGGAGTATTCTTATACAAAGTTTACACTGCGTGAAGATGCGCAGGGACACTGGAAGCTCCTGTACTGGGAACTGGCAGATGAATCAGACATTAATGAATAAAAAGTAGGAAAAGGTCATGGAAAACAAAGACGTATTAATACTGGCAATCGAAAGCTCCTGCGATGAAACGGCAGCTGCGGTTGTAAAAAACGGAAGAACGGTATTATCCAGTGTGATTAATTCACAGATTGATATTCACACGCTTTACGGCGGTGTTGTGCCGGAAATTGCTTCCAGAAAACATATTGAAAATATTAATCCGGTTATCGAACTGGCATTAAAGCAGGCAGATGTCACGCTGGATGATATTACGGCAATTGGTGTTACGTATGGACCGGGGCTTGTCGGTGCATTGCTTGTTGGTGTTGCAGAGGCGAAAGCCATTGCATTTGCAAAGAAAAAGCCGCTGGTTGGTGTACACCATATTGAAGGCCATATTTCAGCAAATTATATCGAACATCCTGATTTAGAGCCGCCGTTTGCGGCACTGGTGGTGTCGGGAGGACATACTCACCTTGTTATGGTAAAAGATTACGGCACATATGAAATTATCGGGCGGACAAGAGATGATGCGGCAGGAGAAGCATTTGATAAAGTGGCGCGTGCCGTAGGTCTGGGATATCCTGGAGGCCCGAAGGTTGACAAGCTGGCCAAAGAGGGCAATCCCCATGCAATCGAATTTCCGCGGGCACATGTTGACGATGCACCGTATGATTTCTCATTCAGCGGAATCAAGTCCGCTGTATTAAACTACATCAATTCCTGTGAAATGAAGCAGATTGAGATTAATAAGGCAGATTTAGTGGCATCATTCCAAAATGCAGTTGTAGAAGCACTTGTTTCAAGAGCAATCCGTCTGACAGAGGAAATGCACATTAAAAAGCTTGCCATTGCGGGCGGTGTGGCATCCAATTCTGCACTGCGTGCGGCACTCACAAGGGAATGTGACAGCCACGGTATTCAGTTTTATTCACCGTCGCCGATTCTCTGCACAGACAATGCGGCAATGATTGGTGCGGCTGCATACTATGAATACATGCGCGGAACACGGCACGGATACGATTTGAATGCCGTTCCGAATTTAAAACTTGGAGAGCGGTAATCGGACAATGAAGTGCAGAATGTCTGCGGAATAGAGGAGCATATGAAAAAAATTGCGGTTGTACTGGCAGGCGGACGCGGCAGCAGAATGAACAGTGACATTCCAAAGCAGTATCTGATGTTAAAAGACCGGCCGGTACTTTATTATGCCTTAAAGGCATTTCAGGACAGCGATATTGATAGTATTGTATTGGCGGCAGGTGAAAATGATTTGGAAATGTGCCGCACACAGATTGTTGAAAAATATGGCATAAATAAAGTCATGGCAATTGTCGCAGGCGGCGCACAGCGGTATGATACGGTATACAATGCAGGAGCTGACAATAGATACAGCACCAAAAGAGGTGCTGATTTATATCCATGACGGTGCAAGACCGTGTATCAGCCAGGAAATTATAAAAAACTGCGAAGAAGCCGCATTACGATATGGTGCCTGTACGGCAGCAGTCCCGGTTAAGGATACCATTAAGGTGGTTAGTCCGGAAGGATTTGCGGTTGATACGCCGGACAGAAATACGCTGTGGCAGATTCAGACACCGCAGGTATTCCGCAGTGATATTATAAGCAGTGCGTATACAAAAATGTATGCGGATACAGACAGGGGTACGATTACAGATGATGCCATGCTTGTAGAACGTTATACAGACGTTCCGGTCAAAATGGCAATGGGCGCATACACAAATATAAAAATTACAACGCCGGAAGACATGGGGATTGCGGCGCAGTATCTTTAAAAAATAAAAACCAGAATAGAACAGGTTGTTTAAGAGGGTAATTAGCACAAGGTGCATGATTATAGAATAATGGAATGCTGTAAAATACAGCAGAATGGAGGAGTTACACAATGGAACAGACAATTCCGTATAAGATTTATCTGGAAGAACAGGAAATGCCAAAGCAATGGTACAATGTACGCGCTGATATGAAAAAGAAACCGGCGCCGATTTTAAATCCACAGACTTTAAAACCGGTTACAGTTGATGAATTATCGGCTATTTTTTGTACAGAACTGGCAAAGCAGGAATTAGATGATACAACACCATATTTTGATATCCCGCAGGAAATCCGGGATTTCTATAAAATGTATCGCCCGTCACCGTTAGTACGGGCATACTGTCTTGAAAAGAAGTTAGGCACACCGGCACACATTTATTACAAATTTGAAGGAAATAACACATCCGGCAGTCATAAACTCAATTCTGCAATTGCACAGGCATACTATGCAAAACAGCAGGGATTAAAGGGAGTTACAACAGAGACAGGTGCAGGACAGTGGGGAACAGCACTTTCGATGGCATGTTCTTATTTTGATTTAGATTGTCAGGTTTATATGGTAAAGTGTTCTTATGAGCAGAAACCGTTCAGACGTGAAGTTATGCGTACATATGGTGCATCTGTAACTCCGTCACCGTCTATGAAGACCAATGTCGGACGTAAAATCAATGAAGAATTTCCGGGAACAACAGGAAGCCTTGGCTGTGCGATTTCAGAAGCAGTTGAAGCAGCAACAAGTCAGGAAGGTTATCGTTATGTATTAGGTTCTGTGCTGACACAGGTATTATTACATCAGTCTATTATCGGTCTTGAAACCAAGGCGGCACTGGACAAATACGGTGTAAAGGCAGATATGATTATTGGCTGTGCAGGCGGCGGTTCTAATCTCGGTGGATTAATCTCTCCGTTTGCAGGACAGATGCTGCGCGGGGAAGCCGATTACAAGTTGATTGCAGTCGAACCGGCATCCTGCCCAAGTCTTACAAGAGGAAAATACGCATACGATTTCTGTGATACAGGTAAAGTATGCCCATTAGCAAAAATGTATACACTCGGCAGTGGATTTATTCCGTCCGCAAACCACGCAGGCGGACTGCGTTATCATGGAATGAGTTCTGTAGTTTCCGAATTATACGACCAGGGACTAATTGAAGCAAGAAGCGTAGAACAGACAGAAGTATTTAAGGCAGCAGAACAGTTTGCACGGATTGAAGGAATTCTTCCGGCACCGGAAAGCAGTCATGCAATTAAAGTGGCAATTGATGAAGCACTCAAGTGCAAAGAAACCGGTGAAGAAAAGAATATTGTATTCGGACTTACAGGTACAGGCTACTTTGATATGTTTGCATATCAGCGTTACAACGACCATGAAATGTCAGATTACATTCCGACAGACGAAGAACTGCAAAAGTCACTGTCTACCCTTCCTGTAGTAGAGTAGGGGTATCAGTGTAATCAAAAATCCGGTATACAGAACGGATTCGTACGGATACAGAGTGCCTGCGGTAGGAGAGCAGGAAAAAGACAGGATATATAACTTCGTGCCTGCCGGGCAGTGCGGACGGTATTTGAATAAAATATCCGGAGGGACAGTGAAAGTATTAGAACTGTTTCTGCCGGATATTTTAAATGAAAGTATATTTTTGACAGTCTACAAATGAATTGTCCGGTATATTGAAAACAAAAGAGAGCAAAAAGCGGGGAAAGACGTAAAATAAAAAGGAAGCATAATATACGTAAAAACAGCGTAAAAAGGCGGTGTGAGAGCAGAAAACAGCGGATAAATAAAAAAGTTGAAAAAATTGAAAAAAGTTGTTGACAAGTAGCAGGTGAGGTGATATTATAAACAAGTCGTCAGCGATGAGCAACAACGCAGACATGACAAAAAGAATATGGAGAGGTACCGAAGTGGTCATAACGGGGCGGTCTTGAAAACCGTTTGT
>OGNE01000977.1_pt1 | contig 14190 bp, 7 predicted proteins | sample 1573401 | NCBI WGS metagenome assembly OGNE01 (sample SAMEA2581884, study PRJEB24529) | metagenome | biome: Human gut stool | place: China | collected 2011 | reverse complement strand
TAGATAATAAAGACTTGTCAGCAGCTTTCATTGCCAATGAACTCCACATTAGTATGAGACATCTCTATCGTAAATTAAGCGAAATCGGAGAAGTGAGGTCTATAGCCAATATGATTAAGGATTGCAAGTTGCAAGTAGCAAAAGACCTTCTCATCAATACAAAGCTTTCGATTGACGAAATTGCCTATAAATCAGGTTTCACCGCTCGAAGTACTTTCTTCAGAAGTTTTACGGAAAAATATCACATTACTCCCAAAGAATTTCGCAAACAACAAGAATAAGATTACCACTATCTTATCGCTACTATATACAAAATCTCCCGAATGCCTCAAATCCCATTATAAAGGATTAAATCCGGCATCCGGGAGATCTTATAGGGTTTCGTCAGTTATTGAGTTTTCAATAACTCTTTTTATTTCAACGTAATATTTTGTTGGCTGACAATGTTTCTTGATGAAACTCCCAACATCAACTTAAATACACCCGGATCAACTACAAAATCATGTTTATCCACACTATAATAAGAGAATGAGTCTTTTGTCAGGTCCATCTCAACTTCAGCTGACTGCCCTGGTTCAAGATATACCTTTTTAAAGGACTTCAACTCTTTTAGAGGTTGTTCAACACCATTATTACTCGGTTTACCGATATAAAGCTGAACCACTTCTGATCCGCCCTTCTTGCCGGTATTAGTCAATTTGCAAGTTATCTTTGCCTTTCTATCATCCACAGGATCCTGAAAAACTCTCATATCAGACAGTTTGAAAGTAGTATATGACAAACCGAATCCAAACGGATATTGCACTTCACGGTTAAATTTATCATAACCACGATAACCCACAAAGATTCCTTCCGTATAAGGCACATGGAAATCATGGTCAGGATCGTAATAACTATTGTATGTAGGATTATCTTCCCATTTCTTTTCAAAAGTAATAGGTAGTTTACCCGACGGACTTACTTCACCGAACAAGATATTGGCAAGTGCATTTCCCGACTCCTGACCTGTATACCAACTCCAAAGCAAACCTTTGAGAGAAGGCTCCCATGACTGCATTTCAACATTGCCACCAGCATTGACAACTCCAATTATCGGTTTTTTACTCTTTATGACCGTCTCAATCATCGTTCTACTCGCTTCCGGTAATTCAAAAGTTCTATCACTATTTTCCGACTCCGTATCAGAGTTAAATCCAAAACATGCAATAATCATATCATATTCATTCAATCGCTCAACGAACATGTTCTTACTATTATCAGCTTCCGCTGTATTCTGCCACAACAAATTAGCACTTGCACCTCCACCTTCCTGGAAGTAGTCAATCTGAATATTATATTTCTGACCAGCTTTCAACTGCATAGTATACTTGGAAGTCCTATAACCAGATGGTCTGAATTCATCAATTACTTTTTTTCCATCAATAAACAGATTATAACCATCATCTCCGCCAAGAGTAAACTCATACTCTGCATTCTTATCCGAACAAATAGTTCCTGTCCACCTAACTGAAAAATGATCAGCCGGCATACCCTTATAACCAGTACCACTACTCCAACTATAGTTTATTCTACTTTCAAATTGATCTACAACCGGACTACCTTCTAAATTCATATTATTATAATAGCACGCTCTGAATCCTCTCTGTTTCAAACTACCATCCGTAAATATAATAGGATCAAAACAATCATACTCATCAACATATTCCGCCTTTATTCCATATTTTTCGGCAGCCTTACGAATCCCTTCAAATGCGCTGACATAACTAAACGGATTTACCGAACCACTGCCACCACCACAGACATAACCATTGGCATTTTTTCCTACAACCGCAATTTTCTTGTATTTTTTAGGATTGACAGGAAGAATATTCTTCTCATTCTTCAATAATACAATTGCTTCGTTTGCCACTTTAAGAGCAGTCTCCACAGAGGCCGGATTATCTAAAGGTATGTTTTTATCTTGTTGCTGTGCATCTAAAAAACCAAATCCGATTATAACACGAAGAATATGGCGTATTCTTTCATTAATGGTGTCCATTGTCACATAGCCGGTACGCAGGTAATAAGCGATCTCCTGTGGTTTATTCTTTTCCGCTCCCGGCATTTCTAAGTCCATTCCTGCATTACAAGTAGGAATCGAATATTGAGCCGCGCTCCAATCTGAAACGACCATACCATTGAACCCCCATGTTTTTCTCAACACATCCTTCAATAGCCAAGGATTTTCATTCGTATAAATGCCATTTACCAAGTTATAACTGGTCATTACCGCTCCAACCTCCGCTTCTTGAACAGCAGCTTTAAAAGCTGGGAAGTAAATTTCATGGGCAGTCCTTTCATCTATATCATTACTAATCCGAGCCCTATCATAATCTGAATTATTCGCCAAGAAATGCTTTACAGTAGCCATCACCTTCTGACTCTGAACTCCTTTTATATAGCCTACTGTTGTTCTGGCTGTCAGATATGGATCTTCGCCCATATACTCAAAGTTACGGCCACACATCGGAGCACGATGAATATTTACAGCCGGTCCCAATATGATATGTATTCCACGAGCTCTGCAATCCCGTCCCAATGACTGTCCGTATTCATAAGCCAGTTTTTCGTTCCAAGTGGCAGCAAGTGCCAGACCACATGGGTAGGCATTCGTTTCAATACGGTGTCCTACTCCTTGAGGACCATCAGACATCCTAATTGCCGGTACCCCCAATCGTTTGATCGGTTTTGTGTGAAACTGAAAGTCTCCACTTATGTAATCCAGTTTTTCTTGAATGGTCATCTGATTAAGAATCTCGTCCACCTTTTTATCCACATCGGAGGTATACCATTTTTGCGCAAAAGCAAAACCACCGTTGCAAAGTAGAAAAGAAATAAATAATGCTTTTCTGATTTTTGTACTCATAATTTCTCTTTTAAGTTTATTTTCATTAATTCCATTGGATTTGTTGGTCCATATCCGGTATCAAACTATTGATCTTACGTTCCATACTTAATGAACCTTCTGCACGATAAGATATTACTTTACCCGGTACAGTGGTTATATCATCATATCTATATCTCATATAAATAGTATAATAACGATGAACCAAGTAGGGCAAAACAGCATCTTTTTCTTCCCAAATCTCATAAGTCGGTTGACCTTCAACCTCAAAATTAATTTGGGGATTCACGGCCTTAACAGATAAATTTCCTTTCTTCTTTCCTTTTTCATCGACCTGTCCTTCTTCAAACTTTACATTTATCTTATAATCAGCTCTATCTATTGCATTATCTTCTTTGGTTCCCGCATAAAAAAATACAGTATTCTCATCTACAACATGTGCCCTACGCCTATCTACAACTAATGGAGCATCCTCTGTATCAATAAAATAGATATTCATTGCCATGGCAGAATAAGTACCGGAATAGTCATTAAATGGCAAAATATGGAGCAATGCTTTATGGATTCCTTTCCGTACATTTGTTATATAAGAGGAGTTATCCTCTATCTTCAAAGGCAACACCCATTCCTGTGACAAATCCAAATCTTCAAATTTAAATTTTATTTGGAATAATTCTTTATTTGATCCTCCGGGAATGTGACATACAGGTGACAATAATTCATAATACTTCTCCGGTAACTGTGAATACCATAAGTCCGTCCTATACTGGAATTTCTCTTCGTTCAAAATACCTAATGTGTCATTATCTACGACAATATTCACATCGACAGCTTCGTCAGATAAAGTCAAGCCACTTCGCAGAACGGGAAGATCATAAACGACTTCTCCACTAGGATGATAACGCAAATAAATATCTGCCACACCTTCGCCACCAACCGGTGCTTTCAAAGAGACCATATGAGGATATAATTCCTCTACCCACTCATTATTACATGCACTAAAAACAGAAAACATGCATAACATCATTATATAAGTATTTATTCTTTTCATATTCGTAAATTTATAGATTAATCATAAGTTTTCCATCCCGGAGCCTGAGTCATGCGTTTATTGTGTTTCAGTTCACCATAATCTATAGGCCAGAAATACATCTTACCCGAACCCGGTCATAGAAATCTTCAGCTTTAGCCTGGGTCATCAGTACATTACACCCATAAACAGGTTCCGCTTCTTCCTTTTCCACATCTTTCCAACGCCTTAAATCATAATAACGTTGATTTTCACCCAACAGCTCAATCTGCCGTTCACGTTTCAAATATTTACGAAGTTCACCACTATCTTCATATACCTGTTCTTCATAATCAGGCACTCCTCCACGAATACGAATCTGCGAAATCGCTCTACTCATTTCTTCCTTATCGCGGGAGATCGTATATGGTATACCATCCCAAGTGGCCACCTCAAAACTACTTCCCGGAGTCAATTCATTCAAAGCTTCGGCGTACATTAATAAGATGTCAGCATAGCGGATCGCACAATCCACTTTATCATAGATTTTACCATTATTCGTGTTGCAATCTTTCGGATTAATATATTTCATCATCCCGATACCTGTCGGCTGCCATTTATCAGAAGCATTCGTTCTACCATTCGTATTTCCTCTATAATACCACATCTGTAAATTCCGATAGTTACCATCCCTCGCACTTGCAAAAGGCCAAAATGCTCCGTTAAATGCAACGCTAGCATAGAAACGAGGTTCACGATTTGCATACTCCTTCCAAACTCCGGAGCGCACTTGGGGATATTTACCCTCATTCACTTCCTGTTCCGTTACAAAGCGTTCTCCTACCGGAGTTTCCGACAAGAATTTATTGAGATCAAATGGTTCTCCATTTGCCAAAGCGTAAGCATCACATTGCTTAGCAGTCAGTCCATGGCAATTATTCCCCCCAGCCGAACCAGGCATCTGATCATTGGCCATAGAGTTAACACCATCTCCTAATCCATTATTTCCACGAGTAAAAATCAATTCCGGATTTTCTACAGCATACAAATCACCATTAAAAATAGCACGATAAGATTCAAACGGATCAATATCCGCCCACCCTTCCGGAAAATTCTTTTCTGAATACAATTTATGATAGGGCGGTTTTACCGTAGCAGGGTAAGCCTCACTTCCCCTGCTCTTATAGGGAGCTGTATATAATTTATATACTCCTCGATCAGCAAGATCTACAACGTCTTTTGCCGCTGCCGCCGCTCTGGCCCACTTCTTTTCATCATAAGTCTGCGACATTAAAATACGCCCTTTATCATCCACAAAATCTGAAAACTTGTCCGGATCATCCGGATGAGGATTATTAATAGGGCTTGCGGTGAACAACAATGCCTTTGCGCGGGTAGCTAATGCCGCTCCTTTTGTTGCACGAGCAATATTCCGATTATTTCGTTTTTCCGGCAAATCTTTAGCCGCTAACACCATCTCGTCAGCAATATAATCTACTACCTCATCATAAGTACTCCGGGGGTATGACATCTCATCATAAGTAGCATCAATACTTACAGTTTCACCGGGCATAATAGGCACAGGTCCATATTTCCTCAACAATAACCAATAAAAATATCCACGCAGGAAACGAGCCTGTGCTTTCATATCAGCAATTTCGGTTTGCGTAAGTTCCTCGTTTATATCAATATTATTAATCAATATGGATGCTTGCCGGATTCCTTCATAACATTTCACGTAAGTGGCCCATGTCCAACCATAATCATATTCTCCAAATTTAAACTTACGATAATTAATATTTCCGTTTGTTTCATTAAATATCATATCATCAGAATAGTTAGTTACAATTTGAGAAATAGTCCCAATCTCAATATTGGCACCTAACAAATGGTTATAACAATATGAAAGCCATTGCTCGGAATAATCTTTACTTTTGAATATTTTGTCTTCGTTTTGTCTATCTTCGAAGAACTTCTCCACACTTAAGTAATCAGAACAAGAAGAAAAAACAGCTCCTATTCCCAAGCTACAAATCATAGCCCATATTATATATTTCTTTTTCATGTGTCTTTCTATATTTAGATGTTTATTGTTAATCCTAATGTATATGCTTTAGATAACGGATAAACCTGTCCGTTGCTACTTCCCAATTCAGGATCCCACAACTTAAAGCTGGAGAAAGTGACCAGATTAGTCCCCATAAAGTAAATACGAATATTATTCAGACGTATTTTGTTGACTATACTCTTAGGAATAGTGTATCCAACCTCCAGATTTTTAAGTCGCAAATATGATCCATTACGCATCCAGTAAGTCGATGACTGATAATTATTGTTATTTCCACCATAACTTAAGCGAGGATATTTAGCATTAGGGTCTTCATTTTCCCCTAATATCCACCGATTGGATTTCACTACATCTGTTAAAATATTCCCCCAGTCACCATCTTTAAATGGATATACGGTATACCCGTCAATAAAGAATGTAGATTTTCCGGCACCTTGAAAAAGAACATTCACATCAAATCCTTTCCATTGGGCAGAAAAGCCAAATCCATAAATCAAATTCGGACGATTTGTGGCTCCAATAGGTACATAATCTTTATCATTGACGATGCCATCTCCATTCACATCGCGATATTTGATATCTCCTGGCATAACATCTCCCCAAGTCTGCTTTGCACTATTACGGATATCATCATAATCTTTAAATAATCCTTCAGCAATCAAACCGCGAGGCTGACTCACTTGAAAACCTGTGGCCAAAGTATATTTATAGTTGGTAACTTCCTCATCATACTCCAGAATTTTACTCTTACTATATGTAATATTTCCACGCAAAGTTAAGTTTACATTTCCTATCTTTTGTTTAAATCCGAAATTTCCATCGAGTCCTCTTGAAGAAACAGCGCTTACATTAGTCGCATACGATAACGAAGAATTCAACCCAACACTCACAGGTATAAAACTGCGTGATTGATAAATCCCATCACGACGCTCATAGAAATAATCAATCGTACCCGTAAATCTATCATCCCACAAAGAAAAGTCTATACCAATGTCGTGCTTGGTAGCAATTTCCCACGTCACATTTGTCGTTGCATATTTCGTATAAGTTAATCCATCATAGAAATAGGAAGTTTCGAGGTCGGAATAATTAAAACCATTACCAGAAGAATTTCCGAAACTAGGTAAATATGGAAAACGATCGTTCATTGTATCATTACCAACTTTACCATACGAATAACGAAGTTTGAACATATTCATCCATTTCAAGTGTTTCTTAACAATCGGTTCTTCTGCTATATTCCAGGCAGCCGAATATGCTGGAAAAAAACCGAATTGGTGATTAGGAGCAAAATTCTCAGAACCATTGTAGCCAAAATTAAAGACCACAAAATAGCGCTACTTCCAGCCATAAGTGAATCGACCGGCCAGTCCTTGATGCCGTCTGTCTATTCCTTGTATGACATCTGAATTGCTTGTCGTATTAATTATTTTATCCTGTGTATATTTCAGAACTCCACCAATAAGGTGGTCACTAAAGGAACGATTGTAATGTAGTTCTGCCTCCAAATATTCTTTGCGTTCACCTGTTGAAGAAGATTGTTGACTCATGATCTCTTCCCCTCTTACTTTCGTTGGAACCAACTTTCCATCAGAATCCCGATTCTGCTCTACTTTCCACATTTCAGGAAGTTTCTTGCGATTATTCCATTGAGCATTGTTCGTATCCATACCAAAGCGTCCGACAAATTTCAATCCTTTGGTTATGAAATCAAACTTCTGTTCCAATGTTATATCCGCCTGCATTTTATTATTCCAATGTTCTTGGTAACCTGTCTGCGTAGAAGCAGCCCATGGATTCATACGCCCGTCAGAATTTCCATAGGCCGGTATACGTCCGTCGGAAAACAATACAGGAGAAGTGATTGGGCTATACCCCATTACTGATTCCCAAACACTATTACCCACACCCGGCTGATTCATTTTATCCAAAGACCCTGCAATTCCTACTCTTACTAATGTAGATTTTGTAATATCCATATCAACATTCACACGATAATTCCAACGGTGATAACTGGAATTGGTATCGTAATCCTTCAATCCTTCATCTACATTATACATACCTGCTTCTTTGACATAACTAGCAGATACATAATAACGGGCCAATGAACCTCCACCATTAATATTCAACGTGGCACGATAAGTGGGTGCGCCTTTCTTCAATAACATTCCCATCCAATCAACATTAGGAAACAAATCTTTATCCAAGCCATTGGCTAGTAAGTGTAAATCTTCATCCGAATAAAAGGGGATTTGATTACGGGTAATACGTGCTTCATTCATTAAAGTTGCATAAGTATATCCATCAACCAGTTCCGGAGTATAAGTACGGGTATTATAGGTTGTTTCAACCTTGGCATCAATATGCACCTTACCTTCTTTTCCACGCTTTGTTGTAATCAGAACAACCCCATTTGCGCCACGTGAACCATAAATAGCTGTAGCTGAAGCATCCTTCAAAACTGTAAATGTCTCAATATCTTCAATATTGATTTCATTCATACTACGCTCGAAACCGTCCACTAACACCAAAGCACTTGAGCCTGCACCAAAAGTCGAGATACCACGTATCCAGAACTCTGATCTATTTTCTCCAGGCATTCCTGAAGTTTGTCGTGCCAGCACACCTGCCACATTACCCGCAAGCGCATTGGTTATACTTGAAGATGACGTTTTCAAAGTACTAACATCTACATTGGTAACCGCACCAGTCATCGTCAATTTCCTTTGTTCTCCGGTGCCAGTTACAACTACCTCATCTAGTGCTGTAGCTTTCGCCTCCTTCATTACAACTTTGATGGTTTTCTGTTCTTTAATCAGAATCTCTTGTGTCTCAAATCCTATAAACGATATAACCAATCGTAAATAAGGTTCCATCTTTATCTTAAATTTACCATTAATATCAGTAATGGCACCCAATCCCGGTCGGTCTTGAATTACTACATTGACACCTACCAAAGGCTCATGGCTTTCATCAGTTACCAGACCAGTAACAATTATTTCCTCTCGGTCCACTTTTGCTTGAGCGTGCAACCCCAACGTACTGCAAATAACAAGCAACAACATTATATATAAAGTTCTCATGTAATATGTGTTTTTATAGTTATTCTACCGTAATTGTGCGAATTCTATGATTATCTCTTTCCCCAATATAGAATGTTCTGGTTTCTTCATCATAAACAATTCCCATCGGTTGATTAAAACGGGCTTCTTTTCGAAGATCTCCATCAATATGTCCCTGAATTTGTCCATCCGAAGAAGTACTGCCTCTCCCCGCAAAAGTTGAAACAAAACCTTCCGGTGTGATCTTTCGAATACAATGATTATTTCTATCGCATAAATAAAAATCGTAAACATCTTCTTTACCTTCTCTTACATAGTCTTCATTTTTAACGAATGTTCCCTGAACAGGAGTATCAAAGCGAGCCTGTTCGCCCTGACCATCTACATATCCCCACTCATTAAACCTGCCTGCAAAAATTGTAGGAGTCTGAAATTCTTTTGTTGTTGTATTAAATTTAGATTTAAAAACACATTGAGCGCCCAAAATATACATAAATTTACCCGAAGGATGACCCGATATATAAGAACGGTCATCTCTACCTTCATATACAGGAATAACTTCTTGACCCGCCATTCCTTTTATAGAAGGATCATATACGGCCTTTTGTAAAGCTGATTTCCACCAGGTATTATAATAAAGGCATTCATTTAACGGATGATAATAAACAGAATACCCGCAACGATCATATATATAAGGTTGAGCTTTTCGGAAATTTTCAGAGCGCAGCAAAAAAGAGATTGCCATTCGCTCCTTATTATTTTCTCCATTATCATCTATAACAAAGATTGTATCTCCCTTCATATCAAATGTCATATATTGCATACTTTTAAATGCGCCCTGCCCATTAGTTATCATTGTAGAGACTTCTTCTTTAGCCAGATCAATTTTTCTAATGCAACTTCCCGGATGAGACACATATAAATACTTCTCCACACCAAATGTATCCAGCAACATCCACTCTGCTGACACAAAACCTGCTTCATCAAAAGTCCCGTCAATATTTGCAGCATTACCCTGCTCATCTACCTTTCCACAAAGAGTACCTACCGAAGTCTTAGAAACATAGCTGAAACGTTTTTCAAATTCATAATTGACTTCAGAACTTCCATCGGCACTTTCAATAGAAACCTTAACTACACCATCAAATGCCCGCCGAGGCACCATACAGTAAATTTCGGTTCCACTACTCCCAATCGTATACGCAACTTGTCCTCCAATCGAGACATGAATTTTAGAGATATCGGTGCCAAAGTTCTCACCATAAATGTAAAACTTAGTACGGATACTACCTTCTTCAGGAGAAAAATCTCTGAAAACCACAGGTTTTGATGGGTCGTAACCACCCGTACTAACCGTATCATCCTTGCAACTATAAGAAAATGCAATCAGACACAAGAGAAATACACTCGCCCAATGGGGAGTTTTTCTTTTCATTTGTTCTTTTTTCATAAAACATGTATTAATTTTAGGGTTTCACATAAATACAAATTAGCTATCCTGAAAATTTCACTTCACCTTAAAGTCATACAAATGACACTTCAATCAAATTTCACTACTACCTTATTCTCTGAAAAACGAATTCGCCCGGCACTCATTTAAAACACTGCAAAGGTGAGCAAAAAGCTATAAGTTTTTTTAGAAAATGAGGCTTATTGCCATGAATAGCTCAATTTTAGACGTTTTTGGCACAATATAGGACTTTCAAAACACAAATACCCCCATATAACGCATCCATGAAGTCTTAAATTAATCCTTTATACATTATCATCTTCTTTTCTTGGGGAAAAGCGAAGCAAGGCAGTATATAGAGCTCGCTTCTACCCATTAATATATATAACCCCATCAGTATTCCATTATTTCATAGAGATTAGACTGGATAGAGTACCAAATTAAGACATATACGTCCATCTTTGCGCCATTTCACCCAAAAAGCATGTCAATTGACAATAACAACTATCACACTACAATATCTTTGCATCATTCAATCACTCCAAGAATTCGCAACGGACAAAATAATAATACCATATAAAAACTATTAATCAATGAAGAAGTACATTTTTTTATTACTGTTTGCATGTTGCCTGATATTCAATATACAGGCGCAAAACAAAATAGAACTATTTTCTCCCAACGGAGAAATTAAAGTTTCTATTCGCCTTAGCGATAAGATCTATTACGACGTATCCTGCAGCAACGAAAAAGTATTGGAGAACAACTCTCTCATGCTCGCTCTAAAAGAGCAGGTTTTAGGAGAGCATCCGAAGCTATCCGGACAAAAACGAAAGAGTGTAAAAGAAACGTTAACGCCTATTGTCCCATTAAAATTTGCATCCATAGATAACGAATACAATCAACTTTTACTTAATTTCAGAGACAACTACTCCGTAGAATTCCGTGCTTTCAATGATGGAATAGCATACCGTTTCATAACTCGCTTCAAAAAGGACATAGAAGTTATAGGAGAAGACTTTTCTCTGCAGCTCCCCTCTGAATATCTACTTCACCTACAGCAACCTGAAGGTTTTAAAACTGGTTACGAAGAGTTTTATTCACATATTCCCAGTACCTCTTGGAAACCATCGGATCGGATGTCTGTACTCCCCATACTAATTGACACTCACAAATCATATAAGATCTTAGTTTGCGAAGCTGATTTATCGGACTATCCTTGTATGTTTTTAAAAAGTGACGGGAACAATAACATAACTTCCGTATTCCCCAAAGTTCCTCTTGAATTTGGTGACGATGGAGACCGTAGTCTCAAAATCCTAAAAGAAGCTGATTATATTGCCAAAACTAATGGTAAAAGAAGTTTTCCATGGCGTTATTTCAGTATTGTGAAAGAAGACAAACACTTGGTAGAAAATACCATGACCTACAAACTGGCTGCCCCTAATCAGCTACAAGACGTATCATGGATTAAACCTGGACAAGTAAGTTGGGAATGGTGGAATGGAGCGATTCCTTATGGAGAAGACGTGACATTTAAAGCGGGTTGCAATCTGGCTACATATAAATACTATATTGATTTCGCAGCCAAATACGGTATTCCTTACATCCTCATGGATGAAGGATGGGCAAAAACAACTCAAGACCCCTATACCCCCAATCCAGATGTAGACCTCCACGAGCTAATCCGTTACGGAAAGGAGAAAAATGTAGATATTATACTTTGGCTATCCTGGCTGACAGTAGAGAAGAACTTCGATCTCTTTAAGGTTTTAGGAGAATGGGGAGTGAAGGGAATAAAAATAGATTTTATGGACCGCAGCGACCAATGGATGGTCAACTTCTATGAGCGAGTAGCGAAAGAAGCAGCCAAACATCACCTTCTTATTGACTTTCATGGGGCTTTCAAACCTGCCGGATTAGAATATAGATATCCGAATATTCTATCTTATGAAGGAGTAAAAGGGATGGAACACATGTGGGACTGCCTTCCAGACAATAGCGTATATCTCCCTTTCATGAGAAATGCCGTAGGTCCGATGGATTATACCCCCGGAGCAATGATTACTATGCAGCCGAACGTTTATCGTACCGAACGTCCTAATTCTGCAAGCATTGGTACACGCGCCTATCAACTAGCTTTATATGTCATCTTTGAAAGCGGGCTTCAAATGTTAGCTGATAATCCTACATTATACTATCGTAATGAAGACTGCACACGCTTCATCACTCAAGTTCCCACTACCTGGGATGAAACAATTGTTTTGGATGCCAAGATAGGAGAATATGTAATCGTGGCCAAACGCAAAGGTGAGAAATGGTTCATTGGCGGCATGACCAATAGTAAGGAAGAAGAAAGAAATTTTGAAATCAGCCTTGACTTCTTGAAAACCGACAGATGTTATCATCTCACAGCATTTGAAGATGGTATCAATGCTAGTCGTCAAGCAATGCATTATAAAAGAAGAACACTGGAGGTAAAACAGGGACAAAGGCTTTCTATCAGAATGGCCAAGAGCGGTGGATTCGCTGGCATTCTCGAATAGAGATAAATCCGTTGCCGAAACACCAAGTGCCACTTTAGCTGATATAGCGATAAGGTGGCACTTTTTTCATAAACAAGGTTAGTGATACATAAATAGAAGACATGTAGGGAGGTAAAATACGCTCTTTATGCTCGTAAATTACTATTAACTTTGACTAATTATCGCAAAGGAATTATCAGATCTGCCGGTAATTCCTAACTTTGCGTATATGATTCACCCAGACAAAGAAACTATGTACAAGAACCTGTTAAGCTGGCTTTCTGTTTTATTAGTGCTTCCATCCTGTTCTAACACCTCACCTACCATATCTGTGGTGTGTGAAGAAAACAATGTAGGAAACTGTATCATCAAATGGGAGACAGCACCTCTATTGAGAGGAGAGGTCAAAGTATATACCTCTACTTCGCCCGAACTTATTCCGGAGAATTCGCCTATCGCAACGGCCAGCATCTCCGATGGTAAAATGACAATCGTAACCGACGATCCTTCCCAACGTTATTATTACTTGCTTGTATTTAACAACAAATACCGGATTAAAGTAGCCACCCGCAACATTAATATTCCCGGCATACAGAATTTCCGCGATTTAGGAGGATACGAATCTGCCGCCACGGGGAAATCGCTTCGTTGGGGAATGATCTATCGGTCTGCACAAATAGACAGCATCCCGTCCGGCTCACGCCAAGAACTTAAAAACATAGGTATACGAACCATCATAGACCTGCGTTCTGAAAATGAATGCCACAACTACCCGCAACTGCACGACGACGGATTTAAGATCGTACATATCCCTATCCTCACAGGAAACATGGAAAAAATCCTCCAAGGCATCCGGGAAGATAAAATAAAAACCGATACTATCTACCGTCTGGTAGAACGGATGAACCGGGAATTAGTCACAAATCACCAAAAAGAACTCAAAAAGCTGTTTGCCGTTCTTCTCGACCGCAACAATTATCCGGCCGTCATTCATTGTACATCGGGGAAAGGGCGTACAGGAGTGGTTTCCGCATTACTGCTCGCCGCGCTAGGAGTCAATGAAGACGTGATAATGGAAGATTACCGATTGAGTAACGATTATTTCAATATTCCCAAAGCTTCTAAATACGCATATAAATTACCGGTCAACTCTCAAGAGGCAATCACCACCATCTATTCCGCCAAAGAAGAT
>OGNE01000957.1_pt1 | contig 14399 bp, 7 predicted proteins | sample 1573401 | NCBI WGS metagenome assembly OGNE01 (sample SAMEA2581884, study PRJEB24529) | metagenome | biome: Human gut stool | place: China | collected 2011 | reverse complement strand
AACAAAGCGTTGGGTTACTTCGAGGCATTGCTCACCTCCGGCAACCGAACGTTTGAAGTGCCGTGCCTTTTTAGCTTCTTTCTCTTTCAGTAACAGCTTTCCTGTCGATACTTCCTGAAAAGTGAAAGCCGCATCTTCTTTATCAAAAGCAACGGAAAGCTCACGGGTAGAAAAGATCAGTTGCTGCCCTGTATCTTTCCATTTATAATCTTTGAATGCCGGTTTTTGCGAATCGACAACCAATCTTTTTGTTACCAGCGTATCACCTTCGGGAAAAGACAGAATCCTCACGCATCCCTCCGACATAAACTCAACCCTGTATTGAATACTGTCAGATACGAAAGCACATCCCCTGCCGTCTTCATGAACCGACGAGGAACACCCGAAACAAGATAATACGGATAAAACTAATAACCAATTTTTCAAACTCTTCATCAATACATTTATTTGACAGTGTAGATGGTATAGCCCAATGACAAATTACGGACAACGACATTTCCTTTTAAATAGAACGTAGGCATATTGAATCCATTTACGATATTATCTTTATACAGTTCCACTTTTGCACTTTTCCATTCGCCTGTATTGTCGGTACGTATCCGGGATACAATTTTAAAAGGTTCTTTCGGTTCGCGCTGTGTGGATGAACGTATAAAAAGAGATTCATTTCCTTTGTCCAGGTATTCAAAATAGAGATACCCTACATAGTTATTCATTTGCAGTTTGGAAACCAATTCTTTGGGCAAAGAGATAGAAAGCGTTTCTTCGGCATTGTAACCACCTGATTTTCGCTTTCCCTGAATCTTCATGTCCGATTCACGCAAACGCATCATCTCAACCGCCAAAGCGGATTTGGCTGTCTTGACATCATTTTCTATTTGTGGCAACAAACCTATCGCCACCGGATAACGTCCCTGGCTAATCAACAACGCTGCCTTATCGAGCGAACGTTGACAAGCAGATACGTCCATCTTCGTCTTTTCCAGGAAACGGGCTTCTTTTCGCAAACGGAAAAGCATTAAAGGTAAGGTTAAGCCACGCTCGTCCGCCTGTTCGCCTTTGAATTCTGCCGCATACTTTAAAGTGGTACGCAGTTCGCGGTCACCGTTTTCGATGGTAGGTTCTATTTCATGCCCTTCGGTATAGTCGCTCCACGAAGCGATAAACATCATGTCCAGGCTGTCTTTCTCCGCCATACAGAACTTCCACATACTTTGGTAAGTTTCTCCATTATTGCGAGGGATATAATAGAAGTGTCCGCGTCCCCAGCCTGCACATCCCCGGTTATCCATTCCCGGCATGGCAAATCCTGACTTAATGGTATAAGCAGGATTGTTACTATGCCAAATCGAGTCACGGAAAGGTTTCATAAACTCAATAACATCATCCTGCGTGGCATAATTATCCCATTCAGCATGTGCCTGATCTCTTGTACGGACACGAGCGGGAAGCCATGCGGTCGGTATCTCTCCCACTTTTTTCCAGGCATCCATATCATCACTGCGGGTGACAGGAATGTATTTATCGTTTTCCAGTTTTCCCCAATCCGCCCAACGACGTAAGGCAACGGGCTGCTTCATTCCTTGCGGAAACTTCACCAGTGATAATACTTTCTTGTATTCATCGGCTTTTGCTCCGGGACCGAAATGATAAAAGACAGGCATTCCCTTCACCATAGGAGCAGTCGGACCGGTAAAGACACTATCTACTAAATATTGGTAGCATTTAGCCATATATTCGGTCTTTGCCTCACGGGTGTTAACTTCCGGATAAATCTTCGTAATCCAGTCATAATACAACCAACCGTCGCACCAGTTTACACCGATTTCAAAGTCATACTTCGCTGCCACTTTCTGCATTTCACGCAGCAAGATGTCATTTTCGTGAGGCTTGAATCCCCATTCGATAAAGAATCCGTCTATCTTGGCAGCTTTTGCCGACAATATCTGATATTCGATATAATCAGGATCGAGATTGGACTGCATTCCGACTTGGGGATAGGCCACTGCCGCTATCTCATGTCGTCCTTCACTGTCTATCAGGTCGGCATTATAACACAGGGATTTCCTTCCCGTACTTGATTTCTCCGTATTGGCATACATCTCCCAACGCCCCAACTTTCCGTCATGTTGCCGGGTATAACGCACACCGTGGAAGTCAGCATACACTTTCTTTCCGTTCTGCGCCAAGGCCGGTAATGCGATAGATACCAATAAAAAAAGAAGAAGTTTCCTCATTGTTCCAAACTTAATTATTCAACTTATGTATTTTATTACCCTTCGACGATACTTAATCAATCCTCACCCAATACGAAATCGTGCTTTTCCGGATAACTGAAAGTATTGTCTATCATCCAACGACCTTTATAAATTTTAGCTCCGTCCATCTTGAAGAGTTCTTCTCCCTTCTCATTTACAAGTCCTTCAGCCCACCACTCTTCAGTCGGTTTCAACATCAGGATTCCGTCCGGTCCGTTACAGATACTTTTTATATCAGCTGTATTGTAGACTTTTTCACAAGTCGGTTCAGCAGAGTCATTAGTCGTAGCGTCGGTAACTCCTGTCAAATCAAACTTGTAGACAGCCGAAGCGGCAGTAAGCCACAGTTTATCTTCTTCACCATATACCGGGAACAAATCATGTCCGCCCGATTCATTGCTAAATGTATAAAGGGTAGTCTGATTTATTAACTTAGGATTGCTACGATTGCCATCATACTTAAAACGGAATAATGCAGTAACTCCCTCTTTTTTAGTAGCTGTAGCATAAAGATAGGACCTTTTCTTATCCCAAACTACATTATGAGCATTACCCAGATTCACCGTATTAGCCTTCGCTCCCAATACCTTAACCGTGTCAACCACAAAGGTACTAATTTCACCGTTCTTAGATTCTGCCGTCACAATATTTCCATCGGGTAATACCTCCGCAGAGTGAGGATTCTGTCCGCAATTTGCATAGAACATTAATTTATGATCCGACAAACGGATTAAAGCCACAGCTCCGCCGGAGGCAGTCATCAAGATATAGCGTCTATTGAAAACAGGTTTCACTTCACTCGGATTGACAAACCAACCCTGTTGGGCAGCAGGAACACAAGCCGTATAAGGGTCCCAGCTCCAAATATTACGATGCGTCTCCGCATCCCTGATGACAATAGCCCGTCTGGATTGCTCCGCCAGTACATAAGCCTTTTCCGGAAGTTGAAAGATTTGATCTTTTACTACAGGAGCGGCATCATCATCGGAACAAGCTCCCAAAGCTATATTAAATCCTAAAAGGATTGCGAATAAACTAAACTTCTTCATGGTCATAACTATTTTAATTCTATTTTTTCCTATTTGTCTTTTAATGGTTTACGTTGATCTACTGAACCGATTTGGTATCATAATAGTCAATCAATGAATAAACAGCAAGATTCAACTGCCGCATCTGCGACAGGAAAGATTCATAAGGTTCGTATTCGATGGAAACGACTCCTTTATTGGACGCTTTTCCATCCGAACCGTATCCATCATTATACTCAAAGTGTACCCAACCCACACAATTCCGGGTTTCAAGTAAACGAAGACAGAAGTTCTGATAAAACTCACCTCTGTTTTTCTGTGTACGTACCAGCCATCCACCTCCTTCGGTATTGGCATATCCAGTTCCCTGATAACTGGCATCTTCTGCTTTCGTATAGAATTCCGAAACTAAAAAAGGTTTCGTTCCACACCAAACCTTCAGATTTGCCAAGGAATCTGCTTCCGGTTGCCAACGGGCATAATAATTGATAGAAACAAGATCGCAATAACGGGCACAAACTTCCACCACTTTCTGATTGTATTTGCTCCAGTCATGCAGACGTGTCCCCAAAATCAAATGCTCTTTATCATATCGTCTGACGGTAGCGGTAGTCAACTGATAATAATAATCAGCAACCATCCCCCGAAAGTCTTCCTGATTTTTCTTGGTGATCGCTCCGGCAGAAGCTATACCGTTATCCCGCATGAACTTTTCTGCATACTCACGAGCTGCTTTATAGCGTTCGGGTAAGGACAAGAAATGTTTCAGATCAATTCCTCGCAAAGGGTCAGTATTCTGATAACTGGCAAACGGCAATTCATTGTCAAGATAGAAACCTATAAAATGCCGGTCACCGGCAAATAAAGCTGACTTCTCTTGTACGAGACGATCTATGTACGTAGCAAATGTCGGTTCGAAAAGAAGAACGAGACGATTATACTTGTCATCATCAAACGCGTAACCCAAATTCTTGCTCATATCCCACATAAAGGTACGGAGCAGATACAGATTCTCTGCATAAGCAATCTTTTGCGTCTTAGGGGTCAACAAGTTAGCACGTACTGCAGCAGGAAATACTTCAATACGGTTCGAACCATACGAAATATAGTTTATATGATTGTCTGCCAACAGTTTGCCTGTCTCTTCACTCCATCGCACCTCACTACCGTATCGAGTACCGAAAGCCTTCTTATGAGCAGTAGATTCTCCCGGACGAACATGCTGAATTCCATGAATGATAACAGCTCCATTATCCGGATCCAGTAAATAAGAACGGCCTCCACAATTAGCCACTCGGAAAAAGCCCTCTTTTCCAACCACAGAAGAGGGTTGCAAACCGATTCGCCCTCCCCACGCAGTCCGGCTATAATCCGAAGAAGGAGTATACCAATTCATATTATCAATGGTACGTGTTTCCCTTGAATCTGCCGTTGTCCATGCTTGGAATGTTCCGTTCTGCCATTTCCGGTATTCAACGTTCAAAAAAGTATATTCATCTTTTTCCAAAGGAGTATCTCCTCCTTCCGGTTTCAAAGGTCCTATTTCGTTGGAAGAGGAGGAACAACTAAGCGTTAACTGCATCAGTCCGACCAAAGATAAAAAGAGGAAATACCTATATATTATATGTTTTCTCATATTACTTTCAGCTACCGCACATTATTACTTAACCAATGTGCTCGTTATCAATCGCATCTTTCGTATATTCTATCTAAGTTCACCGGGATAGCTGTTAATAACTCTCGCGTTGGCTATTAATAGAAAAGTTATCCTCCACTAGGAGAGAACTTCCTTCCCCCTTGTTGCAAACTTCTTTTATCCTTATTATAAACTATAAACGCAAGCTTTGTTTTTATAATTGCAAGTTTTGTTTTTATAAACGCAACTTGCATTTATAAAAACGTAAGCTTCGTTTATAGTTTGTATCGGACAGAGAGCAACTTTATTCCCAATGAAAGGGAAGTTTAGTCTTAATAGAAAAGAACTTTTCTATTAAGACTTCAGACGGTAGGTAATACTACCCTACTTACTTCTTCTTAGGGAATTTGATTTCAACAGTTACGACACGTGCTTGTGTATTACCAGTTGTACTTAAAGCTCCCTGGCCATAAGATGGTGTCATATCTATAATCCTCATCACACCTATCCGATCTGCACCTGCAGTAGAAGCCGATGCTGTCTTAAAGGCTATAATATCTCCTACTGCCATAGGATTCACTTCCTTCCCAATTACCAAGCTACCCGATATTTCTGCCGATATAGAAGCTACCGTCGCATTGTCATAATCAAACTTTGTAAGTTTAAGCAAACCTGTCTGATTTTTAACTGCAGCACTGCCAAGATTCGCATTGTTAGAACCTTTAAATTCGCTTTGTTTCGCACCATTTATCGGATATAGACGAGGTGTTGATTCTTTATTAGATCCGTTACCCATACAATAGAAACATAAATCCACATTCTTCGCATTATCTGCACTTCCTAAAGCGTAATCTACAGAATATGTTTTCATATCATTCAACGATAACAAACCATAAACACCCGGATAAGCTTCATGACCGGTATTCGCCAATGGCTGACTGGCTATATTAACGGTAATCACCTCCATGTTGACATACACTTTTACAGTACCACTCCTTTCTTTTCCAACCCGTCCATCAGATACAACCACCTTTATCTGCGATGTTGCTTCCGTCAGGCTAACTTCCGAAACATAATCCAACTGTAGCTCACCATTCTTCTTTTCATTCAGCGCCAACACTTCCTCACCATTTTCGACACGATAAATCGTTACTTCCTGAATTCCACGTACAGATTCCGCTTTTATAGGGATAGCCAACTTAGCATCAGTAGTTCCTGACATCGGTTCGGACGGCAAGGTCAATACAGGTACCGGAACCGTTTTATATTCTACAGGCAAGGTAGAAATAGTCACATTGTCATAAATATCCACAGCTTTCACTTTAAAGCCTTTATCTCCCTCTTTGTATTCAATCATTTCATCATATATGAATTCCTTTTTACCATCCAGTCCTGCAGACCCTTTTGATTCCTGCCCGGTAGCGGAAACCAAATATGTCTCAACCAACTTCAAACCAGCTTCTGAAACAATCTTAAAAGTAGTACGGGGAATTACCGGATTCTCATCCATTTCCTCATACACAATCTTTTCCGGATCGAATGTAATGACAGGACGTGCCATCACATCGGTAACAGCAATCGGCAAAGTTCCGCTCGTTACATGATTCAGTTTGTCCGTAGCTTCAATGATAAAAGCTTCATAATTTGCATTGTACTCCAAGTTTTCAGACAAGCTGTAAGAGTTGGGGTTAAAAAAGTCGGTTACAGTTTTATATTCTGTCACTCCCTCCACCGTCTGCAATTTCATTGTCACGCTCTGAAGCCCTGCCTGTGATTTAATAACAGCCACTACCGGCAGATTGTCTACTTTATTCAAATCAACGTCCAGCTGCTCCATAGGAAAATTAATCACAGGAGCCGCTGCATTAGGATCCAATCCATCATTATCGTCGCCACAGGCAGCAAAGCCCAAGCAAAGTCCTAATATTAATAAGGTATATATTTTACGAATCATAATTAGTTCTCTTTTTAATTAACTGTGGTTATTTGGAATATTTGCAATAGTTCTCAAATATATGAATCACACCGTTTGTCGGCAGAATATTGCTAGTCTTAGCTTGCCGTTGCGGAGATTTTCCGTTGCTTCCGGTCTGATTCACCAGAATCTTACCTACTGCAGCCTGCCATGGATTTTTCCAAACAGACATTGTCATCAATCCAGTCTCACCTTTCAGCATAGTTAAGACGAACATCGGTTCTACCTGCAATTGCCCATAAGAACTATATTCTCCATCTACAATATGATAAAGCAACATATTCTTCACCTTTTCTTTATCACAATCTGTAATGGAAGCTACGCCTGCAAATTCATTCTCCCGATAAAGCTGCATACCGGCATTATTCAAAGCCAGAAAAGTATATTTATTATCAGTCTGTGTATAATAGTCCTTTAAGCCTGTATATTCAATAGCTGCTATCAACTCCGAGAACATATCTTTGTGATCCTGAAAATATTCCCACGCTGTCACTTTTACATACGGATCATCCACCGAAGGCTCATAATCATAGTTCTTTTGCAAGTCCAGGTCACAACCGGTCAATGCCAAAATTGTCCAACAAAAGAAAAGAGTCTTATATAATATTGTCTTTTTCATTGCTTCTACCTTTTTAGTTGTTAGTATTACCATAATACGTATTCTGCACAATCTTCGGATTTTCCAAGATATGTGAATAGTGGATCGGGAAAAGTTCATTGCCATCCTGCTCCATTCCGTTAATAGGTTTCATCACTTCCTTCCACTTTCCTGTACGCAGCAAATCAAACCAACGGCGTCCTTCGCCGGCTAACTCCACCTGACGTTCACGCAAGATATAATTGACTACCTCTTCTTCTGAAGCAAAATCATTTTCAGTCAGTGTATTCAATCCGGCACGGTCACGTACAGTTTTTACTAAATCCAAAGCTTCCCCCCATTTTCCCTGATGAGCACGAGCTTCAGCTTGCAGCAACATCATATCTGTGTAACGATAGATGGGATAGGCTACTTCGCATGTCTTATTCAAAGAGTTACTGATGTCACCTGCCATATATTTACGCAATTCATTTCCATTTTGATAGTATTTCACCGTAAAGTCTTTACGCTGGTCACCTTGCATATCCTTTTCATCAAAGATACTCATAAACTTATCAGACATAACTGCTGCACGATTTCCTGAACCGGAAAACCATTGATACATATAACTGTAACCATTCGTGCCGACTTCATCCATGTTGAAATGAACAAGGAAAATAAACTCTCTGGAGTTATATTCATCATTTTCCGGTGTATCATCAGAAGGTTTATTAGTCAGCTCTTCCGTAAACATGGTATGCCAAGTAGCAATGTTAGGTTCGAAGTCTACAAAACGACCGCCTTTTTTGGAAGCAATAGTTGCCATCTTATCGATGGTCTGATCAGCCAGATTATATTCTTTACTCCACATATAAGCATCAGCCATGATGGCCCATACGCCACAGATAGAAATGCGTTTACGTTCGTAATTCTTGTTACGGTTTATCAGTCCTTCCGCTTTCTTCAGATCCGGAAGAATGACATGTTCCAAAATGTAGTTTTTATCCGTACGCTCTTTGTAGATGGCTTCCGAATACTTTTCAGTAGGTTCTGTAAACAAAGGTACGTCTCCCCAAACACGGATAGCATAGAAGTAGGCCAAAGCACGCAATGCATAAGCTTGTCCGAGATAGTCATTTCGGTCTGCCACATCAGGCATACTGATATTAGGAACATATTTAATAGCCAGATTTGCCTGGTTAATCATCTGATACAGAGTCGTCCACTTTGCACATTTCTCATCCGTAGACATTAGGTTGTTGATAACACGTGCCTGATCGGCCATTACCGGTGCTCCGGGAGCTACATTATCCGAACGAAACTCACCCCAATAGAAATAATTCTCCCGTAAAGTGGAACGTAACAATCCATAGATTTCATTTATACCTGCCTTAGCGTCACGGGCAGTCTGCCACATGTCACCTGCCGGAATTTCACTTACCGGTTCCTCATTCAGAAAGTCTGAACAGCTATTCAATGATAGAGCCAGGCATACAGCTCCAACAAAATATTTTATATTCTTCATACGATATCTTCAATTAAAAGTTTGCAGAAAAACCAATACCATATTCTCTCTTTCTCGGATAACGGTAAGAGTCTTTACCTACCTGCAGAGGATTGTTGGTAGAGAATTCAGGATCGAATCCCGAATAGTTGGTCCATGTCAAGGCGTTGTTTACAAAAGCGTAGATATTTATATTCTTCAACATCAGCTTCTTTATCCAGTTTTCAGGAAGATCGTATGCTACACGTATGTTCTGCAAACGAATAAATGAAGCATCTTCCAGATAGAACGAGTTACCCATACGGGCATTGTTGTAATCATCATTATACGGACGCGGATAGATTGCCTGGTCACCCGGATGCAACCACATATTATGGATGACTTCCGGTGAAGGAGTAGTTCCGGTGTATTTGAACATATTACGATTATGTTCGGCTGCATTATAAATCTGTCCTCCCAATGAATAATAGAATCCTAAGTATAAACTCAAATTCTTCCAAGTCACCGTTGTATTCAAACCACCGGTTACATCAGGCATGGCATTACCGATCACCATACGGTCATTATCATCAATCACACCGTCACGGGTTCCTTCCGGTTCCTCCCAGTTGTAATCTCCCCCACGGAACGGTTTGCCGTTCGGCAACGTTTTCTGACGGATATTACCTGCATATTCCTTTCCATCCAACAAATATTTGTACTGGAATACACCATTCTCAAACACCGGAGTCAGTTGTTCCCATTTATCAGTGAAAGCATTCGATTCGTCGTATGCAAAGACACCGGCGCTTTTAAATCCGTAGAAGTCACCCACACGGCCACCTTCCTGCATCCACCAGATATCACCTTCCATATATGCCTTACCTTCAGACAGCTTCTCAATACGGTTGACGTTTCTGGAGATATTGAAAGAAGCATTCCACTTCCAGTCCTTCGTGCGGATAATATCACCGGTAACAGCTATTTCAAAGCCTCGGTTACTCATTTCACCGACATTGGTTTTCATATATGCAAAACCGGATTCTTTAGGCAATTGGTAGTTTGCCAGCAAACCGTCTGTATATTTATCATAATAATCGGCAGTGATTGTCAAACGGCTATTCCAGAAATTCAAGTCCAGACCAAGGTTGAATTGTTTAGTTTCCTCCCATTTCAGATTGTCTTTACCGATACGAGTCGGAATAACGCCACCCACTCCGTCATAAATAGAATTCGGAGAATAAGAGTAGATATAGTCGTAGTTGCCGATTGCTTCGTTACCCGTGATACCGAAACTTGCACGGATCTTACCATCTTCGAGAAACTTTTTCGAGAATTTCATGAATTTCTCATCCGAGAAGCGCCATCCCACAGATACGGAAGGGAAATTACCCCATTTGTTCTCTTTGGCAAAACGAGAAGAACCGTCACGACGCATAATGGCATTAAGCAAATATCTTCCTTTATAATCATAAGTCACACGGGCAAAAATGGAAGCCATAGAGTGATTGCTTAATGTAGAACCTGTAGATGACAAATCCAGGTTTGCGGCAAAAGCATTCATTGTATAGATAAAATCTGTAGACGAGTTTATCCCCACAAATGTTTCGTTTTCATAACGCCACTGCTGTGCACTAACACCTACCATAGCCGTAAAATTATGATCTTTTATTTTGCGTGCATAAGTAAGGATGTCTTCATTCATCCAGTTCCAGTTCAGGTAATTATAAGAATAACCTTTATTCTGTTTCTGCCATTCGTCGGTGATAAGACTCGGTTCGAGTTTTTTACGCTTATCCAGATAGAAGTTGGCATTAATATTAGCTCTAAACTTCAAATACTTGTTGAATTTGATTTCAAAGAACTGGAAGAAGTTAGCCTTATAAGAATCAGTAAAGTCGGTGGTATAATTGACCTGCGCAATAGGATTCTTCTGACCGTTAAACACTCCGACCAAAGAGCCATCCGGATAATAAGTATTGAAATAAGGACGACGAGTCAACACTGCGCTCAATAAAGTACCTTCATTCAGACCTTTCTTTTTAGAATAAGTCAAAGAAATACGGCTACCCATATTCATCCAGTCTGTCGGTGAATAATCGGAGTTGATACGAGTATTTAATCTCTGGAAACCTGTATTGGAAATAATACCTTTCTCATTATAATAACCGGTATTGATGAAATATTTCAATTTCTTTGTACCACCACCTACACTGATATCCACCTGATCTTTTTGTGCAGTGCTTGTAATCATGTCCAGATAATCGTTATCCACATTAAAGAAAGAGTTCAACGGATCATTCAGTATATCACTACTTTCATCCGGATTACCTCCGCCGTATGTTTCAAAATACTCTTTACGATATTGGTCGTACAACAAACGTTCCTTGCGGTTTGCCTGTGGAACCTTGTGAGACAATGTACCCCACGAGTGATTATACTTGATATCAATACGGGCTTTACCTTCCTGCCCACTTTTGGTAGTGATAATAATCACACCGTTCGCCGAACGAGAACCGTAGATAGCTGCAGAAGCGGCATCTTTCAAAATCTCCATAGGAGTGATATCATTGGTATTGATACCATCGATACTTTCCAAAGGCACACCGTCTACGATATAAAGAGGAGTAACCCCTTCGGCAGAGAACGTGGAAGTACCACGTATTTTGATAGAAGAAGATTCACCGGGCTGTCCGGAACCGGATACCACCTGTACACCGGCAGTAGTACCCTGCAATGCTTCAAAAACATTAGTAGCCATTTTTTGCTCAATGGTCTCGCTTGAAATGGAAGTAATAGCTCCCGTTACATCACGCTTTTTCATCGTACCGTAACCCACTACCACTACTTCGTCCAATAGCTTAGAGTTCTCTTCAAGCGTAATATTCATTGTTTTATCTTTCACTACCACATCTTTAGGGGTATATCCCATGAATGATACAGTCAAAGTAACTCCCTTCTTCGAAACATTCAATGAGAAATTACCATCTAAATCTGTAATTGTTCCATTAGATGTTCCCTTTTCCATCACATTGGCGCCAGGCAAAGGAAATCCTGTTTTATCCACAATAACTCCCTTCACTGCAAACCCGCCTTGAGCATAAGCCGGATTGACAAGGAAAAAGAGACTCAAGGAAATCAAAAGGAACGACTGAAGCAACCGCACTTTTGTCCTACTCTGCAAATTTTTCATAACTAGAATAAAATTAAATTGGTTAATTATCAAGGTTTTACTCACTACTTAATTAATTGGGGAAAATATATTGATTCTCTCCAATAAGATGCTATCTTTTATTTACTACATGGATATTTGTCTTTCATAATACTACACAATAATTATTATATTAGAATAAAGATTACACAGTACCCGGTCTACCAAATGAAAGTGTGTGCGGACACACCTAACCAAAGAAAACTCAAGTACAAGCTGGCATTATCCAACGCCACAAAAGTATCGCATTTGAATATATTGCACCCTATCGAATTGTTCGTTTTATCTAGTCTAAAAATTCAGATGACTTATTTCAATCACGTCACAGAGGGTTCGGAGGAGGTATTATGAGCTTTTCGGTATTGCGTAGGAGCAATATCAAAAAGTTCTTTAAAGCATTTATTGAAGTATTGAGGATTTCCAAATCCTAACCGGTAAGCAATATCCGATATATTCATTTCCGGAGAATTCTGCAGAAAATATGCCGCTTTTTTCAGACGCAGATTCATGATAAAATTATTTGGCGTACTTCCCGTGATACCTTTTATCTTCTGGAATAAGACAGTACGTCCCACCCCCATCTCACGTGAGAAGACATCTACACTGAATTCGGGATTTTCCATATTATCTTCCACTACCTGCGTCGCTTGTTCGATAAACCTCTGATCGAGTTCATTCGTTGCAATCTTCTCCGCTTTGCTATCCAGCTGATGGGCATATTTATTCTGTAAAAGTCTGCGGGTATTAATCAGATTATTGCATTGCATCACCAGCCGCCGCATATTAAATGGCTTCACCACATAAATATCCGCTCCAATTCTCAATCCTTCCAACTCACGTTCGGGCGCACTAAGGGCAGTCAGAAGAACGACGGGGATATGACAGGTTTCAATATTGTTCTTAATTTTGGCACACAATTCCGTTCCGGGCATTCCGGGCATCATAATATCCGAAATAACCAGATCAGGTTGCATCATCTTTACTTTCTCATACCCTTCCTCACCATCACTTGCAGTTTCAACCGTGTACAATGGAGAAAAGATATCTACAAGGATATTTCTGATTTCTTCATTATCATCAATAACCAACAGCTTGCAGTCAGTAGTCCCACTCTCACTTTGAGCCGACTGTACCTCCTTAACCAATAGTTCTTTATCTTCCGAATAATAAATATATTCCTTATCCTGCTCCGGTTCAATCCGGGAAACAGAAGAATCAAAGTGAGCATCTCCTTTCTTCAGAGTGACCTTAAAACATGAACCTTTCCCCAACTGACTTTCTACAGTTATATCTCCCTGATGAGCTTTCACAATCCCCTGACTTAGAGCCAGCCCGATACCCGTTCCTCCATACTGTCCGATATTCTCAGCCTGATAGAACCGCTCGAATATCTTCACGTAATCTTCCTCGGATATTCCTGCCCCATTGTCTGAAACAGAAAACATACATTCATCCGCTCCATCAGCCAATTCCATACTGATACTTCCACCGTCTGAAGTATATTTAAAAGCATTCGACAGCAGGTTATTAACCACTTTCTGCAATTGCATACGATCTCCCCACACGAGGCATTGCTCACAGTCAGCATGCAAAACAAACGAAATATTCCTGTTAGCTGCCAATTCTTTGAACAATACATAATGCTCTTTGAGTAAAGAATATAAATCAAATTGAGAAACTTTCAATTTCAAAAGTCCCTGCTCCTGTTTCCGGAAATCAAGCAACTCCGTAATCAATGATTTCAGGTTACCTGCATTTTTATGTATATTCAACAGTTTCGAATAAGCATAGGTAGACAATTTGCCGGAATTCAGCAACAGATCAACCTGCCCCAGGATAAGAGTGATCGGAGTTCTGATTTCATGCGAGATATTCGTGAAAAAACGCAGTTTGGATTGGTTCATTTCTTCAATGTATTGTTTCTCACGAAGTTCAAAATCCAACGAGGTTTTCAAGAACAGCCGAATTCTATATTCTCTCACCACAAAGAATAGAATCGTCAGAATCACACACACATAAATTGTATAGGCCCACCAGGTGGCATAAAAAGGTGGTGTGATCGTTATATGAAGAGATCTAATTACTTCCGGAAAGTTCTTCAATCTGATCTCAAAAACATAATCGCCCGGAGATATATTTGTATAAGTAATATCATTCCCCAAACGATTCTCACTCCATTCGTCATTAGAACCTATCAACCGGTATTCTACCTCACCACCGCCAACAGGCAG
>OGNE01000956.1_pt1 | contig 14433 bp, 8 predicted proteins | sample 1573401 | NCBI WGS metagenome assembly OGNE01 (sample SAMEA2581884, study PRJEB24529) | metagenome | biome: Human gut stool | place: China | collected 2011 | reverse complement strand
AAGCCTCATACCCATACAATAGCGGAGTCAAATCATTATCATACAATTTCGAAAATGAACGGAATAATAGTGGTTCTAAATCAAAATCAAGTTTCATGTCAGCTTCGCTAGACTTGAAATGGAATATATTGGACTGGTTAACTTACCAATTTACTGGTGGATATTCCAATAATAACAGCACAAACGAAGCTTGGGAAACTGAACAAACGTTTTATATTGCTGAAACATATCGTGGTTATGATTTCAACTCTGTCTCACCAAACAGTAAAGAGTTTGGAGCAGCCTTACTCCCATTCGGAGGCGAATTATTCACAAATAACGCACAGCAATACTCTTACAACATCCAAAATAAACTGCAATTCAGTAAAGCCTTTAATAATGAGAACCGAATTAATGCTTTAGTAGGTATGGAATTACGTTCTTCCACTAATAAAGGTGTCAGCAATACGGTATGGGGATATGCCCCAGATAGAGGAGAAGTAATAACATTACCAACCACTCCACAAGCTTTTACACCTATTACAGGTTCTAAAGACGAAGGATGGGGGCTTTTAAAAAAGATATATGATGGTGGATGGAGAAAAGTCAATACTACAGACAATTACCTTTCCGTATTCGCCACATTGGCATATTCACTCAAAAACCGATATGTTGTTAATGCAAATATACGTAATGATGCATCCAACCGTTTCGGTCAGGATGCTAATCACCGTATTGATCCTACCTATTCATTCGGTTTCTCCTGGAGAGCTTCAGAAGAGGACTTCATGAAGAAATATGTAAAATGGATAACAACCTTAAACTTCCGCGGCACCTATGGTATTCAAGGAAATGCAGTAACGCGCATTAGTCCGGATTTGATTTTAAATCAGGGGAAAGTGGCAAATCTATACAACAGATATCAGTCTACCATCTCCCAAATCCCAAATCCGAATCTATCATGGGAACGTACCAAATCATGGAATTTCGGTGTAGACCTGGAATTATTCAGTATGTTTTATATGAATTTGGAATATTATACAAGACGCTCCAATGCCATTGTTGAACTGGAATTACCTTATGAATATGGAATAACATCCATGAAACGCAACGGTGGTATTATCCACAACAGAGGTATCGAATACACATTAACTTTTACCCCGATACAGAAACGGGACTATGCATTAAGTGTCAGTTTGAATGCTTCCAAGAACTGGAATGAAGGCGGACATACAGACATTGATGTCAATGCAGCTTCCTTCTTAAGTGGACGTTCAGATATTGTATTAAAAGAAGGATATCCGCTCAGCAGTTTCTGGTCATACTCTTTTGCAGGATTAGACGGAAAAACCGGTGAAGCTTTATTCAATCTTTTGGATATTCCGGAAGAAGAACGTAGCAGACAAATAGATCCGACTACTTATCTGGTATATTCTGGTCAGAAAGAGCCTTATTTCACCGGTGGATTGAGCTTAAGTTTCCGCTATAAATCATTAACTTTAAACACCAGTTTTTCACTTTTACTCGGCAACAAGAAGCGTCTGCCATCACCATACAACCAATTCGCTAGTTCTTATTATATGCCGGATCCATATACAAATATAAACCGCGATTTACTGAACCGTTGGAAAGAACCGGGAGACGAAGCCCATACAATCATTCCTTCTTTACCCAAAGCAGGAATGGCTTATATAGAATTGCCCAACAATGAGAATGTTTATAGCATTCCATTATGGGAACAATCTGACGCTATGGTGGTCAGTGGTTCTTTCTTACGCTGCCGTAACATCGGCCTATCCTGGCAAATGAAACGTGAGTGGTGCGAAAAAATATATATGAAAAATCTATCACTCAACTTTAACATGGATAACATCTTTGTTATCGCCAGCAAACGTTTCAACGGTTTCGACCCGGAAGTTAGCAACAGTGTACTTCCACGGAATTATTCATTAGGTATTAACATTGGTTTCTAAAAAAATAAAAAGATAGACAATGAAAAGAATTATATATATACTAACAGGAATAGTCTTACTATCACTATCCTCTTGCTCAGATTTTCTAGAGCCTAAATCTCAAAGTGAGTACGTTCCCAAAGATGCAAATGCTTTGCAAGAAATGTTAATCGGTTCTGCTTATCCCAAACAGGATAAAAGCAATTTCCTACTACCCTTTCTTAGCTTCTTAGACGATGACATTCAGTTCCACAAAACTGATTATGAATTTAGCATCAACTCTCTAAAAAATATAGAAGCCAAACAAGCTGTTTATACATGGCAACCGGATATGTTTTTCATTATGGAAAGAAATGGTTATCCTCTTCAGAATATCTGGGAAGGATACTATAACTATATCTTAGGCGCAAATGCAGCTCTTGATTATATCGGTGACGTAAATGGTACGGAGGCTGAAAAAAATTATGTAATAGCCCAATCCCTCGGATTAAGAGCTTTCTATTATTTTATGTTAGTCAATCATTTTGGAGCACCATACAACTATAACAAACAGGCTTTAGGAGTTCCACTCAAACTAGACAGCAACCTGCTACCTGAAGACCAACTATTAATGACACGAAACACCGTTGAGGAAGTATACAACCAAATTGTGGACGATCTGAATGAAGCTGAACGTTTATTCCTTACTTTAAGCAAAGATAAACAATATGAACCGAATTATCTGGTTAGCCTTCCAATGATACAATTGCTGAAGTCCCGCGTCTTTCTCTATATGGAAAACTGGAAAGATGCAGCCATATACGCCAACAAAGTAATAAAAGACTGGTCCTTCGCTTTAGTAGACTTAAATAACCTCCCTTCTCCAACAGTGGCAGAGCCTTATTACAATTTTACATCTTTAAAATCATCTGAGGTTATTTGGTTATATGGAAGCGTTTCAGACTTAACTGTATTCAATGATGAGTCGGTAGAGTATGAGGAAGAAGGTTACTTCGGTAATACCACCACCTATTACCGAGAAGCTTTTATTGCTTCTGATAACCTGATTGAAAGCTTTGAAGATGGAGATTTAAGAAAAGAAAAGTATATAGCAAAAGAGTTCAATAAAGATGATAAAGTTTTCTATGAAGACTCTTATACTACTTTCGGCAAATACAAACTTTCAGCTACAGGTGAACCTAGTGGTTCGGAAAACTTTGCTTTATCCTTCAGACTAGGTGAGGCTTATTTAAATCTAGCAGAAGCAGCTGCCCATAATAATGACGAGAGTACAGCACTATCTGCTTTAAAAACCTTACTGGCTAAACGTTATGAACCCGACAAATTTGTTGAGCCTACCGGATTAACAGGTGATGCGCTCAAAACTTTCATCAAAAATGAAAGAAGAAAAGAACTTTGTTTTGAAGGGCAACGATGGTTTGATCTCCGACGCTACGGAATGCCACAAATTATTCATAGATGGGGAGAACAGGTATATACATTAAAACAGAATGATCCTTCCTATACCATGCCTATACCAGACGCCGTCTTAATTAAAAATAAAAAACTGGAGCAGAATCCTTTAGCTCCAAAACGCGAAAGTTAATAGTATATATCTTATGAATTAAACAAAAGAAATGAATATGAAAAAAAAATATATATTATGGGGATTACTTGCTTGTATGGCATTATTCACCTCATGTTATGAAGAAGACACACTGACTCCTACAGAAGGAGGCATTGAATTACGCTTTAAAGTACCTCAAGGAAATAATAGTTGGGACGATGACATCGCCCAAATATACGAAGACTATAATGTATATCTTATTTATAAAGATCTGCAAAGGGCTGATTTTAATCGCAGCTGGACAGGCATATCATATGGTAGTGGTTACGAAGGCCAAGGCTGTGTAAACGACGAAATGACCAATTACTATGTCGAATTTATGAAAAAGCATATCTTTGCATACTTGAATCCGCCGATCACATCTAAAGTTCTGCCTATGTATTGGTATTTGGGATACAATGTCTATAGCAAAAGCGTATTAGAAGTTGGAGGCGTAATCCTAGCAAGCTGGATTGTACCCATACACGAAAATTACGATGGGCTGGATTATTGGTGCACTTGTATGTTTGGAGAAGACAATCCCAGCGATCCTTATTTAATCCCCACAGACAGAGCACTCCTTGACAGACGCCGGAAAATGATATTGGCTCCCGTATTGGAAAAAGCAGTAAAAGCCGGAAACATCATTATACCTGAAGAATTTGAAGTGGGATTCGACCATGTCACTAATCTGATAGCAGGCTTGGGAATGGAAGATGACCCAAACTATTATCTTACCAGAGGATATCCGGGAAGTGTAAACACGTATGTATTCAATAGTATCAGCGAACCAGCCAACAACTCTTATCCTCCAACCAATGAAGAGACTTTTATAGGATATATGCATCTTTCCATGTACTATAACCAAGCACGACTAGCAGAGGTATATCCGGCTGATAAATATCCTTTTCTCACCGAAAAGTTTGCTTTCGTACAGAAATATTTAAAAGATAAATATCAGATCGATCTGGAAGCAATAGCCAACGGACCGGAAGACTGGGATTTACCTTTACCTCCAATACCGGAGACTCCAGATGAAGAATAACAACTCTGATAATGAACTATAAACTCATAATAATGACAAAAGTAAAAAATCTATTATTAACCATATTACTCTTATGCGGTACCACCATATGGGGAAATAACGGGCTAAGAATATCAGGAAGAATAAAAGTATTAAAGCCAACGACTTTACAAATAAAAGATATGAATGAAGGCGTTGTATTAAGCTGCATCATCGGTACTAATAACACATTCAGTACCGATGAAATAAACATCATTCCTGATGTCTACAAACTCTATTTAGGAGAAACCGAACAGAATATTTATCTGGAAAATAACCCGGTAACAATCAATGGCTACTTCGACGAAAAGAACCCTGAACAAAGTTCGCTTTCATTCACTGGCATCGATCCGTTTCTGACTTTACAAAACTATATGCCAGCAGAAAAAGACCCGGATATAGCAACGATTTCTACTTCCGTCAAAGGAAAACTAACTCCCTCCATGGCATCTGCATTAGCCTATCTGGCAGATGTAAATGATTACCAATCCAACAAGATGCTATTGGACATGATACCGGAACAAGACAGAAAGTCTTTATCTGCCAAATGGCTGGTAAACAGGGTAGAAATCCTCTCCCACCAAATTATCGGTGCAGAATGTCCCGACTTTACTTTCATAGATGCCAACGAAAAAAACGTAAGTCTGAAAGACTTCCGTGGGAAAATTGTCGTACTTGACTTCTGTGCCTCCTGGTGTGGTCCTTGTCGTAAAGAGATGCGTAGTATGCTAACCATATACAATGAATTGAAGGCTGACGATCTGGAATTCATCAGTGTCTCGCTGGATGACAGCGAAGCAAAATGGAGAAAAATGCTGGATGAAGAAAAATTGCCGTGGGTGATGCTATGGGATAAGACAGGATTCCCTAAAAACAGCAAGACTCCAAGTGCTATCCAGACTGATTACGGCTTCTACTCCATCCCTTTCCTTGTAGTCATTGACAAAGAAGGCAAACTTGCTGCACGCAACGTCCGGGGTGAACAAGTACGCGAGGCCATTTTAAAAATAAGACAATAAACAAACTATATAAATTATAACTCTTTTGACAATGAAGAAACTTATATTTCCAATCGTATGCTGTTTTATCAGCGTTACTGTATCAGCCCAGTTAATCAAACCAAAGGCAGAAACACAAAAAAAACAATCCGAACTGGACTGGTTTAACTGTTCTTTCGACCAGGACAGTGTATACGGAGCTGAAGTAAACAAAGCTTATGATTACCTGAAAGCCAACAAAAAGAAAGCAAAGAAAAGACCGGTTGTTGCACTGATCGGAACCGGAATGGACGTAGAACACGAAGACCTAAAACACGCAATCTGGATCAACCCAAAAGAAAAGTCAAACCAAAAAGATGATGATAAAAACGGGCTTGTTGACGACATCAATGGCTGGAACTTCATCGGTGGTAAAGACGGCCAAGTAATGGAAGCTTTGACACGCGAAGGAGAACGTGAATTCTTCCGTCTCAAAGATAAATACGCTGATTATATCTTTGACGGAAAGAAGTATTATAAAATAGTCAATGGAAAACGCCAAGAAGTCCCCGCACCGGAAAACATAGAAGAATATAATTACTATCGCTATAAAGTCATGCCGGAATCAAGAATCGGTGGAGCTTACGGCGGTCTTCAACTATCTTATGTTATAGAAGAATATGTTGAAAAGTTCGATAAGGACATGAAAAAACGTTTTCCCGGAAAAGAGCTGACTGTTGAGGACTTCCAAAGTTGTTATGATCCCAAAGCTGAAAGAGACAGTCTTTCTGAAGTCGCTTTTGTATTTACTGCCTACTATTTCAGCATCTATAATACGGATAAATGGGAACCTGTTTATCAGAATATGGGAAAGAAAAGTGTAGAAACAGGTAAAGCGTCTTATGAAGAGGCTTTAAAGAGATACGGAAGTGATAATCGAAAAGAAATTGTAGGTGATAATCCTCTGGATATTAACGATACGCATTATGGTAATAATGTACTGTTGACATCTGATGCGGCAACAGGCGTAATGAAGGCCGGCGTTATCGCAGCTAAACGTGACAACGGTATCGGAAGTAACGGTATTGCAGACAATGCAGAAATCATGACCTTACGCATCCACCCGGGAGAAGGAGAACCATACCTGAAAGATATGGCATTGGCCATCCGCTATGCAGTAAACCACGGTGCAGATGTAATCGTATTACCGGAACAAAACTCCATATATCCGAAAGAGCAGAAACAATGGGTGTCAGAGGCGTTGAAAGAGGCAGAGAAGAAAGGGGCATTAGTTATAGTTCCGGTTTGGGATCTATCAATGGATATGGATAAAGACGAATTCTTTCCCAACCGTAAGATGAATAAAGAGGGAGAACTTACTAATTTTATGGTAGTTGCTTCTTCAGACAAGAATGGAAATCCGGTATTGAACACCAATTACGGTGCAACTGCTCTCGATATTTATGCTCCGGGAACAGACATTTATTCATCTTATATGGGTGACACTTATCAAAAAGGAACTGGAGAAGGAATGGCTTCGGCTACTGTAGCTGGCGTAGCTGCTCTTGTGAAGTCTTATTTCCCAAAACTGACCGGTTCTCAAATCCGTGACATATTATTAAAAAGCGTCACTTCACGCAAAGGTGTAGAAGTAGAAAAAGGAATCCGCGTGAACGATAGCCCTTCACAAGATTTATTCCTTTTTGATGACCTATGTATTTCCGGAGGTATCGTAAATGCTTATCAAGCAATCTTGGAAGCAGAAAAAGTCAGCAAATAAAGATTAGTCTATGAAATATACTCGTCTAATAGGAACCGTCATTGCCTTTTGCATGGCGGTCCCTTTATTCGCCCAACAATATAAAGCAACCATACCTTATCGGATGGTAGGCGAAAAAATGGTTATCGAAATGAAAGTGAACGGCAATGCACGCCCTTTTATCTTTGATACCGGAGGGCGCACCGCACTTACCACTAAAGCCTGTCAAGCACTACAAATAACAGCAACAGACTCTATGAAGGTGACAGATGTGAATAACGTGGAAAGCTATTACAAAACTACGCGAATAGAAAATCTGACGACTCCCGATGATGTTATTAACTTTAAAAATGCCCCGTCGCTAATCATCAATGAAGTAAAAGGCTGGGAATGTTTTGGAGTAGATGGTATCATCGGAAGCGATTTATTTGCAAGTACTATTGTAAGCATTGATTCGCAGACTAAAAATATCATAGTCACATCTGTATCTTTACGAAAAATGCTGAATTTCACGAAAGAAGGGGGAATGCCAATTGTCAATGTACAGATCGCTCCGGTCAGCAACATCACTGTATTATTTGATTCAGGCAGTCCCAGTCTGTTATCTCTTATTGAAAGTGATTTTGAGAGAATTAAACCGGAGGCATCTATGGAAGTCGTTTCTGAAGGATATGGGGAAGGAAGTATCGGAGTAGCCGGACAAGCAGATAAAGCATCTTCATATAGAGTACATATTCCCTTATTATCAGTAGGAGCCACCAAATTCCGCAACTTAACGACCCATACAGACAAACACCCTTATACATTACTAGGTGTAAAGTTATTACAATACGGGAAAGTGACTATCGACTATCCACGTGGAAGATTCTATTTTGAAGCTTTCCAACCGGATAATGAAATCAACAATCAATGCAACAACTTCGATTTGACGGTCAAAGACGGAGACTTATTTGTATCTACCGTCTGGAGTAGCACGAAAGGTAAGATAGAAGTAGGAGACAAAGTGATTAAGATTAATGGCAAACCTGCTAAGAAATATGACTTCTGCGAAAGTATTCTGAACGGAATACCGGAATTGAAAGAGAAAAAACAGACGAAGCTAACGATTGAGACTGCTTCCGGAATAAAAAATATTATTCACAAAAAAGAATGACATGAAAAGAATAGGAATACTGACCGGCTTATGGCTGCTATTATTTCTAAACTGCGGACAAGAAATGGTAGCGCAAATCCAGAATAAGGTTTGCGATACCATTCCTTATGAATTCATTCAGGAGAAAATCATTATACCCGTTACTGTTAATGGTGTAAATGTAAAATACATCGTCGATACAGGAGGAAGAACCGGGACTATGTATGACGCCGCAACTGAAATGAAAGCTACTGCCGCAGGATATATGCGCATTTCCGATGTGAATGCACAAGGCTCCAACTATCAGGAAGCCCACGTACAAAATGTTTCCATCGGAAAGAACTACAAAATCAAACAGTTGAAAACGATGGTACTACCTAAGAATCCATTCTTCACAGACCTGGGAGTTGTCGGAATTCTTGGAGGAGATGCCTTTGCACAGTCGGTAGTAACATTCGATTCCCGTTCTAAAATAATGGTAATCAACTATCCTTATCGTCCCGAAAAGTTAAAGGTTACAGACGGAATTCCTTTGTTGGATGAAACAGAACATCATTCCATCGTCAACGTTCGTTTAGGAAATAATGATTTAAAAGTTCTGTTCGACACAGGTGCCGGAGGCTTTCTACTTTATTCTACGGAAGATTACAACAGGCTGGCTGACATCTCGCAAGTTACCAATCATGGATATGGTATCGTAGCTGCCGGAATAACAGGGTTGGGCAAGCCGGTGGATATTAAAAAAGTATCTGTACCTTCCATCAATATCATGGGAAAAGAATTCACAAACGTAGGTAGTACAACAACTGTCATGAATGGAACTATCATCGGGGTGGATCTACTGCAATATGGTAAAGTAATTATTGATTATATGCGGAGACGTTTTTACTTCCTCCCATTTGAAGAAGGGAAAATCGACATGGGTGGTGCTCCCGCTCTTTGGAACGTAAGCATATTACAGCGTAACGAAAGATTCGAAATTACAACTATATGGGATAGCATGAAAGATACAGTTGCTTTCGGCGACGAAGTGATTAATATCAACGGAACTTCTCTTAAAGATTGCCCCATGAGCCAGATGGCCGTAGAAGAAATTATGAATGCTATACCTGGTGATACCGGCTATATTATCATCAAAAAAGATAATCAAGAGAAAAGAATTGAAATCAGGAAAGAGAAATAAACTTTAAACAGAAAGAATATATGAAACGAATAATAACTAAAATGTATCTCTGTTTGCTTGCATTTTGTATCACAGGAGGCATCAGTGCACAAACACAAAACAGTATGACAGAGGTCATTCCATTCAAAACTATTGATGGAAAAATTATCGTGGAAGCCACTATAAATGGTGAAGTGGCTGACTTTGTCCTTGATTTATCGGGACATAACGCTCTACTTCCTGAAGCTCTCAAAAAGTTACACATCAATACAGAAAAGAGAGGAACTTTTAGTTCTTACCAAGATTTTGTATTTAAACAGGTGCCTGTTGGAAAGGTATATGAAATGGGAACAGTAGCTATTGGTAAAAATACATTTGCAAACGATCTTCCGGCTTTCACATTAGAAGACGAACCCTATCTACGCAAGCTAGGGGTTATGGGTGTATTAAGTGGTGCTGTTTTCCGCACTTCTGTATTAACCATTGACATGCAACGGAAGAAAATTACGATTACACAACCCTACCGTCCTTCTTATATGAAACTTAACTATCGGGAAAATTTTAACCTGATAACAGGATTAGGAGTAGTATGCCCGATAAACATTCAGGGAAAGCCGATATCTTTTGTTCTGGATACATGGAGTGAAGGATTAGTGAATCTTACTGAAGCAGATTTCAATACATGGAGCGCACAATATACCAAAGGGAGTAACCAAAAAGTCTCCAATGGATATAAAGAAATAAGTCAAGATGAGGAAAGCCTCATCCTACCTGAAACGATGTTTGTAAAAACAAAGATTGAAGATGCCATAGCAGTGAAAAACCCATTCTTGAAACGTTCCGTATTAGGCAAAAAGATACTGGACTACGGAATTATATCCATCGACTATATTCATCAGAAAATTTATTTTCAGCCGTTTGACATGGTTCCTATACCGGAAGCGGAAGCTAAAGTGACGGAAACCAAAGTTGAAGATGGTAAATTGAATCCAATTACCCGCCAGTTCTTCCTCGAACACATTTTCGACTATCGAAAAGGAAATGATTTCGTTTATAATGGCGACAAACCGGTTGTGATTGATTTCTGGGCAACTTGGTGTGGACCTTGCATGCGTTTACTTCCGGAAATGGAAAAGCTGGCCGAAAAATATAAAGGAAAAGTTATATTCTATAAGGTAAATGCTGATAAAGAAAAAGATTTATGCAGCCACTTCAGTGTACAAGCATTACCTACGTTATTCTTCATCCCGGTAGGCGGCAAACCGATAATCGAGGTTGGTGCTACGCCGGAAAAGTATGTGCAAATCATCGAAGAGCAACTACTGAAATAAAAACTCTCTCTTTATTATATAACTACATTAATCTGAAACTTTAGCTAAAAGCCGGACATCATTCCGGCTTTTTTATTTCCATATCATTGGAACTTATCATTAAAACAAGTACATTTGCCCTGTCAAATCTATTTATAACTTAACACACATTTTGACCATGAAGAAAAGTATTTCTCTTCTTCTTTTGTCTTTGCTTATGATTGCCCCCGGTTGCCAAAAGACAAAAGAAGTGGTGAACGAGTACAACATCGTTCCCAAACCCAATCAAATTCTCCCACAGGAAGGACGTTTTGAACTAAACAGCAAAGTCTGCCTCGTAGTACCTTCGGATGCTCCGGAAGTAAAAAGCATTGCCGACAGCCTGGCCGGACAACTAAAACTGACAGCAGGAATCTCGTTGAAAGAGGCAGAAAGTGCAGATGGAAAATCAGCAATCTGCTTTGTTGTACAAGAAGGTATGCCGAAGGAAGGATATAAATTATCCGTTACTCCCAGTCTCATCACGCTTACCGCTTCTCAACCGAACGGGTTCTTCTACGGCGTACAGACACTTTATCAGTTACTCCCTCCGGCGGTTTACGGAAACCAGTTGGATAAGAAAGCAAACTGGTCGGTTCCTGCTGTAGAAATAGAAGATTCGCCCCGTTTTGTTCACCGCGGACTGATGCTGGATGTTTGCCGCCATTATGTACCGATTGACTATATTTACAAGTTTATCGACTTGCTGGCAATGAACAAGATGAATGTTTTCCATTGGCATTTGACAGACGATCAGGGATGGAGAATCGAAATCAAGAAATATCCTAAATTGACAGAAATCGGTTCTAAACGTGAAAAGACATTGGTAGACTATTACTATGTAAATTATCCGCAAGTATTCGACGGAAAAGAACACGGAGGGTATTACACACAGGAACAAATCAAAGATGTAGTAGCTTATGCTGCAAGTAAATATATCAACGTTGTTCCCGAAATAGAAATGCCGGGACATGCGTTGGCTGCACTGGCTGCCTATCCGGAACTGTCATGTGATTCTACACAGACTTATAAAGTATCTCCTACATGGGGTGTATTCGAACAGGTGTTCTGTCCGAGTGAAACAACTTTCAAATTCTTTGAAGGAGTGATGGATGAAGTAATTGAATTATTCCCTAGCGAATACATTCACATCGGTGGCGACGAATGTCCCAAAACAGCGTGGAAGAACAGTGCTTTCTGCCAGCAGCTAATCCGCCAGTTAGGACTGAAGGATGATACGACTCCCAGCAAGACGGACGGAATAAAGCATAGTAAAGAAGATAAGTTGCAGAGCTATTTTGTTACCCGCATGGAGAAATATCTGAATGGCAAAGGCAGGAACATCATTGGTTGGGATGAAATCCTCGAAGGTGGTCTGGCTCCAAATGCGACTGTTATGTCATGGCGTGGTGTAGAAGGAGGAATGAACGCTGCCAAAGCCGGACATAATGCGATTATGACTCCGAACCCTTATGTATATCTGGACTACTACCAGGAAGAACCTGAAATTGCCCCGACTACTATCGGCGGATACAACACACTGAAAAAAACATATAGCTACAACCCTGTCCCGGACGATGCAGACGAACTTGCCAAGAAGCATATCATCGGAATACAAGGCAATATATGGAGAGAATATATGCAGACTTCCGAACGTACAGACTATCAGGCCTTCCCGCGTGCAATGGCTATTGCCGAAACGGCCTGGACACAAAACGCAAACAAAGACTGGAAGAATTTCTGCGAACGAATGGTAACTGAATTTGAACGCTTGGAAGTAATGAACACCAAACCTTGTCTCAACTTCTTTGACGTAAACGTAAATACGCACGCGGATGAAAACGCTCCTTTAATGGTAATGTTGGAAAGTTTCTATCCGAATGCAGAAATCCGATATACTACGGACGGCAGTGAACCGAGTAAAACATCCACACTGTACGAAAAGCCTTTCGTTCTGGAAGGTAATATCGACCTGAAAGCAGCTGCTTTCAAAGATGGAAAAATGCTGGGTAAAGTAGCTCACAAGCCATTATACGGTAATTTATTGACAGGAAAGCCCTATACTGTTAATTATAAGATGGGATGGACAGGCGATATATTTGATGAAAACGATGTATTAGGAGCTGACAAGACAACCTTCGGACTGACCAACGGTAAACGAGGAAATAATGCTTCTTATACTCCGTGGTGCAGCTTTGGTATTGTTGAAGGTAAAGACTTGGAATTTATCATTAATTTGGATAAGCCGACACAAATCAGCAAAATAATTTTCGGTTCTTTATTCAATCCGGCTATGAGAATTCTTCCTGCAGGAGGAGTTGCCGTAGAAGTATCTGCAGATGGCAAACAATACACTCCGGTAGCTGAAAAGGCCTTGAAACACGATTATCCGGAAACAGGACGAATTGCATTCACTGATTCCATTGAATTTGAGCCAACACAGGCTACCTTCCTGAAAGTTAAGATTAAGAATGGCGGCACACTACGCAATGGAGTTAACTTTGAAAAGAACAATGGTCCGGAAGTTATTCCTGCCGAATTATGGATTGATGAAATAGAAGCTTATTAAACAAAGCTAACTATATTTTATGCGGATTTCACAGTGCTGACCCAACAGCACGTGGAATCCGCATCATTTATTCCGGACCTGAATAACAAAACGGTGAACGCTAGTTTAATACTAATGTTCACCGTTTTATTTATAATCAATCACACCCCAAAAGGCATAATTATCATTCATTCGTTTACACCGAAGATATATTTATCACACAAGCCCTTTGGAAGAAAGGTAACGTTCTGCCTCCAAGGCAGCCTTACAGCCACTGCCCGCGGCCGTAATAGCCTGACGATAATGCGGATCGGCCACATCTCCTGCTGCAAAAACTCCGGGCACTTTCGTACGAGGACTATCACCGTCTGTAATAATATAACCTACTTCGTCCGTATCGATATACTCTTTAAATATTTCAGTATTCGGTTGATGTCCGATAGCCAGGAAGAAACCGTCGATAGGTAAACTATAACGTTCTTCATCCGGTTCACCCCAACGTTTCACCAGGTTTACACCCTCTACGCCATTGTCACCAAACAAACCAACTGCATTGTGTTCAAAAAGAACTTCAATCTTCTCGTGGTTCATGACACGTTCCTGCATAATCTTCGATGCACGCAGGAAAGGTTTACGGACAATCAGATATACCTTGGATGCAAGACCGGCAAGATAAACCGCTTCTTCACAAGCAGTATCACCTCCACCAACTACAGCAACCACTTTCTTACGATAGAAAAATCCGTCACAAGTAGCACAAGCGCTTACACCCATTCCGGCATATTTCTTTTCATCCTCCAGTCCCAGATATTTAGCAGTTGCCCCGGTAGCAATAATCAATGATTCCGTTTCAATCACTTTATCACCGTCAATTGTTATTTTATAAGGAGCTTTGCTTAAATCTGCTGCCGTAGCGATACCAAAACG
>OGNE01000940.1_pt1 | contig 14642 bp, 9 predicted proteins | sample 1573401 | NCBI WGS metagenome assembly OGNE01 (sample SAMEA2581884, study PRJEB24529) | metagenome | biome: Human gut stool | place: China | collected 2011 | reverse complement strand
GCAGGCGGACACCATGAATGAAAACGACAGTGGTTCAAGCCATACTCTTTACAGATTCTGAAATAACGACGCCATTGTTCCAAGTCCATTGCCGTATATCCGGTCAATGGAAATACACAGGCGTCATGCTTTCCTCTAAGAAAAGTCTTTGCTCCATTGATGGTGAAATGAGTCTGCTCCGCCTTAAAATCACGCAATCCGAAACGGACAGTCCGTTCGTCAATGCCATTGATTTCTGCCTTTAGCTGATACAAAGCCGGTTGAAGATCACTCCAAAACAATGCTTTACTGCCTAGTTGATAAACAAACTCATATTCCTTACAGCCCTCTTTCAGAGCATATTCCGTAGCCTTTACTTTATGCTTTCTGGAAGAATTAAACGCAGCAGCCGACAGGCGGATTTGTTTTCCGTTGATACCATGCTCTTTCGATAATGTAATTTTCACTTTTACAGAACGGTCTGCCACCGAAGGGAAAGTTTGAATGGATTCTATAAACAACGGATTCATTGCCTGCAACTCTATCCGTCCGATAATACCATTCCAATTGGTCTGGGTAGACTCCGTACAAGCATGTGAACTTGAACGAATCTGTTTAGGAATACTTTTTCCGTTATCAATGCGAATGGTCAGTTTATGTGAACCGGGAGTCAGGAAATGAGTCAAGTCATATTCCTGTGGGGTAGACAAATAATTATTCTTACCCACTTCCTGACCGTCGATCCATACTGTTGACGGGCGGGTACGTTCCAAGAACAGCACGATATGCTTACCTTTCCAGTCGGCAGGAATCTCTATATTCCTGCTATACCATGCAGCACCCTCGTATTTATAATATCTGGATAAATAAGTTGTTTCCGATTTATTGGTATTGGCAATCCCTTTCTTATTAGAGTCAGTTGTGCCAGGCAACACTACCTCCTCCGGCAAACTCATATCCCAAAACTTTTCCTGTTCACCTTTCTCCTGAGGATCCAATGCAAAATTCCACACGCCACTCAGATCAATTGTCCGACGCGAATCCGCCGTCTGCGACCATGACGAACATAAAAAAACAAATGATAATAGAAGAGCTCCGATTAATCGACAACGCGTAACTTCATTCATAATAATACGATTTAATGTTATTGATATTTATCTGATGACAAAGATAAAGCGGAGAGCAAATCAACAAGACGAATACCGTACAAAAAAACAATAATATCGTAAAGAGACACACTATTTACCCATTCAAAGCAACATATCCTTTGCCCGACGGATAAAATATCCAAATATCCCTTTCATTGCTTCATCCCCTTCCACAGCCTGCAACTCCGGATGAAACTGAACACCCCAAACATTTTTCACAGCAACAGATTCGATAGCCTCCACTATCCCGTCGTCAGCAAAAGCAGTTGCCTTAAATCCGTCCGCCAGTTTCCTGACAGCCTGATGATGAATGGAACTAATCATTACTTCTTTTTTCCCAAGCATTCGATATAATTCACTGTCCACCCGGCAATGAATGTTATGCCGTGAGACAACAGAAGCGTCCAGAGATTTATGAAGAACATCCGACGGGCATTGTTCCGGCAAATCCTGATATAATGTTCCACCAAAATAAGTATTAATAAGCTGCATTCCCCGGCAAATACCCAAAACAGGAATCTGCTGTTTACAAGCAAACCGCAACAGGGCATAATCAAACTCATCTCTTTCCTCACAAATACCACTACACTTGGAAAGAGGTATTTCGCCATACATGGAAGGCGATACGTCACCGCCACCCGTTAAAAGCAAAGCATCGACAAGAGAAACAACAGACCGCAAAATCTGCATATCATCCGTAAAAGGGATAAGGAAAGGGATGCCCCGGCCTGGACGACAGCATCCACATATTTCTTTTTCACTGCTATTCTCTCAGGAATGTCAATCTCGGTAGAAATACCTATAACGGGAGATTCTCCTTTCATCATCTTTCTTGGTACTTTTTAATCCACAGCCTGAAGTTCCAATGCAAGACTGGAATATTCACCTTTCAGCAAAGACTTCAGCACAATACCTTCTTGCATCAGCAGTCTGCCACTAATCACCTTACCATTTATGCCACAAGGTTTACCTTTATCTGCCGGAGTCAAGTCCGTAATCCGGTAATTCTTTGCCGGGTCAAGCCCATTCATTTGTACATTCGGCACAATCATATTGATAAAATGTGAAATCTTATAAGCATAGAAAACCGCCCTGTTCTTTTCGGGAGTAACATACATCAAAGAAGCCACCCCTTTATTCTCATACGGTGACATTAGTCTGTACAAGTCTCCGAGCTGTACTACAGGGCGAATGTCTTTATAAGCCTCAATAGCACGTTTAGCAAACGCCTTGTCAGCATCACTCATATCCTTGGGCTGAATTTCCATTCCCAGACGCCCGGACATCGCCACATCAAACCGGAATTTCAACGGAATGCGACGGCCTGTCTGATGATTCTTATCCGCACTTACATGTGAAGCCATGGCTACAGCCGGGAAAAAACTGGAAACGCCCCACTGCATATATATTCTCTGCAAGGCATCCGTATCATCACTGGTCCAAAACTCATCAAAGTAGGGAAGCAGTCCATAATTCACACGTCCGCCGCCACCGGCACACAATTGAATTACCAGACTCGGATATTTGTCACGGATCCGTTCAAGCACTTTCACCAAACAGCGGTTATATTCGATATATAAATGCGATTGTTTATTTTTAGGTAAATATGAAGAACCATAATCCAACAAACTACAATTGTCATCCCACTTCATATAAGCAATCTCCGGATGTTTAGTCATCAGGTTATCCACAACGCCGAAAACAAAATCCTGCACCTTCGGGTTGGTCAAATCCAGCACCACCTGAGTTCCGCCACGTCCGGTAGACAAAGGACGGTTGTCAATTTTCAATATCCAGTCAGGATGCTTCTCAAACAACTCACTTTTAGTATTCGCCATTTCCGGCTCAATCCAGATACCAAACTTGATACCATGTTTTCTAGCAGAAGCCAATAATCCCTCAATTCCTTCCGGTAGTTTCTCACGACAGACCTCCCAGTCGCCCAAACTGCTATTTCCACCATTACGAGGGTATTTATTTCCAAACCATCCATCATCCATGACAAACAATTCACCTCCCATGGCAGAAAAAGCCGCCATCATCTCGTCCATTCCCTTCTGGTTGACTTTGAAATAAACACCTTCCCAACTGTTCAGCAAAATATCGTGCGGCCTGTTTCCTTGATTCATCTTATACTGGCGTGCCCAACGATGAAAAGTCCGGCTTACCCCTCCTTTGCCATTTATACTATAAGTCATGGCAAATTCGGGCGTTTTGAATACCTCTTTCGATTCCAATATATAATGAGAATTTTCCTCATTCATACCGGCTATAATGCTAAGTGCTGTGTTACAAACATTCAGTTTCAGTTTATAGTTACCACTCCAAGCCAATATACCACCAAGAACTTTTCCGGTTTCTTCTTGCGGTTTACCGTCCAAGGACAACATGAAAGAAGGATTATCAGTTTCCGTATTCACCAAACCGTCTTTGTTGGTGATCACTTTTTGTCCATTAGTCAGTTTCTCTTCTTCCATTGTACACTCAGCTCCCCAAGCACCGTGGAAATGAGTCAACCAGTTATCCCCCCGATACATGGGAAGGTAAGCAGAAGCAAACTGATATAGTGTAACAGGCTTCTTCCCTTCATTGATTACTTCCGTCCAAGTTCCGATGACATCCGTTCCCGAATAAGTCTTGTAGCATTGCTTTATTTTAATAGGATACACCTTATCTTTCAATATTACTTCAGTAATTTCTCCATCCGCAACCTTATGCTGATTCACAGTCTCCACTCCCAAGTCAAGTGACATATTGCCATCCGGCTGGGTCATAGCAATAGCTTTTTCACCCAACGACCGCAAACCAAATGCCGGATAACTTTCCGAATTCAACGCTAACCCGGCATCATAAATATGTTGTATTTGCTCGGGAGTTATAGCCACTCCATAATACTGTATTTTTGATTTCTCACCAGCCTCCGCCGAAATCAGCAAAGACGTCCGGGAAGTTGAAATCAAATAATCTTTAGCAAATAAAGAAGAAGACAACAACATAGCCATTGCTGTCATTAAACAATTTTTTGTATTCATATCTTTGTTCTATTCTTTTTGATTTCTATTTGGAGGAGAAACAACATCACATGGTCGTAGCATGCAAAAAAGTACCTTCCAATTTTATTTTGTAAGGCCATTCCGCCACCTTCTCCATTTTTTTATGATATGCCATGTGTTTATCCGGTGCTCCGGTTACCACAAGCCACAGGAATTGAGTACTATCAGGCACAACAAATTTCACAGACTGATTCACGCCGTTCACCGCTTTGTTCATCTTGCCATACACCCTTTTACCATCCTGCTTCACTGCCACAAAGCCATATCTCCATCCAGCATTCTCTTTTGCCTCCGTATAGAAGTCTTTGTCGCCTGCAATACCCTCAAAAGTCAACTTCACTTCTGTTCCACTCCGTGGAACTTTCAATCTGACAGCGTTATACCCATAACTTTGCGGACATTTCTCCTTTGCTATCTGATACCAACCGGCATCGACTTTCACCAACTTACATTGATGCTGATTGGCATAAGAACTGCAAACAGACTTGATGCGGGGAAGGTCCCAAGTTACAAAACGGCTTGCCGCATCATAAATTTCTTCATTAAACTGCTCTTGAGAAGTTTTTGTGATTCGCATATAAGTAGATGCCGCATCTTCATCTTTCAACGCTTCCCTCCACAACCGACCGATTATTGGCAGTCCATGTTTATAAGACCAATACTCCAGGAACTGTGGTGCACAATAATGATTTGCCTTATGGAATAATGTATAATGCGTTTGTTTCATATAATTATTCAGATGATAATTTTCAAGAGTTACCCAATCGGGATGCACCTGCCAAAGCATCCATTGAGACGTATACTCATAAAGTGTTGTCCCCGGAAACCCTCTTCCACTGTCGTCATCGGATATATATTGAAAAGCATGACCTAACTCGTGAGCAAGTGCACAATAAGGATAGCTATTTATCCTGCACGGACGAAACCAGCACATTCCCACTTTATCATGGGCACCACCATAGACAGTTCTCTCCTCGTCGTCGTACATCCATATAATCATTTTATACTTATCAGTATATGATTTACCCTTCTGTACAAATTTCATCTTGTCAACAAAATATTTATAATACCGCTCTCCCTCAGTCAATATTTCATCCGGATAAAAGCGTTTACCCTCATCCATATTTATCGCAGGGTCTTTACCAAAAGACTTCTCCCAGAAGAGAACCAAATTTTCGGATTCGGCCTTATAATCATATCCAAATCTTCCATCGGAAACATTTAAGCCATGTTTCTTTATATCTCTTTCCGGAACAAATACGACTTTACTTACTGATTTAGCTTGCAATATTTGCATATTTAGGACAAACATTAATCCTAAAAAAGACAAAATAAGATTTTTCTTTTTACACATCTGAATATTAGCTTATTTATATTACTTGCTTATCACTTTTATACAATCAATAATAATATCATCATCTAATGCCTTTACAACAAGAGTGTGTTCCTTCATATTATCCAATGGTTGCTTCAAAGTAACGATTGCCTGATGACGTGCAACATTTACACGCCAAGGATCTGTAAAAGGCTTTTCCCATATAGAGTGAATCCCCGTATCTTTACCATCTATAGTAACTTGTACACGCAAATCCCCCCCTGTAGCCGGTTGCATAGGCAGAAAACCCAACTGTATTTCATATTCCCCCTCTTCGTTTACCTTTAATTTATACTCCAATGAAGAATCTTTACCTATTTCAGTAGCCTGATAACTATGTCCCAAACCTTTGATTACTCGATTAAAGCCAGTCTGTTTGACAAACTCATTCCCTTTGATAACATATTTACTCTTTGGATTAGGATGACAAATCTTTGTATTCACATGCGTATAAACTGGGGACTCAAACACCGGCAACCGACGTGGCTTCATATCCATAATTAGATTCCACTTTCCATTGGATATCTTTTTATTATAGCATTCTGTTAATTTAACGATCTCATTATACGCATTCAATGCCGGCTGACCGGCAAGCAACAATTTTTTATTCATTTGTGAAGCAGCCCTGACCGGATATTCTACCAACTGGTAATAAGCATCAGTACGATCTGGCGAGATAGAAGCAGCAAGCTCTGTAGCCGCTTTTTCTATTTTTTCATAGTCGGCAAGTCGTTCTCGTGCCTCATCTTCGGTAAAATCAGGTTTTCCTACCGGCATCAGTCCTCCTCGGGGATAGCCACTAATTTCCACCCGATTAAATCCCATGTGCTCAGGGCGGCGAACAGCAGCCAAACGGTAATACTCATTCATTATGTTAGCAACTGACTTTGCATTCTCCTTACCAAATTCACGCGCAGCCCAATTTTCCAGATGATTTCCCAAATTTGTATAATCAATGGCATCAATATTCCAAGCCATATCCATAAAAAGCTCCGTATCATACTCAGCAGGTTTAATATCACCAACATTCAAAATCCAAAGTTTACGTGCATTATGCTCCCACGCACGACGCATTTGCAGATAAACAAGTGCCGGGGGAGGAGAACATAACCAGAGGTAATCGTGAGGGGAGCCCCAATATGAGACATGATAATAAACCCCTGCCCCTCCTTTTCTTTTCTGCTCTTCGGCATTACTCAAATTGGTAATATAACCATTGTTATCGTCAGTCCACATCAAAGTCACATAGTCGGGCACATTCAGACTATCCTTATACACATTCAATACTTCTTTGTAAAGAACCATTGTTTGTGGTATTTTCTCTACATCAGGATTGATATATTTTGCCAGTAACTCTTTCTGTACGTCAAACACTTCATGAAGCGCATCCCTATACTCTGTTGTAGTATTCACTCCTTCCATTCTTCCATCATGAACACCTCGCATGCCTACAGTCATAAATGTCTCCGTACCGGCAACTTCTTTCAGTCGTTCCGCCCAATAGTTGATTACATTTTCCCGGTTAGTCTTAAAATTATATCTCCCCAACCGGGCCTTATACCATTCACCAGCATTGTTCCTCATCATAGGTTCACAATGGGAAGTTCCCACTACTATACCATACTTTTGCGCAGCCTCTTTATTTCCTTTGATAGTATAAAAAGGTGTTGTACTCTCATGCATCGCAGGCCATATCGTATTAGCTCGCAAACGCAACAACAATTCAAATATTTTAGAATAGGTTTTAGGCCCTATATGATTAGGGATGGAACTAGGCTCAAACGTCCTACAACTCCAAGGCACCAACCCCCAGTCCTCATCATTGAGAAATATTCCGCGATATTCTACTGACGGACTTTGTATTGTAACCACTCCCTTCTTTATTTTCACAGACGATTGAGGCTTTGGAGTAACATCCGCCCACCATTCCCATGGAGAAACACCTATCATACGTGACAGTTCCAGAACACCGTATGCAGTGCCTCTGGGGGTGCTACCCACAACGACAAGCTGTTTGTCATTCAAACATATTATTTTAAAAGCCTCCCACTTATTAGTAATCTCCTTAACAGAAATCTTCCGTTTACTTATCAATCGATCGGCTGTTGAGCCGCTACCTATAGTTCCTATGATAATTTCTGTACCTGATTCAAGTATATCTTTACCTGCTACTTTTGTAAGATCGGAAGTAAAAATATCAATAGCCGTTACCACAACTTCTTGCTCCGTTCCATCCGCAATAATACGATGTTTGCCGATTAAATCAAATCCCGAAGCACAGACAGGCAAGAAGCTCATCAAAAAGATATTTAGAAAAAAAAGGTGTTTTTTCATGATGAATAATGATATATAATTCAAGATTAATCTATTCTAATAATACCTACTGAAAACCTATAAATAATCAACCTTTAATCCCTAAAAAGTCACATCAATCTTATACGTATCCTTACCTTCAAAATGAGGCATTTGAACTTCCCACTCCGGCATCCATACATATTTTTTGCTGTTTCCTGAAATAACCTCTGCCAGAAAACCAAACCAGCGTCCATAAGGCAAGTCATCCGGTACATTAGCAAACCCATTGGCCTTTGGGTTAAAATATTTTTTAACATCATTCAACACATACTGACCATTAGTATCAGTTTTTCCCTCAACAAACACTTCAGGATAAATATCACGGTTACGACCGGTAGCTCCTGCACGAGAACCATATATTTTAACAACAGCTCCTTTTTCCGGTTTTCCTGATACGGTGACATTTATTTCTATTTTCTTCGGATATAAACTATTAAAAAAATCAGGGAACACTTTTCCGATCTGCTTTGCTCCTGCCGACAGGTTCATACAATTGACAGCATACTCACTCCATACACCATCACTTGTCCATTTCATAATGCAAGGGGGGACATCAAATGATTGATGACTAACCGGATTGTCCTTTGCATCAATAAGGTACTGATACATATCCGTCACTCCACGATAATGCCCCAACTCATGGGCTAAAGTCTTATATGTATCATCGGTGAAAATTTCCTTTTTCTTTCCTGGATTAGCAAAAACAGTAACGACTGAACGGTTATCACTACCACCACCATGCGCTGCACCACCATTACCTGTTTCACCATTATCTTGCAGACAATCGAATAATACAGTAACATCATACTTGCTAAAATCTATCGGGTCGTTATAAACTCTTTTTCGAAAAGTTGCATCTTGCGATGATCCCTGATAAACAACTATATCTGCTACCGTATAACTATATTTATATTTCAGTTCTTTAGATCCGGCATTGAAAAAATTGCTTGTTTTACTGAATAATATATCCATTTCCGATTTTACTCTTCGCTCACTGCCTCCCAAATGCCCTTTTACACTCGCTTCATCCACATACACCAATACTCTAAATTCCAATTCATCAGGCTCTTCCACCACAGGAGGCTCGGGAGGCGGAAGTTGTTCCGGTTCAGAATCACTGCTACAAGCGCAGAATACAAACGTCATCATAAGACCGACTGCAAAAAAACAAATAGATTTCATTGTTTTCATAAGCTTACATTTTATCACAATTTAATTTCAAACACATAAGGTTCTTCTTGCCCACCATTCAAATACTCGGGGACAATATCCAGATCTGACAACCATACATACTTCGATTCTCCATTATCCAGCTCTACCTCTACGACAAAACAATACCAACGGGTAAAAGGGAATTCATCTACCGGGCTCTTAGGAGGCAAATTCGGCGCACCATTGTTTTTATATTCCGGAATAAACATCCGATATATATCATTAATAGTAAACTCGCCATTCCCATTAGTTTTCTTGGTCATATAAGGAGCTCTCTCCGGGTCGTTGTATATATCCCTGAAGGTAGCACGTGATCCCCAGAATTTGACTGTGGTACGTTGCGGTTTTCCATCTTTGGTTACCCGGACCAACATTTGTTTTGGATATGTACTCTGAGTCATATCCGAAGTTATTTGTTTATATTGAGCATTATGATTAAATATAGCCGAACAATAGTCACTCCATTCCTGATAGCCTGTCCCCATATTACATTTAGGATAGTCATAAGCCTCATGACTGACGGGATTATTTTTGGCTTCAATCATATACTGATATAAATCCTGTGCACCGCGAACATGCCCATATTCATGGCCCAGATTACTATATGTACCTTTTTCCGGCCATTTCTCTTTAAAAATATTCTGCTCTCCATCAAAATAGGCCTGCACTACAGACTGCTTACTTTTTCCGCCTCCTCCACAAGAGAGTCCGCCTTCACCTTTGGGACAATGTAAAGCCAAGAAAAGAACAAAATCATACTTATCAGTATTCAATTCACCATAAGCCTTATCCTTGAATTTATTATATTGTGTTTTACTCTTTTCACCGGGCCCAATCTCATAAATGACCAGATTATCATCTCCTTCTCCTACAACCCATTCGAAATAGTAATTAAACTTATTGGGGCTCTCATTCCAAAAAATAGTAGTATTACGAAACATGGTTGCCAAATTTTGTCTGAATTGACGCTCGCCTCCATACAACTCCTCTATATCATTCTTCTCTGCCCACACCTGCGCACGATAGGTAATTGTCTCACCTATCTGTGGTTGTTCCGGTTTCTTATCAGGAGCCGGAGTAGTGTCCGGCTCGGTATCAGAACTACATGCAGCCCCAATAATAAGGCTGCATGCAATTAATGTACATATTTTCAAGTTCTTTATCATAACCATTATTCTATTCTACAACAGCTGAACGGTCCGCAACAAATACTTCGTCCAAGCAAAGGACATGCCCCTTCGAATTTGTCCAATGAGTTTCATAGACAGACAAACGAATATAACGCTTCTGTTGAACTCCTAAATCAAACCAACGAACTATACCTTCATAATGATCGTCATTAGTATTACTTTCGCCTTTCAATTCTGCCACCGTAAAGCCATTACCCGATACTTTGTCCACAACCGTCTCCCAACTATTGCCATCGGCACTAACCTCTATCTTCACAGTCTTCGGAGCCGGAGCAGTCCATTGCAATCTAGGCATCAATCCCAAATGGGTATACTCACGTGAAATATCGCCCAAATCAAAAACAAAAATATAAGGATTTGAATCATTTCCGCCATCAAATTGTACATGCTTCTGATTACTCTTATTAGGAGTCCATTCATTATTGATTAATTTCTTTATAGATCCATCATTTACTTGTGTCTGAACATTAGAGCTACATTTCTCACCTAGTATTTTCCAAGAAGTTTTATCAAGGACAATACCATAACCATACATTCCTTGTTTCAGAGTTTTTTTCGCCGTACTACCGGATTTCTTGTTTTTAATCACAATTTCAGAAGAACGTTCTTGATTAGTGCTATTGTTAACAGCAAGCTTCGCATATACTTTTCCTTCTTCTTGCGTTAACTCCAGCCATTCTTTACCTCCTGTGACTTCCAAATCTGCCGGATTTATATTCTCACAAGTAGCAATCAGAAGTCTTTCATTAGCATCCGAAGAAACTATAAATTGAGTTTCTGACTGAGAGTACTCTTCATTCCACACTATTTTTTCCTCTCCATACTGAACAATCTTTACTGTCTTCTCAATTGTAAGTTCACCGGCAGTTGCTGTAAATTTCACCAATGCCTCACGATAAACATTAGCCGTATTTTCTTTGATAGTCAGAGCCAATGTCTTAACTTCCCGTCCACCAGGTAGCATGACCGGCTCAGCAGCTTTTACGACCCAATCCCCATGCTCCTCATTCGGAAACGTAATTTCCACATCACATGAAGCAGTTCCTCCATAAGTCAAAATGTTCAAGTCTCTTTCACCCGAAGAAGTAAAATCTCTAGGCAAAGTTACTAACAAAGCACTCGTAGCAACTTTTGTAACAGAAATATTTTCCGGAAAATCCTGTTCATCAATCGTTCCAATGCTTAACAGTTCTTCCACATTTCCTTGAATGATAGTCACCATTTTCTTTACCGGTACTTCCCCTTTTGTAGTAATCACTACCGAAGCCTTCCGGTCTTTAGAAGTTCCATTATCAGCTATGTTTAATAACAGTGTAGCTGCGCCATTTCCTTCCTGTGTTGAAGGGGTAATCCATTCTTCTTCCTCATTAGTCATATAGACTACCTCTACTCCCCAAGCCTTATCAGTCTGAATATCCAGTTTCACAGCACCCTGATATTCTGTGGGCAACGTCACCTTCCAATGGCCATCTCCCGCTTCTTCCAACAATTCGTTGGAAGATACAGTTAATGCATCGGGAGTCCAGTCCACTTCTTTATCATCATTACAAGCCTGCAAACCAAGCAGACATAACAGTAATAAATATATATATTTCATATTCCTTCTGTTTTAAAAGTTTTCAATACGTCAATCTTTCAATGAAACAAAGATTTCATCCAGACAAATAGTACCACTCCACGTTCCCCATAAAGAGAGCCGAATATACCGATGAACCATACTATCTCCTAACTGATGCCAAGCTATAAATAACTTATTCATCCACAAGTTACTCTGTCCATTAGGATTTTTATTTATTTGTTCATCTGTGAATGCGATTCTACTTTCATCACCAACAAGCCTCCAGTCAATATTATCATCACTGACCTCTATTTTCATATATTTAGGAGAATTTCCTATCCATTGAAGCCGCGGCATTAATCCTACCGCATTATAGGCATGAGGATTTTCACCCAAGTCAAAGACAAATTGCACCGGTGTACCTTCCGAAGCTTTATCTACTTCTATATAAGAAAGAGAGTTCTTCGCGCCCGTATCGGACTGTGCTCTGTTTGCAGGCCAGAAATTATCATACAGTTTAAAGAAAGTATTTGCCTTGCCGGCAACATTATCACTATAACCGACAATATTCCATAAGGCCTTATTCAACGTAAGTCCAGCATCTTTAATTCCTTGTCGGACAGTAATATCTTTCTCCAGCCAGTTTACATTATCCTTCAAAGTAATCGTCGCAACACGTTCTTGCCATATTGATGAGTTCTTGCTATCTACCGTAATCTGAATTTCACCATTTTCCTGTTTCGGCGTTAACCAATTTGCACCTTCCGAATTATAGGTAACAGTAAATGAAAAGTCCGAACTTTCACTTATACGAGCAATAGTTTCATCTGTCAACGTATTTTCTGAAGACAGAATAACGTCGCTTCCTTGTAAATAATCTGATGTTTCAAAAGTAATCTGCGCATCCAGCGTTCCTTTGACAACAGTCAACTTCAACCAGTTCGCATCTTTATCTGTTCCGACTTTTTCATTAGTAGTACCCATGCGTATAGGAAGAATCCATTTACCATCCGGCATTTCCGAGGGCTTCAATGTAAGGTAATTTTCTGCGTATTTTTCGCCAACAGCAAGATTCACACTCTCTGCATAGTCAAATCCTTCCTCCAATAGATGTTCTTTTTCCTCTTCTGTCAACAAACTTTCATCAATGCTATACGTAACAGACAGGTCTTCCGTTGTATTAATATCAAGCCTTGACGTAATGTCAATTTCATAATCGGTGGTTGATTCAGAAAAATCTACAAAAACTTCTCCCCGTTGTTCACCATCAGTGCCATCGAGTGCCAAAACCGGCTTCTTAACCTCCAATGCTAGAATAAAATGAGCCTTATCAACATACACATCTTCTCCCGGCGTGCGGCTGTTAACGGACAGAGGAACATAATAAACTCCATATCCTTTTTCGGTCAAGAGCTGTTCTATTTTCAACGTCAAGGGTACAGCTACCTCATCACTTCCGGCTTCAATAACAAAATCACGTTCAAATGAATAATATTTAGCGTCCAGCATCTCATAGTTGGTGCCATTATCCGTATTATACTGAATCAGATAATTATAATCCAGCTCTACTTTCCCGGCAAATTTACCTTGATAATAACCGGCCTTATGAATCCAAACATTGTGAACGTAATCATTAGCATTCATCACATAAAGGGTTTCCTTTTGCAAATCACTGTTCGGAAAGTAAACTGTATCCTCCATCATATAATCAGTCCGAGTATCGGAGCAGGAGGTGCCCAGTAAAAGAGCTGCAAATAAAAAACTTATATATTTTTTCATCATTCTCATCCTTTTTACCATTTATAATTCTGTACCAAAGACTGGTTTTTGTTAATTGCACTCTGCGGAATAGGGAACAAGTAGAAACCAGGTGTAAACACACGTTTCTCTACAACTGTCCGCTGGAAGAATTCATTCGGATATTCCTCTTTACCGGGAGTCCCCTTAGCCTGAATATTCATGCCATGGATATTCCCCTTTTCTGTGGACTCCGCAGTCAACCAACGACGGCAATCATAAAAGTTAATACCTTCAAAAGCAAACTCTACACGACGCTCACGATGAATCAAGTCTCTCAGTTTTGCCTGATCATTCATTGCCTCCGGATATGCTTCCTCAATATTATTCAATCCGGCACGGCTACGAACTTCATTCCAATATTGCAGCAACAACGGATCATCCAAATCACCAACTTCTATTGCAGCCTCTACATAGTTCAACAGAATCTCTGCATAACGCATGTAAGGCAATTCACGCTTTACACTTTTTTTAGGACTGGCCTCAAACTCCTCCATCGCAAATTTAGCCATATTATACCCTGTCGTAAAATGATTATGAGAGGCATCCGGACCATTATTGCCATTCTTGTACATTTCCAAATAAATTCGTTCTGTAGCTTTCTTCGGAATAAACCAGGACATACCTCCATACACTACAGACACATAAAAACGAGGCTCACGACCTACATACATATTATAAGTCTTTCTTTCTTTACCTTCACAAGGATTTGTAAACTGGGTAAACCCATCTTCCACGTATCCGGCATCAGGATCAACAATCGGTGTAGTACGGTCTTCATCAAGGTATCCTGTAATAGGAAATCGTCCGGTTCCAGACATGGCATAAGAGTCTACAATTTCCTCAGTAGGATTGTATGCTACTCCCCAACCACCATTACTATTGGGAGCAAGACGTTGATCCATCCAACCGTCATCTTCCAGAAAAGAAAAAATCATTTCTGTATTTTGCGATGTAGTAAATACCGATTTATAA
>OGNE01000933.1_pt1 | contig 14747 bp, 8 predicted proteins | sample 1573401 | NCBI WGS metagenome assembly OGNE01 (sample SAMEA2581884, study PRJEB24529) | metagenome | biome: Human gut stool | place: China | collected 2011 | reverse complement strand
TTTCCCTACACGACGCTCTTCCGATCTTGTATGGCAAACATATCGAATTTATTCCGTCGCACAACATCTACCAATGCGTTCAGACGGACTTCCCAAGCCTTATCCCCCTTGTCTCCTTTGGTACGGATGTTATAAGATGCAAGGCGAATAATATCTTCTGGTTTCGTTTTGTCTAAGTTGAAAGATTTTGCCGGAAGACCTCCGGCAAAAAATAAAATCAAAAGTAGAAAATAATATTTCTTATTTATAGAACACTTCATATTACAAATCATTAAATATCAATTTATTTACTCCATTTAAATACCGGATAGCCGTTGCCTCCTTCTTTCCAAAGAGAAGAATCCCAGTTTGTGACAGTGTTTTTCAGCTCGTTAGCAGATTTAGCTACTCCCTGAAAACTACTACCGGACGGTGATGTCTCATCTGATACGGTAAATATAGTTTCTCCTGCTTTCAGAATCATACCGTCATAAGCATAGCAGTTTTCAGCAGTAACATTATTGTTATGTCCTCCCACTATACGTCCTATTTTTGCCTGGTTTGAATTGTTTAACAAGGTATTACTCCATGCCACACAATTCTTGATATTTAGTGTTCCGCTATCCATATTACCGACTATACCTCCAACCCAGCCGCCTTTAGTAGCACTGATGTCACCACTTACATAACAATTTTCAATATATGAAGTCGTGTTGCCAGCATGGAACCTTCCGATAATTCCACCTGCTTTGCCGTTATCAGCATTTATCTGATCAATAATAGTAGCAGTGGTATAGCAGTTCTCAATACGTCCATTACCGCCGAAGATACCACCAATTCCGCCTGCTGCTCCCGACCCTTTCAGTATTCCGGTAGTATAACAGTTAATGATTTTACCTGTGAATCCTACCGCACCGCTATTTAATCCTACATAACCGGCTATAATACCGATACCTTGGTTAGTAGATGAGATATTTGCATCGACAAATCCTACATTCTTACATTCTCCACACAATACGCCAAAGAAACTGGGATAAGAACCGGAGTCACAAGTCAGATTTCTAATTACATGATTGCGTCCATCAAAAATTATCCATTTCTCGTACGGACCATCTCCATTTAAAGGCGTCCACTTGATCCCCTGCATATCAATATCCGCACTCAAAACAAAGTAGGTCGTTTGTTTTCCAATAAGGACTTTGCTCATGTTCTGAATATGGGTGGTATTAGCAATCACATAAGGATTATTTTGAGTCCCGTCTCCACTAGCAAAATCACCTTCTGGTTCAGTGTCATGTCCTCCATAACTAGCATAATCTCCTCTATCCAATTGCCACTCTAAAATAGGGAATCCCATATCTATATTCCCAACATTATGCCATGGGGTCCCCCAATTAGCAATGCTATTCTGCAAAGTCAGAGCACTTTCACTCACTCCATCATATTTTCCTGTCGAAACGGAACCTGCATTATCCTCCGGAGTAAATCCTGTACAAATCATATCCTCCCATGCATAACATTCAGATGCGACGGGATCCGCCTGATGTCCATTTTCACCTTGAGACAAAACTCCACTGATACGTCCAGATCTGGCAGCAGGACCTGTTATTTTCCAGTTCCAAGCAACACAGGACGTAATTTTAGCTCCTTCGGAAGGAAGTGCAGCAATACCTCCCACTGAATTGGCTCCAATTAATACACCTGTAGAATAGCAATACGACACTTCACTGTTTTCATACATAGAACCTACAATACCTCCACATTCATCTCCTGTAGATATAACCTCTGCTGTGGAATAACAGTTTTTGATATAACAAATCTGTCCTCCATACGGTCTACCCATACGGGAAGCTATTCCACCAGCATACTTTCCTTTCACTTTTCCGGAGACGTAACAGTTTTCCACCTGCCCTGTCTTCTCTACAGCGTTCGGAGCTTTCACTCCGATATACCCGCCGATAACCCCTGCCCCACTATTAGTAGCTGCTTCTACATGGGCATTATAGAAACCGACATTTTTACAAGTCCCGGTCAAAATACCGAAAAAACTGGCATACGCTTTGTCTGTACAGGTGAAATTCTTTATAATATGGTTATTTCCATCAAAATAGATATAATAGTCACCGTTTGAGTTCAATGGTTCCCAATTAGATACAGACTTCATATCAATATCAGCCCCCAACTGGAAATAAATCATCTTTCCTTTCACCAAAGCTTCACTCATATTCTGAATCTGTATCACATCCATAACGAGATAGGGCTTGTTCACTGTTCCATAACCTTTTTCAAAAAGCCCGCCTGCTCCGTCACCCTCATCTCCGTCATCTATGTCTGTGTTTCTATCCGGCGGAATACGGCTATAGGAATCCATCGGATTAAAATCAGAGCATGAGAAAGCTAAAACAGCCATCCATAAAATGGTCCAATATCTCATTACCGAGTATGTACTTATATGATAAAATTTGTTTTTCATAATCTTCATTTTTATTTTAGATTTCTACTACGATCACCATAGGATAATGATCGGATAAAGAACTGACAATAGTGCGGGTAGAAAGCACCGTAGCATGTTTCACAAAAATAAAATCAATTCTGGTCTTTTTAGAAGGAAATGTAAAGAGAGCTCCGTGTTGAACGGCCGCTTCCCGATACGCATCTTTCAATATACCACTTTGGCAAATCGTAGTGGCTATTTCGGGAGCATCAGGAGTCGCATTAAAGTCGCCGGTACAAAATGCGGGAGTATTGTCTTTTGCTTTATCGGAAACTGCATCCACCAGCATTTGACATGCATGTTTTCTGGCATTATCAGCCAAAGGCATGTGAGTTTCAAAAAGATAAAATTCTTTTTGAGTCTTGCTATCCTTGAATTTTCCCCATACACAGAAACGTTTGAAATTTGTTTCATCCCATCCGTTGGAAGGAATTTCCGGAGTTTCGGAAAACCAGAAACGTCCGGCATCCAGTAATGTGTAGCGGCTCTTCTTATATAAAATGCCACTCATCTCTCCTGCCTTGTTATCGTCATTTCCAGTGTCACGACCATAAGCGAGAATCTGATAATCACTCGCAAGTTGAGTTCCTAAGTAGGAACGTTGTTCCCAACTGGCTTCTTCGAATCCACAAATCTCAAAATCGTAGTCTTTGATTAATTGTGCCACACGTTCCCGTCGGTTAGTCCATCCTGTACCAGTCTCCACCTGTAAGTTATAAGTTGCTACACGCATGGACGTTTCAGTTACGGGGTCTTCGTCTTCCTCTCCATCTCCTGTATCCCACGTGAAATCAGGATAGTACAATGAATTGTCTTTATTATCTTCACAACTGCTGGCAAAAACAGAGAATATGAAGGAAATCAATGTATATATTACTATCTTTTTCATAAATCTATTATTTATATCTTTTATACTTGTTATTCATTCCATCCCGGATTTTGGGTTACAACACCGTCAGATAGTGTTATTTCCTGTCTTGGTACCGGATATAGATAATCACGGTTCTCATTCCAAGTACGGTCGATCCAGCTATAACACAACAAATTACCATAATTACCTTCCGACAAAGAGGTGCCACTTCCATCAGAAGCCAGTTTTACATACGTCACACTCCCCACATTGGGTTGCGAAGATGTGGTGTAGAAACAGACATCATTTGTTCCGTCTCCATCAATATCATACGCTTTATTGATAGCTGTAGCAGGAAGATAAAATCCTTTAAAGGATTGGGCCATACATTGCCCCTCTTTCCAGCGCATCAAATCATAATAACGGAAGCCTTCCATGACCAGCTCTATCGCACGTTCCCGGCGGATTTCCAGAATCACCCCTTTATTATCTCCTGTGACATTCACATAACCGGTTTCCGGAGCACACATATAAGGGTCCGGAGAAAGGTTTGCTGCGTTCATATTCAGTTTTCCCGTGACTCCTGCACGTGTCCGCAATTTGTTTATCGTATTGTCGATATCAGTTTGCGTCAGTGTGCCTAATTCTGCCTTTGCTTCGGCATAGTTCAAATAAACTTCTGCCAATCTGAACAGAGGAAGGTCATTGCTTGAATCACCTGTATAGCTCATATTATCATTTGCATATTTCAGCAGGTGGTATCCGGTCATCGTGACATTCATATTTATATTTGAAGTACGGATTGTTTGCGCTAAACGCGGATCACGATTGACTATTTCATCCTTGAATTCCATTGTTGCATAATTGGGCTGGTCGGTGAAACGGTTGCCGTTCTTCATTAAATAATAATTGACCAGTTTTTTCGAAAGTCCGGGGCGGCCTAATGTCGGAGAATTCTCAAAAGCTTGTACTTTATGAACCAGACTCAAATCATTATTATAATCCCTTGCCAATATGATTTCCGCATCAATCGCATTCTCGGATTTAAAGAGATTACGATAGGACTGTGAGCCGGATTGCTACAATGCATATCCTCCGGAAGCAGTCATGATTTCATTAGAGGCACTTACACAGTCATTCAAGTATTTCTCATAATCACCCAATCCATGATATTTACGATAAGTACCTTCAAATAATCCTACACGTGACTTTAATGCCTGGACAGTCCACCAGGTTACACGATAAAGTTCTTTTGTCCGGTTGGTTTCTTTAAAAACCTCTATGGCAAAATTAAGATCTTCCATTATCTTTCCCATCACAAATTCGCGTGAATCCCTGGCTTTGTATAAATCAGCATCATCCGAGCCGAGTACTTTATCGTACCAAGGTACATCTCCAAAACGTTTCACCTTTTCAAAATAGAAATAAGCACGGAAGAAGCGTGCCAGGGCTTCATATTTGTCGCGCACTTTCTGGTCTTTACAGTTTCCCAGATTATCCAATAAAAAATTAATTGATCGCAGTGCACTCCAACTCCATCCTCCACCCGTTTCCGGAATGACACGTTGCCCACTCACTTCGTCGCTTAAAGGAGATACAATCAGCATATCAGCATCGTCCCTATAAATATCACCGTCACCCGGAAAATTGTTTGAATAGAACTGGTTACTGTACAACTGTAATTGCTCTTCATTCGTAAAATAATCCTTAGTCGTCAAGCGATCTTTCGGATTTATATCCAATATGCTTTCACAAGAAGCAAATAACAACGACAGACCAACAGTCGCCCACAATGTATATTTCATTATTTTCATACTATATTCCTTTATATTCATTATTATCAGAACGTTATATCTACACCAAAAGAGTATGTCTTTGCCCAGGGATAAATATTTGCGTCACTTTTACTTGTTTTCCAGCTGTTACTTGCCGATGCTTGTTCCGGATCAATATAATCGGAATGTAGCTTAGTGAATGTCAGCAAGTTCTCACCACTAAAGTAAACACGTATTTTTTCGAAACCTATTTTAGAAAGCCATTTATCCGGCAATGTGTAACCAATAGAAAGATTCTTCAACCGACAATAAGCCAGATTCTGCAAATATTTAGTATTAACCACTGCCAATTCACGATTACTACCGAGAGCCACATATCCTCTGGGACGTGGGAAATAAGCATTTGTATTTTCTTCACTCCATACCTGGCTCATAAAGTCGGAAGGAATAAAACTAGCGTATGGTCGGGAATAAGGTCCCCAAAACATGGACGTTTCAGCACCAGGATACCAATTTTGTTTGCCAATGCACTGAAAAAGAACTGAAAAATCAATTCCATACCAATCTGCAGAGATTCCGAGATTATAATTATAGCGCGGCAATGAGTTACCGATCACTTTCATGTCTTTCCGGTCATTAGCTGATGTTGTCTGTTCAATCTTGTTGTTACCATCCAAATCGACAAATTTGAGGTCACCGGCATGAAGTCCATTATCCAAAGCGCTTGCATTAATCATTTGGTTAACGAACGATTGGTCCACTTTATAATTCCTTGCTTCTTCATCCGTTTTAAAATAACCGTCTACTACGTATCCCCATATTTCGCCCAACTGCTGTCCTTCGTAAGGATCAGTCAGCGTTCGGTTGGGATTATCATATTTTGTCACTTTGGAGGTGTTATCTCCGATACCAGCCATTATCCGGTAGTTGAAAGGCTTGCTTGCCAAAGTAAAACTATCTCCCCAAGTAACAGATGCTTCCCACCCTTTCGTACGCAAGTCTGCCACATTCATTCTGGGAGAAGAGGCACCATATACGCCAGGCAAAGTCTTTCCTGCCATCAACATATCTTTGGTATCACGAATATATGCATCAAAAGATACATTCAAACGGTTATTAAGAAAACCCAAGTCCAAACCTATATTTTTTGTGATTACAGTTTCCCAAGTCAAATCGGTAGAGTTCGGAGCTGACTCATAGGCATAATCGCCTTTCGTAGTATCTCCGAAAGCATAGTTCATTACCGCTCCGGTATTAATCAGTTGCAGATAGTCATAATAGCCTACTGTTTTCTGATTTCCCAATGATCCGTAAGACAGTCTTAGTTTCAGATTACTTACATAGTTTTTGGCTTGTGTAAAGAAGGCTTCTTCACTGACACGCCATCCGGCAGAGAACGACGGGAAGAAACCGAAACGATGTCCTCGACGGAAACGGGAACTACCGTCATAACGTCCGCTGGCTTCAAATAGATAGCGGTCTTTATATCCGTAATTCAAACGATAGAAAAAACCAAGAATCGCATATTCCTCTTGTCCTCCGGTTATGGATATATCATCACCTTTTGCCAGGTTAAAATCATCGAGAGATTCAGAGAGTAACCCGTTACGTTTCATTCCCAGTTTCTTGAAATACTTATAATCATAGTTACCTCCCACAATGACCTTTACAGAATGTGCATTTGCGAAGGTATTGTCATACGTCCCGTATAAGTTGAAAGTCTGGCGTATCTGGTTGTTTTGTATTTCCGACAAATAATTGCCTCTGGTACGTCCGTTATCCATTGTGATTGTTTCTCCCGGATTTCTGGAGTATAACACATCTACGGAACGATTCAAATTCTGCTGGTTGTAATGCGCCCAGCTGTAGTTTGCACGAACCTCAAAATGTTTGATGGGTTTCAATACGGCCTCGAACGTAGTTACAAACTCATATTCACGATCCCGGTTATGGTGGCCGCCATTCAATAATACGGCACTAACACCATCTGCCACTTCTCCTGTGTCTGTCAGACCTGTTCTGTAAACCAGGGTTCCATCCGGATGCATCGGCACAATACTTGCCAAAGCATGCCGCCCGGCTCTGGTGAAAACGTCATTCACTCCTGATAGTCCCGGATAGGTATATTCAGAATGGTAATAGGAAGTATTGTTACTCAATTCAAACCAGGAAGTGATATTGGCAATGATTTTCGAACGAAAAGTATATTTCTTAAAGCGGTCTGAATCTATTCTGATAATTCCTTTCTGATTATAGTAGTTGCCTGATAGCATGTACTTCACTTTTTCGGTTCCTCCCGAAACCGTCAAGTTATGCTCCCAAGTAGGGCGGGTATTATCAAACAAACAATTATACCAGTCAAAGTTGCCGTAATATTTATATTCTCCATTTTTTTCTACCACCCATGGACGGGAAGGATCTTCCACTTTATCATTACGGCGAATCCATAATTCATGGTAATCCTCTTGGGTATAATGTGTATAAGGGACGCCCTGGTATGTTTTGTAGAACATATCATTGATACCGGCCGAATAATAACCACGCGTCTCAAAATCCGTAGAAGTTGTTGTATCACCAAAACTGAAACGACCGTTATAGCTGACATTGGTCTTTCCTATCTTTCCATTCTTGGTTGTAACCAAAATAACTCCATAAGCAGCACGGGCACCATATACGGCAGCAGCCGAAGCATCCTTTAAAACACTGATGGATTCTACGTCATTGGGGTTTACCTTATTTATATCTCCCTCGATTCCATCAATAATAGTCAGAGGTGCTGCATCCGCACTAATGGAGTTGACTCCACGGATATTGAAGCTTCCCCCTTGTCCGGGACGTCCCGAACTAAAGTTTACGTTCATATTCGGTACAGAACCTTGCAGAAGCTGTGATAAGTTAGCAGCAGAACGGGTCGTCAGTTCATCACCCGAAACGATAGCAACGGCACCAGTCAGGTTTACTTTCTTTTGCGTACCATATCCCACCACTACCACTTCTTCCAGTGTCTTACTATCTTCGCGGAGAACTACTTGAGACAGATTTCTGCTGGTAGCAGCGTAATTAACCGTAATATATCCGATGTATGATACTGTAATCGTACTGTTTTCGGGAACATTAGCCAAAGTATAACGTCCGTCTACATTCGTTATTGTACCCAAAGAGCTGCCTTGCACCATCACACTGGCGCCAATAATCGGCTCCCCTTTTTCATCGACTACCCGACCGGATATATTTCTTTTGTTCGCATTACTGGTCTGTTGTTCAGAATCCGTAACTTTCTCCTTCAAATAAATTTTTGTTTTTCCGATCTCATAGTTTATGTTAGTACCGAGAAACAAATCATTCAGAACTTTAGATAGTTCCTGATTCTTTGCTTCTACCGTCACTATTCGATCCGGATTGACGATCGTACGGCTATAAGCCACCGTAAGACCAGTTTGCTGTGTAATAGCAGAGAATACTTTCTCCAGCTTTACTTGTTTAAGATTCATTGTCACCTTTTGGGCAGAAGCGGAAACGCTTATGATTATCCCCAGCAACAATACGAGCAGAACTTTGTGTTTCATACTACTTGCTTTGATTAAAGTTAAACTTAGATTTAAAATCTCATTTATGCTTAGTAGACACACAAGTCAAAAAAGCGGGTGAGAGAAAAAAGAGTTTTTTTGCATAAGCCTAATTTATTTCATAACATTCTTATCCTAAAACAGTAAAGGCTGCGTATATACACAGCCTGTCCTCATTCTATTATCCTATCCAGTATATCTTACTTCTTTCCGTCCTATTTCATTCGGACTGTCACTTCTTTCCGGACTTCATCATATTCAAATTTTACCGGTGCAATCTTTTCCAAATCCTGAAGCACCTTCTCCAGTATCGTATTATCCGAGGTCAACGTATATACATATTTCGATGCCTGCTCATCCTCTATCTTAAAGTTTACATTATACCAGCGGTTCAAAGCCTTGACTACTTCTGCCAGAGGAGTATCTTTAAAAGAAATCACATTGTCTTTCCACATTGAGACTTGCTTTGAATGATCGTTCTTGATTATCCGGCACTGGTCACTTTCTTTATTATATATCAGTTTCTCGCCTGGCAGTAACGGGTATTCTTTTGCAGAGGAAAGAGTCAGGTTTACATGTCCTTCATCCAGACAGATCACAATGTCTTTATTTTCCGGGTAGGCTTGTACATCAAAAGAAGTCCCCAGTACATGAACGGAAGGTCCGTTCAGATTAACAATAAACGGACGTTTTTTATTCTTGGCTACCACGAAATAGGCTTCTCCCACCAAGAAAACTTCCCGCTTACTCAATCCGAACTTTTTAGGATACTTCAACCAGGAATCTGAATTGATATAAACTCGCGTCCCGTCTTGAAACATCATCTGTATCCGCTCTCCTTTGGCAACACGAATTTCCTCATATTCCGTAGTGCCGAATAAATCCACCCGGGAATTGATCTGTATATAAAGACCTATCAGGAAAATAACGGGAATCAAGATTGCAGCCACACGGAAGCAGATACGTTTGATCTGTTTGCGTGATATGTTCTTTTGGATCTGATGGTACATCTTTTCTGAAGGTATAGTATGGTCCACATATATTTCTGCCGTTTCGGCTTTTAAATGTTCTGCCTCCCGAGTCATCACAGCATCCAGGTAAGTGTTCCCTTCTTCTGTGGCAAACCATTCCGCCACAAATTTTGCATCCTCCGGTGTAGCAACTCCGGCAAGCACTTCTTCTATTTGTTTATCAGTGGGTCGATTCATTCTCTTTTTATCTTAAATAGTGGACACTTAAATATGTCATTAGTGTGACAAAAGTAACAATTATTAGCATTTTACTTAAATGAATACGTAGCATTTTCAATGCTTCCGTATAATGCGTTTTGACTGTATTAACAGACAGATTCATCCGTTCGGCTATTTCCTGATTCGTTAGTTCCTCTTTCACTTTCATCAAACAAATACTGCGTTTCTGTGGCGGAAGCATATCTACCGCTTTATAAAAAGAGGCCATCAATTCTTTCTTCTCCAGATTTTCTATCAGATTATCTTCGTAGACAGGCGTCGATTGTGCTATCTCATAGTTCTTGCTGATTGCACTATTCTCATTACGAATCAGATTTAAGACATGATTTTTCGTCATAGTGAACAGATAGTTTTTAAGGCTGATTCCTACATGTAGTTCCGACCTAAATTCCCATAAACGGGCAAAGACATGTTGCACTACATCTTCTGCCATGTCTGCATTCATTAAATAACGGTAAGCTAATACATATAGCAGCTTATGATATCTGTCATAAGCCTGTGTAAAAGCTCCTTTATCTCCTTTTTCTATGAAGGAAAAGAGCTTCTCGTCATCTGTATTAGTGTATTGAGCTGATTTATCTAACATTCCTTGGATTTTGTTTAATTGTTTTTCCAAAAGAACAAAAGGCGTATTACAATTAAGTGTCTTTCACAAAACAAAAGTAGTAAAATTTAGAAAAGGTGGTGCATATTCCAATAAAAAAAGTCCCCGATTAACAATCCCCCATTAAAATGAGGAACCGTTAATCAAGGACTACTCCACTAACTAATTAACAATGTATTATAATTGATAGGTAACAATTCTTTCTTCGGGTGAATCGATCCAGAGCCGCCATACTCCTTCCGACACTTTTTCCGGTGTTCCGATATTTGCTTTAGGTGGACGACGGCTTTTGATGGTCAGATAGCCTTTCCCTTCTGTTGCTTTCACTTTCATCGTTTTGCTGTTCATATAGACATGGATATTGCCATTCGGAGTGGGCACAGTGCCTTCCATCCATTTCAATCCTCCCAACACAGGAGCAATAGCAAACTCTTTATATCCTTCTTTTATAGGTTTCACTCCCAGATAATATTTGCCCAGCAGGTAGATAGGACTCGCTCCCCAAGCATGGCACAAACTCTTTCCGTATGGACGGCCATACATGGCAAGATGTTGCGTTCCGGTTTCTTCGGGGTTATATTTCTCCCAGAAGGAGGTAGCGCCTTCCTTCAACATTCCACCCCAATAGGCTTTCATTTCTTTCATTACAGCATCCTGTTCGCCAAGAGCACAAAGTGCTTCCAGTTCGTAAAAACGCATATAGGGAGTCGTTATTTTCAGAATACTGTCATTCAGCAGAACAGACTGTTTGATGGCTTGTTGCTTATCTTCATTCAAATATTGAAAGAAAACAGAAAACATATTTGCATAGCGGGTGACTGCATCACTTTGCTGACCGTTGACGCAGTTATGTACAAATGCCTGTTTCTCGTTATTCCAGAAGGCAGGTTCTAACTTTGCTTTCAAAGCAGCAGCCAGTTTCTCGTATTTCTGTTTGCCATTGGCATCTCCAACTAATTCCGCACACAAAGCCATTGTTTCCAGACTTCTGCAAAATAAGATTTGTTCAAAAGAGAGTTCGCCTTTTTTATCCAGATAGCCGTCTGCCCAGTCCACAAATACCCAGTCGCCCGTCATTCCTTCTACCATGCCATTCTTATTGGTACGTCCCAACACATAATCCATCATTGTTTGCATACGTGGATACAGTTGGTTGACAAAATGGCGGTCGCCACTATACATATAATAGTCATATACGCTAAGGAACCAGTAGAAAGTATAGTCCATGATTGTATTACTGTGGCTGGTCACAGGGTCCTTGCCACGAAGCAACCAGATTGTACGTTTGACGGACTCGTTATCAAAGAAAAGATAATAATTCATCAGATAACTTTGGATGGCATCGCCACTCCATACCCAACGGTCGCGCTTGATACCGTCTATAAAAAACTCACGTGTAGGAAGATGCATCGTGTATGCTCCCACTTCCCAGATACGGTTCAGTTCCTCGTCGTTACAACGGAAGTTACCACGATATTCTTCGGGAAGATATTCATATTGCATGGAGACTTCTCCAATTTGTACACCCGGCTCGTGAGTTACATAGACATAACGAAAGGCTTTGCTGTTCTCCAATGTATATTCGTTTTCAGAATTACTCAAAGGAGAAGTGCTGCGGATAGCAAGGTCGGTCACTTGTCCCGGTTCGAGCAAAAGTTTGTCCAATGTTTCGCAATATGCTTTATCTTTTGCTTCTTCCGGGCTTTCACCATAATAAATTTCTATTTTTCCTTTTCCGGAAAGATTCTTCAATGTGATAAATCCGAATGTTTCTTTTCCAAAATCATAAAGGATACCTCCTTCGGGCTGTTCTGACTTCGTAACAGGTTGCTGCGGTTCACGCATCAGACTGAATTGGGAAGGACGTTGGGTAGCTCCGTCAAAGTTCCAGCATCCGGCATCCATATAGATAGTGGCAGATGTGTCACTCGCTTTTCCGCTCTCGTCAATCCATTCTTTATCTTCGTAAGTCACACGCCAGGAAGAGTCTGAATTCACTGTTTTTCCCTTCACATAAATAGTGGGAGGAGTAGCCTGATTCCAGACTTTAATGTTCAGATTATGTTTTCCGGCCGGAAGCAACATGGTTTCCGGCATACCGAACTGGAGCTTTCCATCCAGTTTGACATTGTACTTTCCTTCGGCAGCAATAAAGATCTCTTCCGGCTCGGAAAGATTCAGTTGCTTGCTGAATTCTACGACAACATAATGACTGTCCGTTTTCCAAAAAGGAGGAAAAAATGCACCTCGTTCCGTACGACGGTTATTCATTTGATTTCCCAGCCAGATTTCGTAGTCTCCCGGATACCATATCCAGGTCTGGGCAAATGTGCTGCTTGCCAAAGACAAGGCACTAAGCAATATCATATATTTCTTTTTCATTTTTCTTTCTATTACTAACAAACTGAATCGTAAGAAATAATTCGTTCCACAGTGGTTGACGTTTAGTTCCACATCTGTTTCCCTTTAGTTCTACAATTGTTTTCCTTTAGTTCCATATCTGTGGAACGAATCACGTATTACAGTTAAATGACTTGTCAATACCTACTGGATATTTAGTAAATCCTTATATCCTGCTTCCAGTCCCGCACGTTCACGAACATCATTATCCACCTTCGGGCCATTGTTCTCCCATACATTTCCCGGGCCATTGGCATTTTGCAGATACTTCTCTCCTTCTGTCCAATTATCACGTACAGTAATAAAGGAAGAACCTTCATCCGTATAAAGATAGAACCAGTGATTAGGGTCGTGTACATACCCCGGCTTATAAATACTATGCACACAATTCTCCGTTACATAACTTTTCGGCTGCGAACCGAGTGTGTAAATACCTGCCACATCATACATGTGTTTCGCATAATGATGAATCAGATTGGCATGTACTCTGTTATTACGCATACAATTCACAGTTTGCGTCCATCCCCAACCAAGACTGATGCCACTATAAGGCACTTCGTTGATTTCATTATGCTCGATATTGACGTCCCCTACATATCCCGCAGCAATGGCAAGACATCCCCAATCTTCATTGCCTATTTCCGTGAAATAGCAGTTATTGATTTGTTGCTGTGTGCATACTTCCCGACGATCAGCAGGATCGTATGGCAAATGCGTCTCATGGGCAGCCGGAGAAAAACTGCCGACTAACAGACCATTTCCGGCAATATCGCGGAAGAGACAGCCACGAACAACACCGCCTTGCACCGCTTTTTCATAATCCAATCCGGTTGAGCCTAAATGCTCGAACCGGCAACGTTCGAAATCAATCTGTCTTGCAGCAACCACACGAACAGCAGCTGCGGGACGTCCCAACCATCCTTGGTTATCCAACGGATGATTCAAGTAGTTCCGTTGCATTTTCGGATCAATCCGGTAACCATCTGTCAGATACATACCTGCCTGAAGAGGTACATGTCCTTTTTCTGACGGACGCATCCATGTAGTATAGGAAAAAGTAATTTTCTCAAAACGAATATGACACACAGGACGATCCACAGTTCCTTCCACCCGTACTAATGTCTCAACAGCAGGCACAATCACTTCCGCCTCCTGCATCTTCTCTCCTTCCCGTGGATAATAATATACTTTACGGGCATCCATATCATAATCCGATTCTCCGGGTACATCCTGCAATTCGCGGGCATTTGTCAGATAGAAAGCAGAATTATGTCCGTCTGTCGTCACCATCGGACGCGGCCAGGGATGCTCAAACTGAATCCGGCTTTCCGGTTGATGAAAACGTATTGCCGCGCTATCTCCCTGCACTTCAACTGAACGAATCCGAAGATTGGCAACACACCACATCTGATGTAATACCATCTCGGCATATTTAGCTTTCAAATTCCCTTTATTATCAATAAGTCTGCGAATGGAAACCGCAGGTACATAAAGAATTTCATTCTTCTCATCCACACTGCAAATGCGATTCATCTTTTCGAAATCCTCCACATCACGGGCACGAACTGCCTTTTTTCCATTCACCCACAACTGGCGGAAATCCAATGGACGTCCATTAAATACCGGTACATCTGCCACCCAAACTTTCCCTTGCTTCTTCCAGCCATTTATGCTGATTCCTCCACTCAATATCACTTTTTCATCGCCTACCGAACGAATGATTGTGGGCGATTCTTTGGTTCCGCTATCTTCCGGACGGATAAAAAACGGTTCATAGAAGGCATAGGTTCCACCTTCCATATAGATTGTAATTCCACCTTGAATACGAT
>OGNE01000912.1_pt1 | contig 15074 bp, 11 predicted proteins | sample 1573401 | NCBI WGS metagenome assembly OGNE01 (sample SAMEA2581884, study PRJEB24529) | metagenome | biome: Human gut stool | place: China | collected 2011 | reverse complement strand
TTGCCCGGCTCACAGCCCACCCGCTGGCCGGGGTGCTCACGGGGGCGGCGGGCACGGCGGGGGTGCAGAGCAGCTCGGCGGTCACGGTGCTGGTGCTGGGCCTTGTGGGGGCCGGGCTGCTGACCCTGCAGCGGGCCGTGCCGGTGGTGTTCGGGGCCAACATCGGCACCACGGTCACCGCGCAATTGCTGGCCTTCCGGCTGGAGGATGCCCGGTATCTGCTGCTGGTGGCGGGGCTGCTGCTCTGGTTCGCGGGGCGCGGGCGTCTGCATGCAGCCGGGCAGGCGCTGTTTGCGTTCGGCCTGCTGTTTGAGGGCATCGCGGTCATGGCCGAGGCCATGGAGCCGTTGGCAGCAGGGCCGGTGTTCCGGCAGTGGATGGCCCAGGTGCGGCACCGCCCCGGCCTGGGCCTGCTGGCAGGGCTGGGCATGACCCTTGCCGTGCAGAGCAGCTCCGCCACCATTGCGGTGCTGCAGCAGGTAGCCGCCCGCCCCGGGCCGGACGGCGGGTGCCTGCTGGGCCTTGCGGGAGCCATCCCGGTGCTGCTGGGGGACAACATCGGCACCACCGTCACGGCGGTGCTGGCATCGGTGGGGCAGAGCCGGGACGCCAAACGTCTGGCGGCGGCCCACGCCCTGTTCAACCTGTCCGGGGCGGCGGTGTGCTGGCTGCTGCTGCCCCAGTTCACCGCGCTGGTGCGGCTGGTCTCGCCCCACGGGCCGGAGAGCGCCGTGCTGGCCCGGCAGATCGCCAACGCCCACACCCTGTTCAATCTGGGCTGCACGGTGCTGTGGCTGCCCCTGACCCCTTGCATGGTGCGCATCGTGTGCATTCTATTGCCGGAAAAGCACGCCCCTGAGTTGAAATGAACGCCCTAAAATGGTATAATGACAGTGTATCGAACAATTTTGTGACGCTTTTGTTGCACAAACGATCAACTGACCCTTCTGTGGGCCTGCAGCGGTGTGCGGCTGCCAGGGCACAGAGCGAACCAAGAGGACGTGTTACTATGAAGGATATCATCAACGGGTTGATCGAGCGGTTCCGCAGGCAGCATGTACAGGCCCGGCGCTATGTGGCCATGATGCTGGTGCTGGCCCTGCTCACCACCCTGTTCGTCAACTGGCAGCTCCATGGGGTGGGCATCTCCATGACTGCCGACTACCACTGCGGCTACGAGGAGCACCAGCACACGGCGGCCTGCTACGAAAAAGTGCTCACCTGCGGTTACGAGGAGGGCGAGCCGGAAACGCCCGTCACCTCTTCGGACAGCAGCGCCGATCCGGTGTCCGCCTACAGCGCGGAAGAGCCGGAAGAGCCGGTGCAGACCGAGCCGGAGACCATCTGGGTGCCCCATGAGCACACCGATGCCTGCTACGAGGAGCACCGGGTGCTGACCTGCTATCAGGAAGAGCACGAACACACCGACGACTGCTTTGACGAGTACGGTGCGCTCATCTGCGGCGAGTTCGAGCATATCCACGACGACAGCTGCTACACCACCGAGTATGAGCTGGTGTGCGGCCTGGACGAGGGCGAACTGGTGGAGGAACCCAACCCCGCCTATCAGGAAATGCCTGCCATCCGCCCCGTGGTGGACCTGCCCCCTGAGCCGGCCGAGACCACCCCGGACGAGCCGGTGCTGCATCACCACACCGACGCCTGCTACACCGAGGAGCTGGTGTGCACCATCCCGGAGCACCACCACACCGTGGAGTGCCTGGCCGATACTCAGGCCGACGTGGAGACTGCCGAGGAATGGCAGGCCGCGGCCAACGTGGCCCTGAACGGCAACTGGGCCGAGGACCTGCTCACCGTGGCAAAGTCCCAGCTGGACTACCAGCAGAGCGACAAGAACTTTAAGCTGGATGTGGAGGACCAGCAGGTGCTGCGCGGCTACTCCCGCTATGCTTCCTGGTACGGGAACCCCTACGGCGCCTGGGACGTGATGTTCCTGTCCTACTGCCTGCACTTTGCGGGTGTGCCCCAGACGGTGGTGCCCCAGCGTGCGGGCGTGATGGCCCTGCACAGTGACCTGCGCGGCTCCCAGTGGCTCACCGACGCCGACGGCTCCACCGCAAGGCCCGGCGATATCGTCATCTACAACACCCTCACCACCGAGCAGGTGGCCGTGGACGAGAGCTCCTATGGCATCGCCCTGCTGGACCTGGACGAGGACCCCGACACCGCCGCTCAGCTCACGGCTTCCGAGCCGCAGGTGGACACCCGCACCGTGACCACCGAGACGGTGGGCGTCGTGTCCGCCGTGGACCCCGACGCCGGGACCCTGACCGTGATCTCCGGCAACGTGGACGGCAAGGTGGCCGAGGTGCCCGCTGCCATGTCCGACGTGACCAGTGTCATCTCGGTGACCGGCGCCTATGCCGCCGAGACCACCGCTGTGGCCCCGGAGGCCCCGGCAGGCTCCCAGGAGGAGCTGGACGGCAGCTATGCGCTGCTGGAAGATGAGGATGGCTTTGGGGCTACCGTGGAATGGGTCGGCGAGGCCCGGCAGCAGGACCCCGATGCCCCGGCCCTGCTGGCAGAAACTGCCGGTACGGAGGTGGATCTGGACCCCAGCTGGATCACCAAAACGGAGTTCGAGCAGGAGGTCAATGGCTCCTGGAAGCCCCTGGTGGGGAATGAAGTGGAAAGCGGTACCAACGTGCAGGTCACCGTGACCTACAAGCTGCCTGCGGGCACCCTGAAGCCGGACCGGCGGACCCTGTGCTACCAGCTGATTGATGCCATGAAGCCCAAGCAGCCCACCTCCGGCAAGATCCTGGACGAGACCGACAACAACAAGGTCATTGGCACCTATACCATCGACACCAACGGCCTGGCAAAGCTGACCTTTGACAAAAGTGTGAAGTTCACCGGTTTGGATGACAAGGGCAACCTGGAGTTTACCGGAACCTTCAAGTTCTCCCGGAAAGTATGGGCAGATGATTTTGCAAATGACAAAAACATTACCTTTAAAGATGGCTTTACTCTGACCATCAAGAAGAAAACGGCAGATATAAAGATCAGTAAAGGGTACACCGGCTATTGGAGTGCCTTTGAAAATCATCCGGAAAGTGGCACCTTCATAAACCATTATAAGGTGACGGTGGAGACCACCAGCGGTACCAAAGAGCAGGTGTTCCTTACGGACACCCTGAACACGAATAGGAATGGCGAAAACCGTAGCGACTACCTGAAGGGCGGCCAATACCTGGAAAGCTCCTTTGAACTTTACAAGGTGGATGCTTCTGGTACAAAAACGATGATTAAGCCGGTCCCTGTGTATCAACGGACAACGGATAGCCACGGCTACCCCCAGGTGGTCCTTGGCCCGCTGGATCCATTGGAGATCGGAGAAAAGTACATCTGGTACTACGACGTTCAGCGGAACTATGCGGACTTTGACCAAATGCCCAACGGTGTCGGTATCATCAACAACACGGCAAAAGCCGAGGCAGGGAACGTGGTGGACCAGGCTGACGCATGGTACACCTGTAAAAACCCTCGCATTGAGAAGAAGGGCCAGTACGACCCCAAAACAGGCCACATCCAGTGGACGATCACTGTAAAGGTACCCCATTCTTTGCTGGGGTCCTATATGCTGCAGGGCTGCAAGATCACAGATGACTTGCCAGATAGTGTGAAAATCGTAGGGGATGTAAAGGTAGGCAACGATACGATACCGGCAGAGGACTTTCTGCAAAAGGGCTATACCATCCCGGCGGATTTCACGGGGACGGAGCTGACCATCACCTTTGAGACCACCACCCCCATCGGCGGCGGCTCGGTGACCAACACGGCACAGATCCTGACCAAGAGCGAACATATCTTTGAGGACTCGGCTACCGTGAACATCGGGCAGGGGGCTTGGACCCTGAGCAAGGAGCTGTCCAGCAGCAGCAAGGGCCTGGCCAAATGGAATATCTCTGCCGCCAATGCAGCTGGCGAAAGCAGCTTTACCCTGGTGGAGACCCTCCAGGATGCTGTGAACGAAAGCGGCCAGACCCAGCTGGACACCCACTACGCCTACGCCGCAGAGCTGGAGAAGGCTTTGGAAAACGGCCTGACCCTGACCCTCCACGACGGTGGCACCATGACCTATGCCCAGGCTAAGGCCGCCGGGGTCATTGCCGTCACCTACTACAGCGGTGCCGACGGCACCGGCGGCACGGTGACTGCCAACGACCCCTCCACCTGGGTGCGGAGCTTTACCATCCAGATAAACAAGGCAGATGACAACCCGGTGCGGCGTGTGGAGGTAAAGGACCTCCCTACCCACGAGGATCAGCGCAATGTGCCCACCGGAGAGAAATGGACTTACAAAAACAGCGTCAGCATCCAAGGCAGCTCTCAGAGGGCTGAGGCAGAGGACACCTACCACAGTTACAAGAGCTTTGAAAAACGGGTGTCGGCGAACAGCGATCAGGACGAATCTGGTTACCAAAGCGGAGACCAGACCTACCAGTACAGTGACCTCAGCGGCAACAACCTCCACTATCAGCTGGTGGTGCAGACCGCTGCCGAGGATGATGCCGACATCGTTATCACCGATACCCTGCCGGAGAACACTGAGTTCAATGAGAACTGGGTAACGATCGGCATGGACGAAGGGGCCCCGGATAAGATCAGCGAGTTGAAGGGTGCCGCTGCCACTGTGGCCTACGAGAAAACCACCCGGCAGCTGACCATTACCATCCGCGACTACAACCTGAGCAAGAACAAACAACACAAGTTCCGCATTCTGTACAAGGTGAGCGTGGACGACGATCCCCGCTGGAAGACCCCCTCGGTGGGCCAGGTGATCTACACCAACACGGCCCAGTGGGGCGAGCTGACCGAGACCCTCCACACCACGGTGGAAAAGACTGTGGACCCCCTGAAAAAGACCGGAAAGCTGGTGGATGGCAAAACCGACCGCATCGAGTACCAGGTGGTGGTGAACCCGGCCCGGAAGGACCTGTCGGTGGAAGCCAACAAGGCCCCGACCATTGAGCTGTGGGACGACGTAAAGGCCCAGAACGGTGCCATTGTCCGGGGAGACCCGGCGTCTGTAAAGCTGTATTACTTCCAGTATGACGAAGCCACCAACACCGTGACCCGAGGGAAAGAAGTGCCTCGCAACCTGTACCAGGTGCTGCCGGCAGATGGCGAGGGCTGGCTCCACATGGTGATCCCCAACCAGACCGCCATGATCCTGGTGTACCAATGTGATGTAAAGCAGGGCAGTGCTGCTGAGGATTACAACGTGGACAACACCGTCAAGCTGGGCAATGGGGACTCCACCGAATCGGATTCCATCAAGTTTACCTATGCATCTGCCGCCACGGCCTCCACCGGACAGTTCCTGCTCCACAAGGTGGACGATTACTCCGGCGTGGCATTGCCGGGGGCAGAGTTTACCATCTGGCAGTATGACCTGAAAACCCAGGCATGGCAGTTCTGGAACGGCGGCGATAAGGGCGTTGTCACCACCGGCGAAAATGGCCAGGTGAGCCTGACGGTGCTGGAAAACGGCAGCGAACAGACCCTGAAGCCGGATCTGCTGTATAAGATCGTGGAGACCAAAGCACCCCAGAACTACCAGAAGGACGAGACCCCCCACTATGTGCTGTTCCACAAGAGCAACGAGACCCCCCAGACGGCTTTTGATACCGCTACGGGCAAGGGGACGGCGATGGATGGAGAAAAAATCATCCAGTTTGAAGATGTCCAGGTGGGCAGTGCCGCCCAGACCACCACGGCCCAGTATACCAACCGCTACAGCAACCTGACCGTCAGCAAGCTCTGGCTGGATGCCGATACCCGCCAGCCGGTGGAACCGGCGGTGGACAGCATCCACATCAAGGTCTGGCAGTACACCGACAATGACAAGGACAGAACGTTGTTTGCCGAAGCCGACCTGACCGCAGGTAACAACTGGACCTGGTCCGAGTCGGGGGACAAGCTGCCCCTGACGGACAAGAACGGCAATGCGTACCACTACCTGGTGGAGGAAACGACCACCGGCAACTGGAACGTGTACATCTCCAACAACGGCGTGCAGACCGGCAATATCACGGTGCAGAACTACGTTTACACCGGCTACGAGCTGCCGTCCACCGGCGGCATGGGCACGGCACCCTTCGGGGTGCTGGGCGGCGCACTGGCCGCTGCAGCAGCCCTGCTGCTGGTCCGCAAACGGAAACAGAACGAGGAGGAGTGAGCAGCCATGAAACAAAACAAAAACAACCGGTTTGCCGCTCTTCTGCTGGCGCTGTGCATGGCCGTGTGCTGTGCACTGCCCGCGCTGGCAGCCCCCGCGGCCAGCGCCAACATCGACCTGAGCCGCACCGGCAGCATGGACGTGACCCTGTACGACCACCAGAACGACGTCCCCCTGCGGGGCGGCGCACTCACCGTGTACAAGGTGGCGGACGTGGCCCGCACCAACGGCGACCTGCACTTTGTGTACACCGCCGACTTTACGGGCTGCGGCATTGCGCTGGGCGACCTGACCGACAGCACGCTGGCTTCCAGGCTGGAAGCCAAGCTGCCCGCCCGCGCCGTCGGCACCACCCATAAGATCAGCGAGCAGGGCATCGTCTCCTTTGACGCGCTGCCGCTGGGCCTGTACCTCGTGGTGCAGACCGAGAACTCCAAGGGCTACGAGGCCATCAATTCCTTCCTGGTGTCGCTGCCCATGGCGGACGAAAGCGGCTGGCTCTACACCGTGGACGCCACCCCCAAGGTGGGGGCGCCCACGCAGGAGGTGACCCCGCCCGAACCGGAAACTCCCAGCACGCCTTCGGAACCGGACAAACCGTCCAAGCCGGAGAAGCCCTCGGAACCGGACAAGCCCACCCAGCCCGGCACCCCGGATGAGCCGGACAACCCGGACATGCCGGTGGATCCCAACGACCCTAACCGCCCGGTGTCGCCCGGCACGCCGGACAACCCCGTGGCCCCCGGCAACCCGGACAACCCGGTGGCTCCGGGCCGCCCGTACGGCAATGCACTGCCCCAGAGCGGCCAGCTGAACTGGCCCATCCCGTTCATGGCCTGCAGCGGCGTGCTGCTGTTTGCCGTCGGCTGGGTGCTGGACCGGAAGGAGACGCTGGCATGAACACAAAGCAGAAGATCGGCCGCGCCTGCATGATCGTGGGCATCCTGCTCATTCTGGGCGCGCTGGCGCTGCTGGGCTATAACCAGTGGGACGCCAACCGCGCCGACAAGGCTTCGCAGGACGCCCTGGGCAAGCTGGAAGAGACCCTGACCGAGACCATGGAGGACAAGACGAAGGACGAAGAGCCGGTGGTCCAGCCGGAGCTGGACCCGGAGCAGGAGATGACCGTCACCGACATCGACGGATGGGGCTACATCGGCTGCCTGTCCATCCCGTCCATCGGGCTGGAACTGCCCGTGATGAGCGAGTGGAGCTATGCGGGCTTGAAGATCGCGCCGGGCCGCTACTCCGGCTCCACCTACGCTGACAACATGGTGGTCTGCGCCCACAACTACGCCAAGCACTTCAGCCCCATCAAGTGGCTGGCCGTGGGCACCCAGGTCTATTTTACCGACATGGACGGCCAGCGCTGGAGCTATGAGGTGTCCAACGTGGAGACCATCCAGCCCACCGACATTGACAAGATGATCACGGCCAGCGACGAGGACGCCTGGGACCTGACCCTGTTCACCTGCACCACCGGCGGCCGCGCCCGCTGTGCTGTGCGCTGCACCCGCACCGGTTACCCGGTCTTGGAGACCAGCGCGGCAGGGCGGATCACGGAGTAAGCAGGACGATTTGGAATTGCCTCCGCTTTGCTCTGGCAATATCAGCGGAAAATTATTTTTAAAGATATGCAATCCCGGAAAATCTGCGGATTTTCCGGGATTGTTTTTTCACGGATGGGCGTTAAGGAAAGTGGCCTGTTCTCTGGAAGGCAAACGATTTAGAATGCCCTCCGCTTTGCTCTGGGCATAAATAGCAGAAGAATTATTTTAGATTTTGCAAATCCGGCAGGGCTGCGGCCCCGCCGGATTTGCTTTTTCACGGGAGAGGGCGTTACGGGAAGTGGCATCGGCTGCTGTTGGCCTGCGGCCAAAGCGCAGAAGGAGAACTCGCGTTTTGCGGAAAGGAATCCCGTAACGTCCCTCCCGGTGCGATGTCATTCCGGTATCAGATGCCACTCCCCGCCATGACCCCTCTGGTGAAAAGGCAACTCCGGAAAATCCGCAGATTTTCCGGAGTTGCAATAAAAAATAATATTTCCTCTAATTATGGCGCAGCGCACGCGGAGCCATTTTAAATCGTTCTGTTCCGGTTTCCCGCAAGCGTACAGGGAACTGTCGCGCCAGCGTCCACAAAAAAGCACCCGCCATGCGGATGCACAGCGGGTGCCTTGAAGGGCTCTGCGGGGATGCTCAGTGGGTGGTGCCCATGTCCACAGCCAGGTCGGCGTCGTTCTTCACAACGGCCTCCACGGCCTTCTCCAGGCCGCGGGCGATCTGGTGCAGGTCCATGCTGGGGGTGCCCAGGGGCTTGTTGACCACCTGCTCCATGGCGTAAGGCACATGGATGAAGCCGCCCCGGATGTTGGGGTACTTCTTGTCGATGAGGTACAGCAGGGTGTACACCAGGTAGTTGCACCCAAAGGAGCATGCAGTGTCGGACAGGGCGGAGGGGATGCCTGCATCCTTGATGTTCTGCACCATGGCCTTCACGGGCAGGGAAGTGAAGTAGGCGGTCTCGCCGTCCTCCTGGATGGTCACGTCGATGGGCTGATAACCGGCGTTGTCGGCGATGCGGCCGTCCATCAGGTTGATGGCCACCTTTTCCGGGGTGATGGCGGAGCGGCCGCCGGCCTGACCGATGCAGATGACCACATCGGGCTGGTTTGCCTGAATGGCAGCTTCCAGCACCTCACCGGCACGGATGAACTCGGTGGGCACTTCCTGCTTGACGATCTCGGCACCGGCGATGGTGTCGGGCAGCAGCTTCACCGCCTCAAAAGCGGGGTTGACGGTCTCGCCGCCAAAGGGGTCGAAACCAGTGAGCAGAATCTTCATAGTAAAAAGCCTCGATTCTCAGATATAAATGGACGGCTCCAGAACGGTGAGCTGTCCGTGATCCATGATCATGCGGTTGTCCACATAGATGCAGGGAGCGTGGGTGACCAGATCGTAATGGCCGGAAGCATCCTGCACACCGCCCAGCGCGATGTTGCGCCCGAACCCGATATGGAAGGTGCCATAGGTGGATTCGTCCTCGATGTAGCAGTTGCCTGCACAGCGGGAGTGGGTGTTGAGCCCGATGCCGAACTCCGCCGCCACCACCATGTTCTCCGGGTCGTGGAAGCGGGCCAGAAACTGCTTGAGCCGCCTGCCGCTGGCATTGTCCTCGATCTCCACGATGCGGCCGCCGCGCAGCTCCACCCGCACGGGGCTGTCCACGATGCCGATATAGCCCATGGAGCCGTCCAGGATCAGGGTGCCGTTGGTGTCGCTCTCCACCGGTGCCACATACACTTCCACGCTGGCAGAGGAAAGACCCTTGCCGTCGTGGCAGCAGCCGTTGAAGAAGCCGGGCACACGCCCCTCGATGTTGAAATCCAGGTTCGTGCCAAGCTCCGTGGTCACATGGATGTGTCTGGCGTTCTGGTAGCAGGCCATAATGATGCTGGCCATGATCCTGCTTTTGGGCAGGCTCATGTTCAGGAAGTCGTAGCTCAGCAGTGACTGCCCGTTGCTGGTGCTCAGCGGCAGCGACAAAAACCGGTTGCGGCGGGCAATGACCCGCTTGACGGCCCGTGTGGTGATGAGGGAATACTCGGCAGCACCGATCACGGCGTTGTAGGGGTCAAAGGCGTCCTCGCGGTCGTCGAAATACTGGCCCACCTGCTCGTGCAGGTCGTCCAGCATCAACACATCCGCCATGCCGCCCACCGTCTGCGCGGCTTGCTGCATGGCCGCCACCTCGACAGCATACTTCTGGCTGGATACGATCAAGATGCGTTCGCCTGCACGGAGCCGGACCCAGTCGCGAATAATGATATCGGCTCCGTGCTGAATTGCTTGTTCCATTGAATCACTCGATCTAACAAAAAAATCACTTCAGGAGGATCATCATCACGATCTGGACCACCATCATGATGATGGCGACAGGAACCTGATTCTTGATGACGCCCATGGGCTTCTTCATATCCAGCAGTGCCACGGGCACGGTGTTGAAGTTTGCAGCCATGGGGGTGCATAGGGTGTCGCAGAAGCCGCAGGTCAAAGCCAGCATGCCGATGACCACCGGGTTTGCGCCGTGGGCCAGCACGAACGGGTAGCCGATGCCCACGGTCATCACGGTGATGGCGGCGTAGGCGTTGCCCATGATCATGGTGAACAGCATCATGCCGATGGCGTACACCACGATACCGGCGTTCACATTGCCCTCGGGGATGATGTGGCTGACCAGGTCAGAGATCACATCGCCGACACCGGCAGCGGTGAAGACGGAGCCAAGGCAGGCCAGCAGCATGGGCAGCATGGACAGGGGGCCCACGGTGGACAGCATGCGCTCGGAATCGTTCAGGAAGGTGGAGGGCTTGTTGTCGCGGTTCATGATCATCAGCAGGATGATGGCCACGAGAACGCCCAGAGCCACGCCGTTCAGGGCGGACAGGCCGATGCCCATGCCGGTGATGGCGCAGATGACGGCCAGCATGCCGATGCTCAGGGTGGGGACAAAGATCTTCATGCCGATCTTCTCATAGGTAGCCTCGGTCTCGGCCTTGGTGGCAGCAGAGACAGCGCCCTTCTTGACTTTCTTGAGGATGGCGGGGATGCACATCACCACCACCAGGATGCCGCTCACCAGAGAGGGCAGCCAGCGGCCCAGGGCAAGCACGACGCCCAGCACGGCCCAGAAGATAAAGGTGCCCACGGGTTCCGGGTTCTCCTTATCCTTCAGGTTCTTCACGCCGCAGTAGATGCACAGCAGGCCGATGATAAAGTAGATGATCTCCATCACCTTGGTGGACAGGCTGTAATCAGCACTCATAAAAAAGCTCATTCTTCTGTCCTCCCTTACTTATAGTACTTCTGGATCATCTTGCGATCCTTGATCACATAGAATACGATGGCGACCACAGTGGCAATGATGCACACGGGGATCTCGATGGCAGCCAGCTGGGCCAGCTCCACCTCGATGCCCAGGCCGGCCAAAGTGCTCTGCACCAGCAGGCCGCCGGAGCCGCCCACGAACAGGACCTGACCGAAGAACCAGGTGATGTTCTCCATGCCGGAAGCCATACCCTTCAGCTCCTCGACATGCTCCTCATTGGGCTCATAGCCCTGTGCCACAATGGCACCTTCGGCCATGGGCATGATGACGGGGCGCACGAAACCGGCCACGCCGCCAAAGCCCACGTTGAAGGCTGCAAAGACCGAGCGCATCACGCCGTAGATGCCGATGACCAGGCCGGAGGTGGCACCCTTGAACTTGCCGATCAGGGCAGCGGCTGCTTCACGCAGGCCGTTGCGCTCCAGCGTGCCGGTGACCAGCATCACGATGATGAAGATGGCCATGCTGCGGTTTGCCACAAAGGTGCTGCCCAGCGTTTCCAGCAGGGTGACCGGGCCCAGACCGCCAACCAGTGCAGTCACAACGGCTGCCACCAGAATGACCAGAATGGAGTCCAGCTTCAGTGCAAAGCCAGCGATGACGATGACAATGCCGAGTAGTTTTAGTAGTTCCATAATTGCCTTCCTTTATACTTATATTTTCCCGGCATCGTACCGCGCCCCGGCAGCCTGTGGGTCAGAGGGCCGCAGGGGAAAAGCCGTGTGCCGAAAAGACGAGAAGGGGGAAGAGCCTGCTCAGAGGCGGACGAAAACCGCCAGCAGAGCCGAGAATGCGGCCGCCGTGATCCACAGCGGGACAAGGCGGCGACGCAGGTGGGCGGCGATGTCGCACTGCTCCAGCACACCGGAGGACTTGAGGGGCACCACGGTGGTGGAAGCGGGCACGGCGGCCTCGCTGCCATAGGGATTTGAAGAGGTGAACTCGCCGGTGCCGTCCTTGGCCGGGCAGGCGTACACGCCGTACCAGGAAGCCAGGATGCCGCCCTTCCCGGCGGCGGCCTTCTGCACCCGTACCCGCTGCACGGTCAGTGCCTCGGCCCTGCGTTCCTCCACCATCAGGTTGACGCGCATCATGTTCACAAGGTTCAGCACCGAGGACACGGCGATGAGCAGATCAAAGACCAATACCAGAATGAGCAGCGGGTGCATGGGCAGTTCCCTCCAAAAGCGGTGCCGCAGCCCGCAGGCGGTGCAGCACCTTATAAAGTTAAGTTCATTATATCATAAAACCATCACAAAAGTAAATGAATCGCCCCAGATTTGCGTTTGCAAAGAAAAATAAAAAATCCCCCGTTTCCCGGAGGAAACAGGGGAGGGGACTGCCTTGCGGCAGCAATTACTTGTTCTGGATGTACTCGTGGATGGCCTTGGCGGCTGCCTTGCCGGCGCCCATGGCCTTGATGACGGTAGCGGCACCGGTCACGGCATCGCCGCCGGCGTACACGCCGTCACGGCTGGTCTTGCCGTCGTCGCCGTCGGTGACGATGCAGCCGTGCTTGTTGGTCTCCAGACCCGGGGTGGTGGAGCGGATCAGCGGGTTGGGGCTGGTGCCCAGGCTCATGATCACGGTGTCCACGTCCAGCTCAAACTCGCTGCCCTTCTTCTCGATGGGGCGGCGGCGGCCGGAAGCATCGGGCTCGCCCAGCTCCATCTCCACGCAGGTGATGGACTTGACGAAGCCTTCGTCGTTGGCGTGGATCTCCACGGGGTTGCACAGGGTCTTGAAGATGATGCCCTCTTCCTCGGCGTGCTCCACCTCTTCCTTACGGGCGGGCAGCTCAGCCATGCCGCGGCGGTAGACGATGTACACGCTCTCGGCACCCAGACGCAGGGCGCTGCGGGCAGCGTCCATAGCCACGTTGCCGCCGCCCACAACGGCAACCTTCTTGCCGGTGCGGATGGGGGTCTTGCTGGTGGGCAGGTAAGCTTTCATCAGATTGGAGCGGGTCAGGAACTCGTTGGCGGAGTACACGCCCTTCAGGCTCTCGCCGGGGATGTTCATAAAGCGGGGCAGACCGGCACCGGAGCCTACGAACACAGCCTCGTAGCCGTACTCGCCCATCAGCTCGTCAATGGTCAGTACTTTGCCGATGACCATGTTGCACTCAAAATCCACGCCCATCTTCTTCAGGCCGTCGATCTCCTGTTGGACGATGGCCTTGGGCAGACGGAACTCGGGAATGCCGTACATCAGCACACCGCCTGCAACGTGCAGAGCCTCGTAAACGGTGACCTTGTAGCCCAGCTTTGCCAGATCGCCGGCGGCGGTCAGGCCGGCAGGGCCTGCGCCGATGATCGCCACCTTATGGCCGTTCCATTCGAGAACGACAGGTGCAGTGTGCACATTCTCGCGGTGCCAGTCGGCCACAAAGCGCTCCAGACGGCCAATAGCCACCGGCTCGTTCTTGATGCCGCGGGTGCACTTGCCCTCGCACTGGCTCTCCTGCGGGCAGACACGACCACAGACGGCAGGCAGGGAAGAGGAGCGGTTGATCACCTGATAGGCGGCCTCAAAGTCGCCCTCGGCAACATGCGCGATAAACTCCGGGATGTCGATGCCCACGGGGCAACCGGACTGGCAGGGCTTGTTCTTGCAGCCGATGCAGCGCTTGGCCTCGTTTACAGCCATCTCTGCGGTGTAGCCCAGAGCCACTTCCTTAAAGTTTTTGTTGCGGACGTTGGGGTCCTGCGTGGGCATGGGGCACTTTTGGGGATCCATATTGAAAGCCATTTTACATTCCCTCCTGAGTCTTGAACAGGTTGCAGGCTGCCTCACGGGCGTGTGCCTCAAACGGGCGGTACATGGTGCCGCGTGCCATTGCCTCGTCAAAATCCACCAGATCGCCGTCAAAGTCGGGACCGTCCACGCAGGCAAACTTGGTCTGACCGCCCACGGTCAGGCGGCAGCCGCCACACATGCCGGTGCCGTCGATCATAATGGGGTTCATGGAAACGATGCTCTTCAGGCCGTGCTTCTGGCAGGTCTTGACCACAAACTTCATCATGATCAGCGGGCCGATGGTGATGACCAGATCGTACTGGTTGCCGGCAGCCACCAGCTCGTCCAGTGCAGCGGTGACCACGCCCTTGGTGCCGTAGCTGCCGTCATCGGTCATGATGCGCAGCTCGTCGCTGCAGGCGTTGAACTCGTCCTCAAGGATCAGCAGATCCTTATTGCGGAAGCCGATCACGCTGTGCACCACACAGCCCTGATCGTGCAGTTCCTTGGCAATGGGCAGTGCAATGGCGCAGCCTACGCCGCCGCCCACAACGCACACCTTCTTCAGACCCTCGGTCTCGGTGGCGCGACCCAGCGGGCCGACAAAGTCGTGGACACAATCACCTGCGTTCAGGCTGTTCAGTTCCATGGTGGTACCGCCCACGATCTGGAAGATGATATCCACGGTGCCCTTTTCGCGGTCGTAACCGGCCACGGTCAGAGGGATACGCTCGCTGTCCTCAAACGGACGTACAATGATGAACTGACCCGGCTTTGCCTTTTTGGCGATCAGCGGGGCTTCGATGACCATCTTTGTCACGGTGGGGTTCAGCGCGACCTTTTCAGTGATCTTATACATTGCGTTAGCTCCTTTTTGCTGGCAATTCCTTTTTCTTTTCTATAAATGGAAGCTGCACCTGTGCGGATGCATTTTCCGTTTGACAAAGCGTCCTCTTTATTATAATAGTTTGTAAAATAGAAAGCAACTGTATTTTGCTCGTACACACAGCCGTGCGAAATAGAGCGAAAAGGGGGAGTGCAATCGCCGTATGAAAAATAAAAAGAACGTACCAGAGTTAAAAGACATTCTTTTTCAAAAAAATGTAATTTTGTGGTTGACAACTGCCGGAGTGTGCGGTATAATAACCAACGTCGCCGGACAACAGACCGGCAAAAACAAATGGAATGTGCGGCCGTAGCTCATCTGGTAGAGCGCCACCTTGCCAAGGTGGAGGTAGCGAGT
>OGNE01000875.1_pt1 | contig 15714 bp, 10 predicted proteins | sample 1573401 | NCBI WGS metagenome assembly OGNE01 (sample SAMEA2581884, study PRJEB24529) | metagenome | biome: Human gut stool | place: China | collected 2011 | reverse complement strand
ATGTATGATTTCGTTTGGTTGTTTTAAGAAATATGCTCATATTTGCACCGATATTTCAACCCGTTACCTACAAAGTAACAGAATAAAAATCAAGCACTTACACCGACCACAGATCGTTTTATAAAATCAAGTACCTGCATATTTGCTTCATCAATTTTCTTATTTCGGAAAGGCTTCAAATAAGTTTCTGTCACGGTGATGGACGAATGTCCCATCGCTTCGGAAATAATACCCGGATGAATTTCGCAATAATACGCAGTCGTAGCCCAGGTATGGCGGGCGGTGTACGAGCTCAACCGGTCTTTGAGTCCCAATGCCTTTCCTAATAATTCCAACTGATAATTAAAATTGCGCAATGCCAGTTGATATTCCCTATACGCCTTTGGCGAACCTTCGTCACTATGAAGAATCGGGAACAAATAAGGCGACTGTTCCTCCCGATTCATATACTTTTGCAAAAGAAACATCGCTTCCGTCGTCAACGTCACAGACAACGGACGTCCCGTTTTACGACGACGATAACTAATCACATTTCCCCGGAGATCACTCTTGCGCAAATAAGCCAAGTCGACAAAAGGCAGTCCCCGAAGCAAGAACATAAGAATGAACAACTCCTGCGCCCCCTTCATGGCAGGAGTGATGGCGTCCGACTGCAACAGACGGGCAAATACCTTCTTCATATCCTCCATATCCAATGCCCGACGGCGGTCTGCCCGCGTACCTGTATATACGGAGCGAAAAAGATGCGGCACGTATGATGCCTTCCGAAGATCGACAGCGCGATTGTAAACCGCACGCAACGTGCGAAGATACGTAGACACCGTATTCCAACTACACCCACGTGCACGAAGACTACCCTCAAAATGCTTCAGCCACTCCGGAGTGATTTCCCGAAACGACAAACGATCGGAACCCTGAAAAGTAAGAATCGCATTCAACGTACTTCTGTATACATGAGCAGTCCCTAAATTTCCACTCTGCTGCAAATCAACAGCCACTTGTTTCATAAACAAAGTAAAACTTTCCTTTTTCATTAAAAATAAATTAATAATTAATATTTACTTTTCCCACATTTTACTTTAGTAAAATACAAAAATATATCTTCAAAAATTTACATACATAAAATCTAAAAAATAAAAACTAAAACATTTACATTAATCATCAAAGTAAATTTCATACATTTGCGCAATTTTTCAAACAACATATTATTTTAACCATTTAAAGTATAAAAAAATTATGAACAACAATGAACCAGCTGCCGAACGCTACAGCATTAATGGATTCAAGTATTTCTCCGAATTGGCGAAGGAGTATTTTCCCGATCTGGCAAACGCTTCTTCCGCCAGCAAAAAAATGCGCAAACGCATTAAAGCAAACAAGACATTGAACGAACAACTGGTTGCTGCGTATTACACCAGCCAAACAATCGATGTCAGTCCTGAAATGCAGCTAATCATCTACCGACACTGGGGACCTCCCCACATTGACTTGCCGACAAACGTTTAGCGCGTAACAGAAAACGAAAACACGGACAAGAAATAAAAGGAAAATCGAACTATATATTTTTAAATATATCATTTATCTTTTATTGTTTATTATGTATTCCACTTTGCGTTCGGCAGTCCTTTTTCATTACATCATAAACAGCTAATAAGCAATAGATTACAAGAGAAAAACAGCGTTCCACAAAGCGTTCCAGCATTTTGTAATCAATTTTCCGTTCCAACAGAAACATTATTTCATCCAAACAGAGGCTCCGTTTTATCTCATCTAAAGGCAAATTTCCTGAATCATCTTCATTTTTTCATTCACAAAACACAGAAAAAGTGTGTTGAGCGAACTATATTATATAGATTATTATATTTTAGTATTTATATATGTTCGGTTGGTGGTTCGCCTACTTTTTTCGAGCGTTGCAAACGCATGACAGACAAGCAGTTGAGCCACCTTCAGGGGGTGTTCGTTTGGCTGTTCGATTTTTAGCCCCAAAATAGAGGCTCTATTTGAGGGAAACAGAGCCTCTGTTTAAGCCATATAGAGCCTCTGTTTGTATGAAATAGAGACTCTATTCCGATAAAACAGAACCACCGTTTTCCCGAATCCAACAATTCTTCCTATATTTGCCACCAAAATAAAACGAGCCTGCTAATGAAACGTTTTTTCTTATATACAATCCTCTCCTTCTTCCTGTTGCTTCCGTCCGCCGGACAAGCACCTGCCAACAGCAACGACTCCATCCGCTTGAGCTTGTTGACTTGCGCTCCCGGAGAAGAAATATATTCCCTGTTCGGACACACTGCCATCCGCTATGAAAACCCGTCACAAGGGATTGACGTTGTGTTCAATTACGGATTATTCAGTTTCAACACTCCTAACTTCATCTTCCGCTTCTCGCTCGGAGAAACCGATTACCAACTGGGGGTAACGGATTATGAGCATTTTGCGGCTGAATACGCATTCTACGGACGCAGCGTGTGGCAGCAAACACTGAACCTGACTGATGAAGAGAAAACAAAACTAATCCAGTTATTACAAGAAAATTATCGCCCGGAAAACCGGGTGTACCGTTATAATTTCTTTTACGACAATTGCGCCACCCGTCCCCGGGACAAGATAGAAGAAAGCATTGCAGGAAAGGTGGTTTATCCGACGGAACCGCAGGATGGTTCGCGCACTTTCCGCGACATCGTACATCAATATTGCAAAGGACATCCGTGGGCGCGTTTCGGCATCGACCTCTGCATCGGAAGCGAAGCCGACCAGCCCATCACACAACGGCAAATGATGTTTGCCCCCTTCTATCTGATGGATGCTTTCGACGGCGCACAGATTTCCACAGATACCTATTCCCGTCCGCTTGTCAAGACCAACGAACTGATAATCGACGTCACTCCCGAACCGGATGAAAGCGGCTGGATGCCCACTCCTCTCCAATTCTCGTTGCTCTTATTTATACTGACAGCCGCCGCCACGATCTATGGCATCCGCCGGAGAACCGGATTATGGGGGATCGACCTTGTTCTTTTTGGCATGGCAGGTATCGTGGGATGCGTCCTCGCCTTCCTCGCCCTCTTCTCCCAACACCCGGCAGTCAGCTCCAATTTCCTGTTATTGGTTTTCCATCCGGGGCAACTTCTTTTCCTTCCCTACATCGTATATTGTGTCCGAAAAGGGAAGAAATGCTGGTACTTGACCTTGAATCTGGTCGTTTTAACACTTTTTATAGTGCTTTTTCCTGTAATTCCGCAAAGATTTGACTTTGCTGTTGTACCTTTGGCACTCGTTTTGCTGATACGTTCAGCAAGCAATCTGATTGTGACATCTAAAAAGAAATAATGAAAGGACTACTAACTTCCCTCATCACCGTACTTACTTTTACCGGGCTACAAGCCCAGTCACTGCCTTCCGCCCCTAAATTAGTGGTAGGGCTGACTATCGACCAACTGCGTACGGACTATCTGGAAGCATTTTCGTCACTCTACGGCGAGAAAGGCTTCAAACGTCTTTGGAAAGAGGGAAGAGTGTTCCATAACGCCGAATATACCTTCTGCGGCGTAGACCGTGCTTCTGCCATCGCAGCTATTTACAGCGGCACGACGCCTTCCATGAACGGAATCATCTCCCAACGATGGATGGACGCCTCTACCCTTCGCCCTGTCAACAGCACAGACGACACAGCATTCATGGGATATTACACCGACCAAACGGCCGCCCCCACCAAATTACTGACTTCCACCATTGCCGACGAGCTTAAAATAGCGACCCAAGGCAAAGGACTCGTATATGCCATCGCCCCCGATTGCGATGCCGCGCTTTTCGCAGCCGGACATGCCGGAAACGGTGCTTTCTGGCTCAATCCCAACACCGGAAAATGGAGTGGAACGACCTATTATGGAGAGTTTCCGTGGTGGGCAAGCCAATACAATGACCGACAGGCGATTGATTTCCGTATTGCGGGTATGACATGGGAACCGGTATTCCCCCGTGGCATGTACACTTTTCTGCCAGATTGGCGGGATATACTCTTCAAATATAAATTTGATGACGACCGTAACAATAAGTACAGACGCTTCATCGCCAGCCCTTTTGTGAATGACGAAGTGAACGCACTTGCCGAAGAAGCATTGAACAAAAGCTCCATCGGCATGGATGACATTACTGACTTATTGGCACTTACTTATTATGCAGGAAACTACGCACATAAATCCGTACAGGAATGTGCCATGGAAATACAAGACACCTACGTGCGTCTCGACCGCAGCATCGAAAACCTGCTCGAAGCGCTCGACAAGAAAGTAGGACTACAAAACGTGCTTATTTTCGTCACTTCCACCGGATATACGGACAGCGAATCGGCTGACTCGGGATTGTACAAGATTCCCGGCGGAGAGTTTTACCTCAACCGTTGTGCCGCCCTATTGAATATGTACCTGATGGCTACGTATGGCGAAGGAAAGTATGTGGAAGCTCACCACAACCAGCAGATTTATCTGAATCATAAATTGCTGGAAAAGAAGGAACTGAATCTGGCAGAGATCCAACAAAAGTCAGCAGAATTCCTGATGCAGTTCAGCGGAGTGAACGAAGCATATTCAGCCAACCGGCTGTTGCTGGGTTCATGGACACCGGAAATTCATAAAATACGCAACGGCTACCACCGCAAACGTTCGGGCGACCTCGTAATCGACGTCCTTCCCGGATGGACCATCGTCAACGAGAACGGCGGCGAAAACAAAGTGGTACGTCATTCTTATATCCCTTCACCGCTGATTTTCATGGGACATTCCGTAAAACCGGCCATTATCCAGACACCTGTAACCATTGAACATATTGCGCCCACACTGGCACATTTCATGCGCATCCGGGCTCCCAATGCCTGTACTTCTGCTCCTATTACCGACCTACGGTAAAAATTTACTCACAAAAACAGGGAGCAAAACATAAATAAATCAGCATTTTAATGTAACTTTGCGCGGATTTATATATGGAAAAAGCACCGTGCAGACAATCAAGAAATAATAATAAACTAAATAATACAACATGGGATTTAATGAATTTTTAAGCTCGATTTTCGGAAACAAATCCACACGAGACATGAAAGAAATCAAGCCCTGGGTGGAAAAGATCAAAGCTGCCTACCCGGAGATTGAAGCACTGGACAACGATGCCCTCCGTGCCAAAACGGAAGAACTCAAAAAATACATCCGCGAATCGGCTACTGACGAACGCGCTAAAGTGGAAGAACTTAAAGCGAGCATCGAAAGCACCGAACTGGAAGACCGCGAAGAAGTCTTTGCACAAATAGATAAGATAGAGAAAGAAATTCTCGAAAAATACGAGAAAGCACTGGAAGAAGTATTGCCCGTAGCTTTCTCTATCGTCAAAGCAACTGCCAAACGATTTACGGAAAACGAAGAAATCGTAGTAACCGCGACTGAATTCGACCGCCATCTGGCTGCCACCAAAGACTTTGTACGCATTGAAGGCGACAAGGCCATCTACCAGAACCACTGGAATGCCGGCGGCAATGATACGGTATGGAACATGATTCATTACGACGTTCAGCTGTTCGGTGGTGTCGTTCTGCACAAAGGTAAGATTGCGGAAATGGCAACCGGTGAAGGTAAAACATTGGTGGCTACCCTCCCGGTATTCCTCAACGCACTGACCGGAAACGGTGTGCACGTGGTTACCGTGAATGATTACCTCGCCAAACGTGACTCCGAATGGATGGGACCTCTTTATATGTTCCACGGCTTGAGCGTGGATTGTATCGACCGCCATCAACCGAACTCCGACGCACGCCGTCAGGCATACCTGGCAGACATCACGTTCGGTACGAACAACGAATTCGGTTTCGACTACCTGCGCGACAACATGGCTATCAGCCCGAAAGACCTTGTACAACGTCAGCACAACTATGCCATCGTCGATGAGGTCGACTCGGTATTGATTGACGACGCCCGTACTCCGTTGATTATCTCCGGTCCTGTACCGAAAGGCGACGACCAATTGTTCGAGCAACTCCGTCCGTTAGTAGAACGTCTGGTAGAAGCACAGAAAGTATTGGCTACCAAATATCTCTCCGAAGCAAAAAAACTGATCGCATCCAACGATAAGAAAGAGGTGGAAGAAGGATTCCTCGCTTTATACCGCAGCCACAAGGCATTGCCGAAAAACAAGGCTTTGATTAAGTTCCTTAGTGAACAGGGGATCAAGGCAGGTATGCTCAAAACGGAAGAAATCTACATGGAACAGAACAACAAGCGTATGCATGAAGTTACTGATCCGCTGTATTTCGTAATCGACGAGAAACTGAATAGTGTAGACTTGACAGACAAGGGGGTAGACCTGATTACCGGTAACTCTGAAGACCCGACATTGTTCGTTCTTCCGGACATCGCCGGACAACTTTCGGAACTGGAAAACCAACATCTGACTAACGAACAACTGCTTGAAAAGAAAGATGAACTTCTGACAAACTATGCCATCAAATCGGAACGTGTACACACCATCAACCAGTTGTTGAAGGCTTACACCATGTTCGAGAAAGATGATGAATATGTAGTGATCGACGGACAGGTGAAGATCGTAGACGAGCAGACAGGTCGTATCATGGAAGGTCGCCGCTACTCTGACGGATTGCACCAGGCTATCGAAGCCAAGGAACGTGTGAAAGTGGAAGCTGCTACGCAGACCTTTGCAACGATTACTTTGCAGAACTACTTCCGTATGTATCACAAACTGTCCGGTATGACCGGTACTGCTGAAACGGAAGCAGGCGAACTTTGGGACATCTACAAATTGGACGTAGTCGTGATCCCGACCAACCGTCCGATTGCAAGAAAGGATATGAACGACCGCGTTTACAAGACGAAACGCGAAAAGTATAAAGCTGTTATCGAGGAAATCGAAAAATTGGTTCAAGCAGGACGTCCGGTATTGGTGGGTACTACCTCGGTAGAAATCTCCGAAATGTTGAGCAAGATGCTTGCCATGCGCCATATCGAGCACAAGGTATTGAACGCCAAACTGCACCAGAAAGAAGCGGACATCGTTGCTACTGCCGGTTTGAGCGGAACAGTAACCATCGCTACCAATATGGCTGGTCGTGGTACCGACATCAAGTTAAGTCCGGAAGTAAAGGCTGCGGGCGGTTTGGCAATTATCGGTACGGAACGTCACGAATCCCGTCGTGTAGACCGCCAGTTGCGTGGTCGTGCAGGACGTCAGGGTGACCCGGGTTCTTCTGTATTCTTTGTGTCACTGGAAGATGATTTGATGCGTCTGTTCTCCTCCGACCGTATCGCCAGCGTAATGGACAAACTTGGTTTCCAGGAAGGCGAAATGATCGAACACAAGATGATTTCCAATTCTATCGAACGTGCCCAGAAGAAGGTGGAAGAAAACAACTTCGGTATCCGTAAACGTCTGTTGGAATATGACGACGTGATGAACAAGCAGCGTACAGTGGTTTACACCAAACGTCGCCACGCTTTGATGGGTGAACGTATCGGTATGGACATCGTGAACATGATTTGGGACCGTTGTGCCAATGCTATCGAAAACAATGATTATGAAGGCTGCCAAATGGAACTGCTTCAGACATTGGCGATGGAAACTCCGTTCACTGAAGAAGAATTCCGTAACGAGAAGAAAGAAAAGTTGGCCGAAAAGACTTTCAACATTGCGATGGATAACTTCAAACGCAAAACTGAACGTCTGGCACAGATCGCTAATCCGGTTATCAAACAGGTATATGAAAATCAGGGACACATGTACGAAAACATCCTGATTCCTATTACAGACGGTAAACGGATGTATAACATCTCTTGTAACCTGAAAGCGGCTTACGAATCGGAATCTAAAGAAGTGGTGAAATCGTTCGAGAAATCAATCCTGCTCCACGTTATCGACGAAGCATGGAAAGAAAACCTCCGCGAACTGGACGAACTGAAACATTCCGTACAGAACGCAAGTTACGAACAGAAAGACCCGCTGTTGATTTATAAACTGGAATCTGTGACTTTGTTCGACGCCATGGTGAACAAGATCAACAACCAGACTATATCTATCTTGATGCGCGGACAAATTCCTGTACAGGAAGCTCCGGACGAACAGGCTGCCCGTCGTGTGGAAGTGCGTCAGGCTGCTCCTGAACAACGTCAGGATATGAGCAAGTATCGCGAAAACAAGCAGGACTTGAGTGATCCGAACCAACAGGCTGCTGCCAGCCAGGATACTCGTGAACAGCAGAAACGTGAACCCATCCGTGCAGAAAAGACTGTAGGACGTAACGATCCTTGCCCATGCGGAAGCGGTAAGAAGTATAAGAACTGTCACGGTAAAAACCTTTAAGAAGTTGAGAAGGGAGAGTTGAGAGTTGAGAGTTAAAAGTTGGGTAAGTAGGAGTTTCTATTTCTTTGTGCTCATTTTTTAATCAGCTTCGCTCAAAAGCCTTATTTAATTTTTAACATTAAGGTATAATCTCAAGTTTCAATACACAAAAGAAAGTCTCAAACGGTTAAAAACTGTTTGAGACTTTCTTTTATTCCTCCAAAATTGTACTTTTGTTCAAATTACTAAATAGAACAAAACTATGGCAAAATCTTATTCACTGGCTTTCGTCACTATCTTCCTGCTGACACTGGGCAGTTGTCAGAGTTTGGAACAGATTTCCATTGATTATCTGCAACCTGCCGACTTGAGCTTTCCTCCGCAACTCCGGAAAGTAGCTATCGTGAATAACACCAGCAACACCCCGGATAACAAACTAATAACAACGACTGAAAAGATCAAAGAAGGTACACCGCTGGTAAGTCGTGCAACGGCATACGCCAACGGAGATCCTAAGATTGCCACCGAATCACTGGCTGAAGAAATCGCACATCAGAATTACTTTGAAGAAGTAGTCATCTGTGATTCTGCTTTGCGGGCAAATGATAAACTGGCCCGCGAAAGTACGTTGAGCCAGGAGGAAGTCCGTCAGTTAGCCTCTAGTTTGGGAGTGGATTTTATCATTGCACTAGAAAATCTGCAACTCAAAGCAACTAAATCTGTCCGTTTTCTGAATGAGTTCAACTGTTTTCAAGGAGCAGTAGACGTAAAAGTATATCCCACGGTGAAAGTGTATCTTCCCGAACGTAGCCGGCCGATGACTACGCTCCATCCTAACGACAGCATCTTTTGGGAAGAGTTTGGAGGTACTGCCGTAGAAGCTGCCACCCGCATGATTCGCGACAAACAAATGCTGGAGGAAGCGGCGGTATTTGCAGGGACAGTTCCGGTGAAATATCTCGTCCCCATGTGGAAAAAAGGAACACGGTATCTGTATACCGGAGGTTCGGTTCCCATGCGTGATGCTGCCATCTATGTACGCGAAAATTCATGGGACGACGCATACGAACTTTGGAACCAGGCTTTCGAAGGTACCAAGAACCAAAAGAAGAAGATGCGGGCAGCTCTCAACATAGCTGTTTATTATGAAATGAAAGATAGTCTGGCCAAAGCGGAAGAATGGGCGGAAAAAGCACAGCAACTAGCCAAGAAAATTGATAAAAAGAATATCACAGATAGTGTTCAGGCCAGCATTGACGATGTGCCGAATTATTATCTTACATCCTTGTATTTAGCCGAATTGAAGGAGAGAAACGCTCAATTACCTAAGTTAAAATTACAAATGAGCCGATTTAATGATGATTTTTAAGGAAATTGTGTATCAAATCTTATTTTTTTTATACCTTTGAACTTATAAAAAGAAGGAACCCATGAAACTAAGCCAACAATCACTATCCATTATCGAATCGGCTATCCAAAAGGCAGTCGCTAAATATACATGTAACTGCGAACAAACTGTCGTAACCGATATCCATCTCCAACCGGACCAGACATCGGGACAACTTAATATTTACAATGATGATGATGAAGAACTGGCGAACATCATGGTCGAAGAATGGGCTACGTATGAAGGGGATGATTTCCTTGAAAGCGTGGAACCTTCTCTACGCAACATTCTTTGCAGAATGAAAGATGCCGGAGACTTCGACAAGGTGACTATCCTGAAGCCTTACTCTTTCGTTCTGGTGGATGAAGAGAAAGAAACCATAGCGGAATTGTTACTGGTGGACGATGATACGATCCTCGTGAACGATGAATTGCTGAAAGGGTTGGATAAGGAATTGGACGAGTTCTTAAAAGAGTTGTTGGAAAAATAATATACAGCATTTTTAGGATAGAGTTCGTTCAGGATTAATATAAATATCCGAGATCATTATATAAAGAGAATCGGAAGCAAGCAGGGTATTTCCTGTTGCTTCCGATTATTTTTATAGATACTTCCCTATTGGTTATTTATTATATTTGATCGAGATATTAGCAAGTCGAAGCGGCATGAAGCTCGATACGCCGGACGGAAGTCGAACAGGTCGCAATCTGATACAGATATTATCGCGGTTCAATAAAGCATCCGGCAGTTTAAAATCATAGACCTTATAACCCGGAATATTTTTCTCTGTCTGCCCTCCTGCAGCCATTCTATCAAACTGTCCCAGAGTGGTATGTGGGTGAAAGTAGATAATTCAGAGTTTACCATTCTGGGACAGTTTGATAGCATGGTAAACTCTGAATTATCAACTTTCACCCATTCACCACTCATCGAATAAGCATATTCAACCACAGCCACAGGGCCACCTCCCCAACTTGCATTCATTTCAACCTGAAGAGACAGGGATGTAGAAATACCTACTGTCGATATTTTGTCTACGTAAAAATATGAACTTGTAGACCACGGTTTACTATTGAAAGCTCCTCCTCGCATACGCCCATAATATCCATCTGTGGTATTAAGATTCATATCTCCCCGGAAATCATCCTGGAAACCTAATATGTAATCTGCATAGGTTTGCTGGAAATGCTTATTCCCGTCTTTATTAAGAATAGCATTTGACTGCGATGCTTCTCCGCCTGTCGGATGATACTCCGTAAATGTAGAAGCACCTATTTCTTTCCAATCGGGCACATTACAATCCCACTCCACGAGCACCGAAGTGATCTCGTTCATATCACCGATATTGATGTCCTCTCTATGAAGCGGAAGAATACACAACCGGCTTTCGGAGATGTCAAAATTGGTAAGCTTGACTTTCGCTACGATTCCGGTGATGGTTCCTGAACCTCTAGGAAGTGTCTCATGCGCATAAGGAGCATCGAGCGAAGTAAGCATATATGTATTAGAGCCGTTTTTATCTCTGATGCAGGTTGGATAGTATCTGTAGTATGCCGGGAATTTCTCCACCCAATAATTTTTATTCGCCTTACGGTCGGCAGCTCCCGGATCGGTAGTCTTGAAATTAGTAAATGCGCCTACCGGAGAGGCAATCTCGACATCTTTTAAGGTCACAAGGCTGAATACCATATTATCCGTTAGTTCTGCGATTGTTTTTTCAGGAATCGTGAAGGTGGAATGTTCCGAACTGATTACATGGGCGGCAGTGATACCGCTAATCAGTCTGTAGGTAAAGCTGCCCTCTGATTCTTCCTTTATCGTTCCATCTTTCAAACACAATGAGACCTTGGCAAATTGCGCAAATGTAATCAGAGACTCTGATTCAAATACCACTGTCTCCCCGGTCTCATTCTGAATGACATAACGATTGTTCGGGAAGTTTTTCGATGTACCAGTGGCAACGATCGTTCCTTCAATATATACATTGTTAGTAATTCCACCGACAGGATAACCATAAACGGTTGGATAGCTGACAAGTTCTGCATTCGCATATTCAGAATATGCTTGCGACAGGTTGATTGTAGTCGTGGCTTTACGTTGGTATTGATCGTCATAACTCAATACGATACTTCCTGTGCGGGGTGATTGAGAATTTGTTTCCGTATTGAAATAAAGTTTTCCGTCACTTATCCGATACTCTTTCACCCATTCCACTGTCGGCGTAATCACAATATCCGTTTCAGGCACATTGGTCGAAATATCCATATTATATTCGCCTCCTTTGGTAAAGAGTTCCATATTATCACTGGCAGGAACTATAAATGGATAACGGGATAGTTGTTTTATCTTGATTACATCCGAAGTCTTCCCATCTTTTGTAAACACACGAATATCACAGAAACGTTCGGAATCACTGATATTTTCATCATAAGTCACCGTGAAATAAGTTCTTGATGACTGGGCTCCACGTATATCTGTAGAAAACCAGGTTGATTCTGCAAAGTCTATGCGCCACTCGGTATTGGATTTCACTTCAACCTGAACCGGAGCACCTTCAGCCTGAAGAATAATCTCATTATTTGTTATTTCCAATATGCCGGCTTCATTTTCGTCAGAGCATGACGGAAACATGATAATTGCCATCACAGCCCCAAAAGCTGCCCAGGCTATTGAATCTTTAATTTTCATATTCATCAATTATTAGATTTAATTTCACCTGTTTTATATAGTATCTCATAAGCTTCATTTCGATCATTCAACACAAAGATCTGAAACTTCTCTCCTCCCGGATAAACACGTGTAACAACATGTCCGGCGGGTTTTATCTTCAAACCGTCTTCACCCAGCCTGCTCCTGTTACTGTCTACCATACCGGCGGCAAAAACCGACCGTTCACCGGCATAAAGGCTTTGAGACAGCATCCGGCTTAGCGGAGCCGGTTGAGGATGATAGTAATCCCACACGGGAATCACGTAGGCTTGCGCTTTCACTTGGGAAATATAGGTATCACACATAGCGTCAGAGTATGCATGATGATTGGCCACTACCACATCTGTTTCGCCCAATAATGTAGCTACAGGTGTTTCTATGTCAAACCATTCCGGCGCTTTTTCCACTCCAAGGATATCTCCGCCCGAGAAGTAATCGAAATTACCGTATGTGATACGTATTCCGCAACTGCAACGGTTCTCGTTCAACTGTTCGCTCGAAGAAGCGGTAGATGGCACAAGCTCTTTGGAAGTCGTTCCGCTGCCTGTCCAAATTTTACCGTTACCCACAATATTACGTACTTCGAATGTAGGATAGGAACCCGGAGCTTTTAATAGTTTGATTTGTGTGTTACTTCCTGTCACAAACCCTTCATTCTTTTTACCTTCCCGGTCACGAGCGGCAACATATAATTTATAGTTTGAGATATGGGCACCCGTAACTTTAGCCGCTGTCGGATAATCGTATGTAGGGTAGCCACGATCTATCAATGTGGAAATATCCAGAAGATTACCCACATGAGTTATTCCGGTAAGTTTGTAGTCCAGCCCTACTTTTTCGATTGCCAGTTTTCCATTCTGTCCGATATGGTCTGTATCGAAGTGAGTGAGCAAGGCATAATCAATAGCACCGTTATTTTTCAACGGCAATGAGAAATGTTTTATATATTGGGCAATCCATTCAGCAGGCCGTTTAGAGTCATTAGGAACTGCTTTCATAATCTCCTGGGTACCGGTGTGTACTCCCAAATCTCCTGCATCCAGCAACATGGTAGTCCCGTCCGGGAAAATAAGATAGGCTGCATTCCCTCTTCCCGTGCTAATCTGATGAATGTCCAAATAACCAGCCTGCCACTCCGGAAGGTATTCATACACTTTATCTACAGCATCATCCGGAAAAGGCTTTTCCTGTTGGCAACTAGCGAATGTAGGCAGCATCATAACGGCTCCTAGAAATAATATCTTACTATTCATTGTTTTATTCTTTAATGTTCTATTAATCAATTTGTTTAACACTGTATATACCGGCTTCCTCTTTCGTCATTTCATTGCCGCCTCCATATCCCGGATTCTGTCTCAAGACGTTGCTGACGGAAATTGATTTTTCCGGAATAGGAAAGAGTTCATAATGATCGTCATTAGTAGCTTTGTGATCCCACCAGGTGCCTGTTGTATATAAGCCCCAGCGACGAAGATCGGTACGACGACGCTGCTCGCCAAGAAATTCGACCATCCACTCATCGAGAATCCGATACTTGTCAATATTCGTTTCAGTCACCGGATCAGGGTCTACTTCATTCTCAAAGTTACGTTTACGCACTTCGTTGAAAAGATTGGCTGCTTCTTTCTTATATCCGCTTCTGTATTTACATTCGGCAAGCATATAATAGATTTCTGCAAAACGAAGAACCGGATAATCAGGGTTAAAAGCAAGTGTCTTGTCTGTATTGTCCGGCACCGGCAGTTTGCACAAACGTATTCCCGAATTCTCTTCTCCGGTACTTATATTGGAAGGAAGTTCATTTACGGAAGAATATTCTCCGTCTTTCACTTTCTTAAATTGTGCTACCTGGTCAACAAATTCAAGAACCTCGCCCGGGTATTCATACAGTCCCGTACATTTCACCTCTGTTCCACTTCTTGATATACGTTGTAATTTTCCGTAAAGAAACATTCCTTCGTATTTGCCATTTCCTTTATATACATACAATTTCTTACGAAGGTCTTTCGCATGAAACTTGGCAAAAGGACGTCCAAGTTTGTCCGTATAAGGATCACCATTGGGTTTCAGAGATGGTTGGAGATGCATACCGTTCGTAGAGGAATAGCCGCTAAGATCGAAATAGTTCTTCGCATTATAATGATTATAACGTTCGAACTGCCACTGAAACAGAGTTCCTTTTGCATATTGCGACTGAACGGACCACATCACTTCTTTCGACTTGTTATTTTCGAAGGTGAAAGGACCGAACCAGTCTTCTTCCAACTCGTAATAGCCGTATTTACCGTCTAGTAAATCCTGACAAATCTGCGCACATTCAGCAAAGCGACTTTCCCCTGTATAGACTTCTGCATTAAAATATAATTGAGCAAGTAGAGCAGCCGCGGTTCCCTGGCGTAAGTAACCTTCTTCCAGCATATCTGCTGTTTTTTTCTCTAGTTTGGGGATGCAGGCAAGCAGGAGTTCGTCCACATAATTAAAGGTTTCCCGTGCTGTGGAACGTGGAGATTCCTCTGTGGTAGAGCGTCGGTAAATAGGCATACCGCCATAGAAATCAAGTCCTCTCAAATAGAAATAGGCCACTAATGTCTGGAGCTGCATCTGATGATCTGCCTTCAGTTCTTCCGTCATACCTAATGAAACATAGTCTACACCAGCTAAGTCTTCTTTACAGGCTAAAGCCATGGCTACTCCCATACCTACTCCACGCCATGTTTCTTCGTTGTTGGGGTGAAGTGGTGTCCAGTCATGGTGTTGCAGCTGGGCGTATCGGACATCATTGTAATGTATTCCTTTTTGTGTGACACACATCTCGTCTGTTGTACATTCCTGAAGAATGGCACGGTCGAATCCGTGAAACCAACGCCAGTGCGTGAAAGAGCGTACCAGAAAAGAGTAGACAGTTTCCTTAGATGTGAAATAAGTGTCCGGAGTTACTTCGGAATACCACTTCTCATCCAGATTAGTACAACCGGAGGCCACCAGAAGGGTGAGGAAAGAGATTATAATTAGAATATTTCGTCTCATATCATTATATTAGTTTATAGGTACTTTACTATTAGAATTGGATTTTCATACCAAAGGTATATCTACGAGTTTCAGGGTAAATATTATTAAACCATTCATAACCGGGATCCAAACCGTTCACATTCACTTCCGGATTCAATCCTGAATATTTTGTGAAACAGGCAACGTTACGGACGGTCAGGTAAAGATCAATCTTATCTATATACTTTTGCCATTTTTTCATGTTAAGAGAATACCCCAGGCTAATGGCATCA
>OGNE01000872.1_pt1 | contig 15730 bp, 10 predicted proteins | sample 1573401 | NCBI WGS metagenome assembly OGNE01 (sample SAMEA2581884, study PRJEB24529) | metagenome | biome: Human gut stool | place: China | collected 2011 | reverse complement strand
GTTTTCTGCTATTTATGATTAATGAATGAGAATATGAGAAATGAAAATCATAAATACACTCTAGTAGGGTATCTATTTCAAATTAAATAGAAAATCATAATGCCCTGCTTCTATATCAACAGTCTGCTTTTTAACACTCACTTTCTTTTCATTCATTTTATATGAGACAGCATTATTGGGGATGCAAACTGTAGCCGTTGTTCCGGCAGGAACTATCAATTGAAGATTCAATTGCTTACCTTGTAATTCCCAATTAACAGCAATTGTGCCATAAGGTGATTCTTTCGTTACTTTTGCCCAGGTCACACCGTTTGGAATTTGAGGATCGACATAGAAGTGACGATATCCAGGTTTAGCCTCGTCAAGACGTATTCCTCCTACAGCCTGATAAAACCAAGTACCAATTCCATTGTAACAATTGTGCACACGACTTCGTTCTCCGCTCCAATATTCCCAAGTCGCTGTCGCACCATGGTCAATCATATACAGATAACCGGGATAATCACGTTTCTTCATCATTTGATAGAAGAAATCCACTTGTTTATTCCGAACAGCCCATTCTGTCAAAATAGGTACTCCAACCAGACCAACAGCAATATGTCCTTTATGTTTTTCTTCGGTCATCATAACAACATTCTCTTTCACTTTATTGTACAAAGAATCAGGTACAACACCTACCAACATAGGATAGCACATATCCAATTGTGAGCCGGTAGAATAGATCCCTTCATCCGCACGGTAGAACGTCTGATGAATCAACTTGTTAAGTTTTTCTCTACGAATAGCAAACTCTTCCGCCTCTTCTTTGTTTCCTAATGTTAAGGCTGTCTTATACATAGTGCTCAAGCATTCGCTGATAAAACAGTTACTTACCAAATCCACTGAAGCCTGATTACCTGCATCTACTCCCATGGGTGCCAGCCAATCACCCAAATACCAGTCACGGTATTTGGTATCGGGCCAACGTTTCAGCAAACCATCTACTGTATATTTATCAACATACTTAAACCACTCTTTCATTTGAGAATAATACTTCTCAATCAAACGAGAATCACTATAGTTGACATACGTTCTCCAGGGAGCCTGTACAAAGAATCCGCACCAATACGGACCGCCGCCACCGGCACCCGGATTAGGACCAACATGCGGCAAACTTCCTCCTTCACGCATGGAGTCTCCCCATGTTTGCACCCAGTTTTCAAATGTTGGAGCTACATCGTACATCGTTTGCAAAGACATCGTTGAGGAGTTTCCATCACCACCATATCCTGCACGTTCCAAATGCGGACAGTCTACCATATATCCACTAAAAGTCAGACATTTCATCGTATACTGAATCATTTGGTGAATAGCATTCAAGTCGGCATCCGAACATTCAAAAGTTGCGGTCTGTTTATAATCTCCATAAATCTGCAGAGATTTCATAGCACCTGTTTCCGGTTTTTGAGGAAGATTGGAGATGCGCACATATCGAAAAGCGTGATGATTGAATTTATTTCTGAAGTATTCTCCTTGCTTACCACCAGATATATAAATATCACTTTCACCTTGCTTGTCAAATTCACCGTCTTTCGTCAAATTATCACTATATTCCATAATAACTTCATGACCTGCCGGCAATATAGGCATTTGCATCTCAAACCATCCGGTCTGAACCTTTCCCATATCTACCAGCCAGAGACCTTCACCCAGCTTCTTTACAGAAACAGCCTGCAAAATCTGATGTATCTTGTTTATCTCACACATTTGAGGGGAAGTGATATGATCGGGAACATTCACTTTCACAACAGGAGTCCATTTCATTTTGTCTAAAGCCTGTGTTGAAAGATCTCGTGGAAGAATCCTTCCATCCACCCTCTCACCTCCAAACTGCAAAGCACGCCAAGTACCTGTATCAGAATAGCCACTTTCACGTCCGTACCATGATCCGTCTGTCTTCGTTACGACTTCCCATTTACCATTTCTCAACACATCCAATTCTGCTTTTACCAGCGGACCTTCATAAGCTGCTCCGAAAGTCGTCGTTTTATACCAACCTTGTCCCAGCCAGATAAGCAGATCATTTTCTCCTTCTCTTAAATAAGGAGTAATATCATAAGTAACAATTAGTGAACGTTTAGATAAATGTGATACAGCAGGGGTCAGAACGTCCTCCCCAACCTTTCTCCCATTGATATAAATTTCGTGATAACCTAACGTATTTACATGCAAAAAAGAAGTCTCCCCTTGAGTCAGTTTCACTTTTTTGCGAAGAATAGGAGCACAAATCTTACCACCTTCAACAGAAGCCCCTATATATTCTCCTTTCATCTGTGACTGATCCAAGATGCCAACTCCAAAACGGGCAACAGGACTCCATGATGAAGCTTGTTTTTTAGCATCCCAAACACGTACCCGCCAATAACACAAAGAACGAGAGGTTAATGTTTTCCCTTGATAAGGAACCATTACAGAAGCGTCAGATTTCAATTTTCCGGTATTCCATAAATCAGCTTTATTCTGCACCAACAGAATACTATCCGAAGCTACCTGTATTTCATAATAAGTTTGCCCGCCTTTCCAGCCGTCCCCCTTTAACTTCCAACTGAAGTGAGGAGTCACATTATCAATCCCCAAAGGATCAATAAGATTCTCACATTTTAATTCCGCCAAATAGAAAGGCGAAGTTTTCTCATTTCCATATACTATCATCGACAGACAACAGAAATAACAAATCAAACCTATACATAACAATCGTTTCATTCTATTCATCTTCTATTATTATTCAACTCTTGCCAGCCTCACTTTATGAGTGACAGGTTTATTGATTTTATAAATTGTGTCAACAATAGTCTTCATATAATTGCTCCAAACCTCCCGTATTTCGGGATTCATCGCTTTTATATACCAATCGTAGCTCATCCTAAGAAACCCGTCTTTAGGTAAGTACTCTTTTAGCTTATCGATAGCTTTTTTATCATCTGCAAACAGTAATCCTTCCTTTTTCAGGAATGAATATTCAGTCCATAAGTATTCTCTGAAACGTTTCTCCACTTCAAACCGTTCTTCATTCAGATACATGATTTTCGCAGCTTGTTGATATTGGGGAGTATTCGGGTAATCTGCCAAATTCACTCCATTCGCCAACTTTTCGGATGAGAGATTGTCAATAAACTGATTGTCTATAGTTAACCGATACATTCCTTTCTCTAAGTTTGTTACCTGAAAACGTTCCTGATTAAACTCTTCCATAAATGGAACCAACTGCATTGCATCGCGTTGTGACCTTTTATTTCCCCAGCCACTTCTAGAAATAGAATCCAGCGGATAAGGAAGAGCATACGCCAGATAATCAAAAGTCAGATCAGCTCCGCTCTTTTTTAGTTTTGAAATCTTACAGTTCTTATGGGTTATTACAGCTGAATTACGCGCATCAATAGAAACGGACGACACTTCATTTCCTGCCAATCCTTGTGCTTTCAGAAACAAATAAGCCATAACCATCTGTCCGTCATTATCCGGATGAATTCTATCTATCCTGCAGAATGTAAATGTAGAATCTGCCTCCTGCTCTTTTCTGCTTATCTCACGCATCGGTTGGTTAAAATCAACAAAACCCCAGCCATTCTTTTTAGCCGATGTACGTTGGGCATCTATGATTTTTAAAATGGCGTTGTTCTTATTATGCAATATAAAATTATTAAACCGGGAAGTCTCATCATAAGGAGAACCACCAATCAAAACTTTCTTTATTTTATTTTTAGCCAGTAAGCGTTCTTCTATTTCCCGATAGCTTTCCAATGACTTTGCAATCCGTTGTTCCGACAGTTCTTTTGCATCGTCTTTCATGTAAATATCATAACCGGTATCATTCATACCGAAAGTTAGAGTCACATAAGTTGGTTTCCTGTTGAAAACATCATAGTCCAAGCGATCCTTCATATCCCACGCACTCTCTCCACCAATTCCGGCATTCATGATAGTAATCGGTTTATCCGGGAAACGAGTCATGTAATACAACCAGATAAATGAATGATAATGTCCGCCGTGAGTAATGCTGTTTCCTACAAATACCACACGTTCCCCTTCTTCAAACCGAGGTATTGTTGTTTGTGCCTGTAAGTAATCGCAATTTATATAAACTAAAGATAACAACAAAAGTATCCTCATTTTTAGTCTATTAGCCATTTTCTTTATTCTTTTAATCAAACCATAAAGGTAACCGTGCAACAATCAATCTGCTATATCCAGCTTATTCTTCTCTGCTTTCCCATACTGTTTCACCAATACACTTACGCCTCCTTTCAACAGTTCGGGAGTCGCCTCCATAGTGATAACCTTTTCTTCGCCTGGCATCAACGTCACATAATTATCGGACATAATAATTGGAAGTATTCGTTTTTGCGTAGCCTTATTAACAAGCCTCACCCGATTAGCAAAAGCCACAGTCTCGGAATTGTTCTTTACAGCTATCTTCATCCTTCCGTCAGACATCGATTTATCCACCAATCGGCAAGACAAAGCAACTTCCGGAAGTGTGTTCAGCAATGTATAGTCAAGATCTCTCACGCCATTCCGCCAATAGAAGTTTTCAGAGATTAGATTACCTTTGGCATCTGTCAGTTCCAACTTGATAAAATGAAGCGGAGTCAGTTCTTCTATCTCTTTTGGTTTCTCACCGTAGATTTCGAAAAGGTTAAAGTTCAAAGAAAATGCTTCTGCAATGTTGCTGGCTGCCACATCGACCTGTTTTGTCTGTCCGTATGCAGGCACTTCTTTTCCATTCAAGTTGTAAATTGCAGCTTTAGCTATTGCACCTTTCAAGTCCTTTGCTGTAGTATTTATTACTTTTATATTGTTATTGGAAGCATTCCATTGGATATGTAAAGGTTCACAAGCCTTTTTTGCTCCCCAATAAGCACCTGTAGGATCGTAATAATAGTCATAAGTCTGCCATACAAACGAGGGATAAGCCGGATGGCTCATCCAGATCAGAAGTCCGGCTGCATCATTCCACATCTTATCGTTCCAAGCCTCATACATACCTTTCATCACTTCGATATTCAGCATTTGCGCTTTCTCGCAGAATTCTTCCAATCCGGATGATTCTCCGTACTGTGTGTTCACTGAATTCTTATAATTAACCGGGTTGGCATTAGACGCTTCCTTACCGAAGAAATGTTTGTTCCATACATTGTCATCATCATTCTTCAACTGCTCATCAGTAGGTAGAGGCCACCAGTCTTTTTGCGGGATAAACTCTTTGATGCTTTCAAATGTGGGGAAAGTGGCCGTTCCTATTTCTGTACGCATACCGTAACCGTGATCAATACCGTATGGATAAGCCGGTGTATTAAATGCCAGATTACTGCCTGAAGTTTCAAAATGGTGTCTTGGAGGTTGATTTCCCCACCAACCACTTCCGGACAATCCATCCTGATTGGAGCAAGACTTATACATACGGTCATTATTGTCCTCCTTCGCAATCATTTCACGCAGGTAATTATCCAAATCAGGTGCCGGATGCGTTTCATTTGCTCCACACCAAATAGCAATAGAAGGATGGTTTCTAAGACGTCTGACTTTATCAAGGGCATTCGCTTTAAATGCTTCCGGTTGCGCCACGTCATTGTATGCTACATATAACCAAAAATCATTCCATACCATAATCCCATATTTATCACAATAATCATAAAACTCATCATCAGTAACACACCCTGTCCATAGACGGATCATATTGTAATTCATTTCCTTATGAAGTCTGATTTTCGTTTCATACTCTTTGCCCTGACAGCGAAGCAGATATTCGCTCATTCCCCAGTTTCCACCTTTCAGATAGATATTCTGTCCGTTGATAAAGAATGTAAGAACAGGATATCCCACTACATTATCGACCATTTTATACTCATACTTCTTGATACCGAATGTCATTTCTTTTACATCCGACACTTTTCCATCTACAGAACAAGTCAGCTTACAAGTATAAAGATTGGGATCACCATAGCCATTCGGCCACCAAAGCCTCGGATGATCAACAACCAATTGCGCTATATCATCTTTGTTAATAGATAGTCTGGCTGTTGTTCCTCCTTCTACCCGAATGTCTTTAGAGAAAGAAATATTCCCCGGCTGAATCACTCCGGATACAACGACTTCTTTAGGGGAAGAAGAAGCATTTCTAATATCTGTTGAGACAGAAAGCTCTGCTTTCTGCAAGGTCGGTAACTCTGAACGTACCCAAGGATCTTCCATCACTACATCTCCCGTTACCACAAGATAAGCATTGCCTGTGATACCAGCCAGACGTCCCGGAACGTATGGCATCCAGTCCCAACCGGCACCAGCCAGATAACTGGGGCTACACGCAACTCCATACGGGTCTTTAGCCTTACGCGTCTTTTTCTGATCGGCATCGGTAATCAGAACAGCTATCACATTCTTACCGGATTTCTTTATCAAATTAGTTACATCAAACTTCGAACGTAACATGTGACCGCTTACATCTTTAGTAGATGTTTTTGTTCCTGATATCTTCTCGCCATTAAAATAGAAATCGGCAAAGCGGTTCGTATTGTCGAAATGAAGCCATACCCGCTTCCCCTCCGAATAAGAAGACGGGAGTTCGAATTCCGTACGATACCAGAAAGGACGGTTATAAAACGTTTCGTCTACTTTATAAATATTATCGGCATAATTAGGATCTGGAACGATTCCTGCTTCAACATAAGCAGTAAAAACAGTTCCAGGAACCACACCTTTAACGTAATCGGACATTTTAAATTCCGGAGTAGAAATCTGCTCTCCGGTTATGTTCTCTAAATCTGCCTGGGGTTTCACTTCCCAGATAATCCGAGGATTAGAGCTGTTCAAAGACATCCATGTACTCTGCTCTGCACACCCTGTCTGGATTAGAGCACATATAACCGATATAATGATAAGCCCAAGTTTATTCATCATACTATCAAGATTTTAAAGTAACAATTTGTTTTAGAGTATGTTATTCAATCAAAGTCCCCACTCAACATTAGGTTTATCACCCATAAACAGCTCCAATGTACCTCCGGCTGCAATGTCCGCAAAATCAAGATAACATTTATTGTATTCCTGACCGTTCAACAAGGCCTTTTGTATATAAACGTTATTTATGCTGTTATTATGAGCTATTACCGTGAATTTCTTACCAGTATAATAGCTGGGATCAAGATTGAACTCTACTTTATCAAAAACCGGACTTGTAATCTCCATACGTGTATTTCCCGGACAGGAAGGATGAATACCGGAAGCAGCCAACACATACCACGCTGACATCTGACCTACATCTTCATTGCCAACAATTCCTTCAACTTTGTTTGCATAAGCCTTTTCACATGTATAGCGTGTCCATTTTTGAGTATACCAGGGAACTTCAAGCTGATTGAACAAAAAAGGAACGAAGTGCACAGGTTCATTCGCATGATTATAATATTCATTCCACAGCATATTAGAAGGAGTTTTATTAAAGAAATCTGTTAAATCCGCAATAACTTTCTCCTTACCACCCATCAAATTCACCATTCCCGTAACATCGTGAGGTACAAACCAACCTTGCTGATAAGAGTTTGCTTCTATACACCCATACCATTCTTTAAGACGTGCATTCTCCGGCCATTCTACCCATGTTCCATCTGCTTTACGGGGACGGAACCACCCCTTTTCTTTATCAAAAATATGATGATATGCCTGTCCCTTTTCATAGAAACATTTGGCATCATCTTCTTTCCCCATAGCTTTCGCTAATTGAGATATACACCAATCAGTATAAGCATACTCCAAAGTGGTTGAAATACTCAATGGTTCCGGAGCATACCCCAATGAATCATTACCAAAACGACGGGATGTGTTAACGGCATAACGATATGCTTTCTCTGCATCATACGTACGAATCCCTTTGATATAAGCATCCGCCAAAACAGACAAAGCAGGATTTCCCAACATACAGCCGGAATAGGAATTCAGCAATTCCCAACGTTCATAGTATTCGCGCCCACTCTGATCTGCCATAGTAATCAATGAGTTCAGTTCATCACTTACTAAACGCGGATTAATTATAGTCTGCAAAGGAAACTGACTACGAAATACATCCCATCCACTGAATATAGTACGTTTTGTAAAAGTGCTGTCAGCCGTATGTATTTTATAATCACCACCTACATAACGTCCGTCTACATCTGTATAGATACGAGGATCAATCATCGTATGATACATGGCAGTATAGAATATCGTTTTTTCATCATCCGTACCACCGGATATCCGGACACGATTAAGTTCTTTGTTCCACAATTCAGTAGCTTCCTGCTTTACTTGTCCAAAATTTTTAGAGGCTATTTCTTGTTCAAAGTTATTTGCAGCACCCTCCATATCAACAAAAGAGATACCAACTTTCATCTCTACAGTCTCTCCCTCCTTCGTTGGAAATTCAGTAAAAAAGCCCAGATGTTTACCCGTCAGTTCTTTCTTGTCTTTTATAACCGGAGCTTGTGATACACGAGTCAAATAAGGAATACTCACTACTTCATCACGTTTCCGAACCCAATGTTCGGGAATATCTGCACTCCAAAAGCCATAATTAGTCAAAGGTTTACTAAATTGTGCATAATAATAAACGGTATAATCGGCTTTTCCTTCACCATTACCCCATCCACCACCATCAGGTGTACACTTCATCCATCCTTGAATAGTGTAATCATCTACAACTTTAATATACTGTGAAGTAGATGTTCCCCCTACTCTACGAGCTAAATCAATCTGAATACGCGATTGGTCACTAGAAGGATAAGTAAAATGTAAAATTCCACAGTGTGGTGTCGCGCTACTTTCTACTTTGATATGATAATCAGTCAATTCTACCGAATAATATCCGGCCTTAGCCGTTTCAGTGGCTTTGTTATAAGCCGAACGATATCCTTTTATACTATCATTATTCTCTTTACCTGCCACTTTATATAATTCACCAGTTGTAGGCATCACAAGAAAATTGCCCAAATCACCAAACCATCCCACACCACTCATCTGGGTAAAGGCAAATCCTTCGATTGTCTTATGTTCATCACTGTATCCGGAACCGTTATCACCTCCCGTTATTGTATTAGGACTAACCTGTACCATACCATACGGAGTCGTAGCTCCGGGAAAAGTTTTACCTAATCCGTGATAAACACCGGCAGCCCCTACACTAGTACTGGCACCAATAAACGGGTTTACATAATCGGTCGGAACCCAATCTTCCGATACGGTATTGGTTGATGAGCAACCCGTCATCCAACACAAAAAGCAAACAATTAAAAGATTAGCAGTCGCTTTATACATAACAATAATCTAATTATTTTAAGTCAAACTAAGAACGAAAGTCTTAATACCAAACCGAGGCATTGAAATCATCATTTCCGATTTACCTGCACGTGTTTTTATCTTCTTTCTTTCGATACATTGTCCATTCAAATCAACTTCCTCCACTCCGGATAATGGCATGTCAATGGTAACCTTTTGTAATTTTTCGTCCCCTTCAGAATTGAACAGGCGCAATAGTACCTTTCCATCTTTCATTTGAAGAGCACTCACTTGATAACCAGTATTCTGTAAATCAATAAATGATTTCGATTCCGGTTTTGCCACTGGATAGCAAGAATACAGCAATGGTTCATTCCAACAATCGCTATCATCTGCGATTGATGCTTTGTCCCATTTGCCACGATGAGGTATAATTGCATACTTCATCCTCAAAGGGTGTGTTATTTTATAATCAGGTCCCCAAAGTCCTCCACCCGAATATTGAGCAGTCAGTCCTAATGGATAGTCCTCTCCATAAGAATAAGAAGTAGTATGATCTGATAATAAAGCCAGAGCATAGTCGCCTTCCTGTTCAGCCAAGTCAACCCAATGAAGTATAATATTATGTTTAATTTGATCCCAAGAACCAAAGAAAGTATCAGTCAGTTTGCTTTCGCATACGTCAAACGGTGCATTTTTGTAAACGCGGGGAGCATGTAAATCAGTCGGGAATAATACACTTAGTTTAAACCGATCGTCACAATAAGCTCGACGATTATCACGCCAACGTTCCTCTTTATATTCACCAATACCTACATTCTTTTTCCAGTCAACCGTCAAATCAAAATCGATCCGTCTCGTTCCTTTAGTGAGAGTGATTACTTGTGTAAACGGATGGGAAGCAATCTCACCCTCTATCTTAATTTTTTGCTCATATACATTATCCCTTACTACTGTCAGCTTGGCCGGAGTCTCTATAGAAGAACGAAATTTACCTTCTTCATAAAAAAAGCCTCGTAGCTCCCCTAAGGCATATTTCTCCGTTTTACCTGCAAAATCCTTATTCCCTTCTTTTTTAGCTATCAGGCTTTTTATGGTTCCTCCCTTTGATAAGTCAAAAACAATTTTATACATATCATTTTCAACCACGTATTCCTGTTTATTCACCTTATTACCTTCCAAAACGAATCTACTCTCCGAAGCCTCTTTCTTACCGGCTTCTTTCTTTTTTATACAATACGTGGAATAACCAAAGGGAGGAATCTCTGCCTCAAAAAATAATCTTATCTCTTTACCTCCATTTTCTACCAAACAACCTATATCTTTACCTTTCCAGTCATAAACACTTAAATCCGCATTTTCAGATTCCGTAGGCAGAAGAACACTTACGATTTCCTTTCTTCTCATTCCTAATGTATTAAAAACACGTATATATTGCTGTTGAGCATTATTTTGCGGAATAAACTTTTCATTAAAGCTCCGCATAGATGCCTCAATAATTCCATCTGCAAGATGATTGGTACTGTCTGTCCATCGCTTAATCTGATCAGCCCATGTTCCTTTCCTATTCAGTCCATTATAAGGCACAATCCATGAATCATGATGTTGTGCCAACATCAGTGTACGCCAAGCCTCATCCATATCTGCCTGTCGACAAATATATTTATTTTCCAGATAAGCCATTACAGACATTTTCTCTGCCATGACAATTCTATTTTCTGAAACGCGTACTTCTTGCGCTATTTTTTGCAAAACCTGACTTCCCCACATAAGATTCACATGTATATCTTCCTGTGAAAAAGACCAATTATCATCCGTTTTTCCGATGGAGACATTTTCAATATAATCTCTCCATGTCATATATATAGAGTTATTTTTTGTGTTCTTTCCACTTCCCAGCCATGGGCCGTTTTTCCATCCCGCATCCTGAAAACACATACCAACAGGATGCTTGATACCTGCGTTACGGCAATCTTTTAAATAAGCATCCGAATTTCCCCAAGCAGTTGTCTGCCAAGTTGATCCCGGCTCCAGTTTTTCACAAGCATATCTGGGAACAGTCAATATTGCAGTCCCGTCCGGTCCCACCCAATTAACCAATTCTCCGCCATAAGCAGCAGTATACCCTCCCCAACAGGTGTTGGGACATTTTAATACAGCATATTTAAAGCCGAATTGTTTAAGGATTTGTGGCAAGCAACTTGTGAAGCAAGGTTCTTCTACCGAATAGGTTACAAAATCTACCTCCGGAAAATGTTTGTTTATTTTAGCAATACCATATTGAAACTGTCTTATTATACTCTCTCCCGAGATATTATAGCAATAAGGCTGTGCATAAGTAGGATTCGTAAACTCTACCTGATTACTAGTAGCCATCTCTTTAAAACGCAAATAAGCCTCCGGAGTCTGTACTCTGACTGTATCCCATGTTTCAGGCTCTATCTCCATACAAATCCGCCAGTCCGGATGCATAGCCAGCTGATCCACAATAAATTGAGTTTTCCACTTTACCGGATAATGTCCATATATCCCGCCATGATACCCATCAACAAAATAAGCTTGTTGAGAATAAACATTTGCATAAAAGAAAACAGTCAGTAATATGATATAAATTTTACTCATAGTATCCTAAAGCTATTTATCTTTGTGTTGCTCCATTCTACGCATAAATTCATATAATTTATGTTGGACAACTTCTTTATTATTTTCATATTCCGGAGATATCCAATCAACGAGTGCCAGCAAATTCTGATTTTCTATAAATTCTTCCTTCAGCCTTTCGTTGTTTTCCACTTCTATGAGAAACTCTGTTTTTTCATCAGAAGTAAATTCATCCGCAAAATATTTATTCAGACAATTCTCCATATACACAGTCCTTTTTTATCAAAGAACGATTATCTCAATAAATACCCCTAAAAAATACCGATAAATTCATTAAAAAGTTATGCAGCCAATGTCACATTGAGTTTTGCTCTCAACTTTTTTAGTGCTATTCCCATCTGACATTCCACTGTATTTACCGAAATGCCCAAACGTTCGGATATTTCCCTATACTTCAATCCTTCCATGCGACTTAACAAAAATATGTCACGACATCTTTTAGGCAAACTATTGATAGCATCCCGTATCAGGTTCTCCATCTGATTTCTTTCTGATATATCATATACATCAAAACGATCCAAAGATTGCAATTTCAGATTCAACTCAATCTCAAAAGAAGCCTTCACATTCTCGACATACTTTTGCTCGAATACTTTATGCTTTAAATAATCCAAACATTTGTTTCTTACAAGCCTGAAAAGATAAGCATTCATATTCTCAATATGATTCATTGACTCTCTCTTTTCCCATAAGTCTGTAAACACATCTTGTGTTATGTTCTCAGCCTCCTCTTCCGACATCACAAATTCTTTTGCAAACCGAACTAGTTTGGGATAATAAATAAGATACAATTCTGAAAAACTCATAGTTGTGTGTTTCTTTAGATTAGTATTCAGTTATCAAAAATCTTGTGATGCAAATATAGAGATGAAAAAAGCCTACTTCTTAATGGAAGTAGGCGGGAAAGTAAACGTTTTATAGATCAATTACTGCATATACATTTAATAATCAACAGCTTACAACAAGAGCATTTTTTAGTTTTGGTAAACCGGATAGAATCATTTTTGAGACAAAGAACCAAGCTTTTTTACCTCCTCCTCAAAGATATTACTATCAAGAGTGGACATTCTCTTCACTTTACTCTTATAATTATAGATTGTCTGCACAGAATAATGCAAAAATACAGCAATCTGTCCAACATCGGTAATTCCTAACCGTATCAATGCAAATATGCGTAATTCTGTATTCAGTTGGTCCTTTTCCAGTTTATAACGCTCCTCCGGTTTCAACAAAGAATTGAACTTTTCCACAAAGTTAGGATACAATTTAAGGAACGCTTTATCAAAGTTATGATAAAGTTCTTCAAGTTCCTTTTCAAAAGGTCGGGAGGATGACTTATATAAATCATCAATCTGTCCGGTCTTGATTTTCCTGTTCACATTCTTCCTGTACTCATCGAGTTTATTAATATAAACGGCACATTGATTCATAAAATACCCCACATATTTTTCCTTAATCAGATTAGCTTCGTCGAGATTCTTATTCAGCCCGACCAGTTCCTCATTCATAGCTTTAAGATGCCGTTTAGCTCGGGATACAATTTTTGTTTGTTTATATGTAAAATACAGGGTGATAGCAAGAGCTACCACAAACAAGCTAGTCAGAAATATATAGAAACGGAGGTTCTGCTTTTGTTTTTCCAACCGGATCAAGTATGTATTTTCAATAATCGGATGGATGCGGGCAATTACCGTATTCTTAAAACGGGAATTATAAAAGATGGCATCATCCAACGCTACTTTAATATAATTATAAGCCCTGTCTATATCTCCTTTATGATACAAATTAACTGCCAATGTCAATAATGCCTCATTCTCTTTGACAGCCAGTTTTGTATCTGTCATAGCAGCCAGCATTAGAAACTTTTCTTCCAATGCATAATTCCCAATCAACCGATAAGCTCTGGCAAGTCCCATAGCCATCATAGCATAGCCATGAGATGCCGGCTCTTGTTTATCATATATCTCTGTTAAAATCAGAAGAGCCTCTTTGGTACTTCCCTTATCTTGAAGCTTCACAGCTTTTTCTTTTCTATATTCATCCGACTGGTCAAATAAGATGCTCATCACAGTATCCCGATAAGCCTCTTTTTCCGATATATACTCGTTTGAAAACCGTACATCGTCCGTGTATTTAATGAGATTTTCATAATAACGTATACGATTCCAGCAATACAAAGCTTTTAAATGATCGGGTAAATCCGCACATTTTATCGACTTAAAAATATCATTTGCTTGAATAAACAAACCGGATAAAGAATAGACAAAAGCCAACCGGAGCTGCTCTTCCAAAAGATATTCTTTATTACCAATCGTTTTTGCTATATCAATATTCTCATGAATATATTGTTCTGCCGAGTCACAGACAAAAGTCTCATATTGATGGATAATCTCTTTATTTAAATTGTATATATCCTCCAACGAATTAAGGCCAACTTTCTTTTTCTTTAATTCTTTTATGGTAGCTTCTTTTTTCTGGGTATATATCAAACGTTCAGAAATCACTTTGTCTAACACCTTCAACAAAGAATCATTCTCACTATCTGCATAGAGGTAAAACAAGGAGTTTAGAAGGAAAAATATAAACCAAAGTGTGCGTTTCATAATCATGTATTCTTTCTTAATCTGCAAAAAAATGTATTTTCTTTGTGTTATTCGCCAAAAAGAGCGTAAATCATTCTTTTTATTGCATCTTTTAACAAATGAAGATGGAGAAATTACCCCATTCTAAATGATATTTGTGAAACCATGCTGACTAAAAAATGAATCTAAAAGATATGGAGTTAAAAAAAGCTTTTTTGCTATACGGACTTTGCAAAAAGTATAAATATTAGTTCTATATTTGCAGCCGTTAAAAGAGAAAGATGAAACAAAGCTTAAAATTCGGACTACTTTTAGTGTTGGCTTTGCTCATCCATTGTGCAACTAATGGAGCAATGGAAGATATGTGCAAAGTTTCCTCCCCGACTTATCGGCAGGAGAAATGCTATGTATCACAAGATCGTCCGATTCAGGATGCTTTGGAACGTCTTTATAATCTTTATACGACGCAAACCTGTGACATGAGTCATACAGACGTCGCACATGTTCCGACAGATAAAAGCATGTTTTTGTTAATCGCTTATTTCTGTGACCATTACAAACATCAAAGTCCACCTTACCCTGTCTCATCCCATTCTCCTACATATTATTACGATCCTATCTCCTATTATATATATGGGTTGAGAAAGATTGTCATTTAGCCTACAGTACAGTAGACTCTTTTGCTCGTCATTTATTACAGTTGGTTTTATTCTCCATAGGGCGAATAGACTAATTGCTTATTTCTATATAATATTCAATCTAAACAGCTATTGAATTATGAATTTTACATTTTTAGTTGTTGTTTTACTGACAGCGCTTGCTTTTGTCGGTGTAGTAATAGCCCTCTCGCGTGCTATCTCTCCCCGTTCATACAACCTGCAAAAGTTTGAGGCTTATGAATGTGGTATACCGACACGTGGTAAATCATGGATGCAGTTCCGTGTAGGCTACTACTTGTTTGCCATCCTATTCCTTATGTTCGATGTCGAAACAGCTTTTCTGTTTCCGTGGGCGGTAGTTATGCGTGACATGGGACCACAGGGACTTATTAGTGTTCTCTTCTTCTTTATCATTTTAGTTCTGGGTCTTGCTTATGCCTGGAGGAAAGGAGCTTTGGAATGGAAATAACCAAAAAGCCAAAAATAAAATCTATTCCGTATGATGAGTTTATCGACAATGAATCATTGGAAAAGTTGGTCAAG
>OGNE01000870.1_pt1 | contig 15769 bp, 15 predicted proteins | sample 1573401 | NCBI WGS metagenome assembly OGNE01 (sample SAMEA2581884, study PRJEB24529) | metagenome | biome: Human gut stool | place: China | collected 2011 | reverse complement strand
GCCGAGAGGAGCTGGAAAAAGAATACGATGGAATTGAGGTGGATATGGATGAATAAATCGACACTTCCAGTTGGAATTAAAACATTAATAGGCTGGAAAAATAAGGGTACATTGACTTTTGATAATCCCATACAGCGTAGTGGTTCTCAGTGGACTCTCTTACAGAAAAGTTTACTAATTCATTCTATCCTTATGGGGTATCCTGTTCCAAACTGTTATTTCCTTAAGAGCAAAAATGAGAATGGAGATACTGTGTACGATTGCCTAGATGCGAAGCAGAGACTGACAAGTATTTTCGATTTTGCAGAAGGAAAATATGAGCTTCATTCTGCTACACCAGCTTGTACATTTGATGGCTGTGATTATGATCTTGCAAACCTTTCTTTTGATGAGCTGGCAGATGACTTGAAAGATGAAATTTTAGGATGCAGATTGAGTATCTTTTGTCTTGAGGAATGCACAGATGAGGAAGTGGAGGAGATATTTGCAAGGCTCAACAATTCTACACCATTAAGTCCGATACAGAAGTGTAGAAGTGTTATGTCAACAGAGCTTGCTCGTTGGACAAAAGAAATCTGTAAGATGGATTTCTTTCAACACAGCATTGGCTTAACGGTTGCACAACTTCGGAGAGAAGCAGATTTGGAGGTTTTGCTACAGAGTATGCTCCTGCTTGACTCAAGGCATGAAGGTTATGATGAATGGAAGGGCATTTCTACAGCGGAGGTTACGAAGTATTGCAAATACATTCGTGGAAAATATAATGATGATAAAAAACTTATGATTATGGAAATATTTGAATATCTTGGCAAGGCATTCAAAGAGCAGCATAAGTTCCTTAAAAAATCAAATATTCCGATGGTGGTTGTCCTTAGCAAGTTGGCTTTGGAAAATAATATTGAGCCAGAAAATTTCAAAGTATTCATTGATTCGTTCAGTAATTCTGTATGTGTTGATTATGAGACAAATACAGGTTCTGGAAATGTTAAGCGTGTTAAGACAGAGGGCAGATTAGTAGCAATTGCCACAGCTTTTGCAGACTATTTTGACTTGAATGATGTAAAAATCTTAAGTGTAAAAAAAGATGCCGATTCTGATGAAATAGAGAAATGTGATGATGAAAACTTTGAGGACGCTGTCGACACTAGCAGTTCTGATGAAGACTCGCCAATTATGGGTAGTTTTATGAATGAGCCTACGGAAGATGTTGAGGATACTGATGGCGATGGTTCTGGCGAGGAGGATATTGAAAGTGAAGCAGGAGAAGATACAGGCATATTTACTGAGAGTGAATAAGCTGTCGGGTGTAGTTTATAAAGGCTATCTTGCAGAGGTTGATAATATCTTGGAGGCTGAACAAAGGTATGTTAATTATGATGAGCCACATGGACTTATTGCGGTAGTCAGTATTACAGATAAAATAGATGTCATCTGTAACGATGAAGGTAAGCTCAAAAATTTCCCGATGAACAGATTTTTTGTCGATGATGATGGCGGTGTCTGGGATTTACTTGTTGGAAATGCGATGTGTGTGCGACACAATAAAGATGGCGAATTCACATCAATTTTACCAGAGGATATACCAGTAATAGAAAAACACTTAGTTCCTATATACCCACAAGGTTTAATTGATTATGATGAAAGTGAGGAAAGGTTGTGAGTTATCCTATTGATAAAAAGGCTGTTTATTCTGCTCGCTATCCACATGGTACGATTATTGAACTGACAGAACCTATTCAAGATCCATATAGTCCTAAACCAGTTGGCAGTCGCTTCAAAGTTGATTATGTAGACGATGCTCTCCAACTACAGGGGGTATGGTTATCACCGCAGTCTGGCAGTATAGCAGTTATCATAGAAAAGGATAAGTTTAAGATAGTGTCATAAAAATAAGCGACTGTTATATCCATTGATTTTGGAAACAGTCGCTTATTGTTTGAAAAATTCATTGTAATCGCACTTGAAAATTTTGGTAAGTGCAATCAACATATCTACAGTTGGATTATTATATCCATTCTCCACTTTACTGAATATGCCTGTTGTGACATTGACATTTTCACATTGGAGCTTGGCAATAACTTCAGTAGCTTTCATATTATGCTTTTTACGTAGTCTTTTTATGTTAGTTCCGATTAGTGGATTTAAGTGTTGATTTACTCGTTCAGCCATTTTGGTTCACCTCTTTGATGAAATATTACCCAAAATGGAAGAAAATAGTATCCAAAATAGAAGTTTTATGATATAATTTTACATGGTATCTAATTTTAATAATATTCAAAAAAAGAAGGAGAAATTTATTTTATGAATAATATGAGTAATTTGTTTGTGGATGCAAACGAAAAAGAAATTTCTACTCTGGGTAGTAATTATCTTAGAAACTTTTTATCAACTGGTTCGTTAGAAAATGGATTTTGTACAGTAACTGATAAGAGGGTTTATTTTAGAGGAAAATGTTATACCAAGAGTGGGAATAATTATAAGTCAACTAAGGAAGAAAAAACAGTTGACTTGAAGGATGTGACAGGAACAGGATTTACATTTATCAAACGCTTTTGGTTAATGATACTGGCTATTTTGTGTACTATATGGGCAGTTGTTCTTACATTTAGTCTAGTAGCATCTCTCCCAGAGTTAAATGAATCTGAAGGTTGGTCAAGCATTTTATTGGTTATATTCGTAGCAATATTACCAACAATTGTTTTGTGGGGATTATATTGGTTTTTAAAGGTAAAAGTATTTGAAATATCATTTGCTGGTGGAAAGATAGCATTTAAAGCATCAAGTTACAATGAAAATGAAGTAAATAATTTTCAGAGAGCTTTACGTCAGGCGAAAGATAATTATAAAGAAGCACCAAATACAGTTAGCAATAGCTCAGGAGCTGATGAACTTAAAAAATACAAAGACTTACTGGATTCAGGTGTTATTTCGCAGGCGGATTTTGATAATGCGAAGAAAAAGATATTAGGTTAGCAGGATAAAAAAGACCAGTGAATAATTAATTATTTGCTGGTCTAAATTTTAGAAGGAAGATAAATTTATGAGAAAGAAAATATTATGTGCTATCATGTCGGCAGTCATGGTAGTAGGAGCATTAACAGGATGTGGCAAGAAGAATGATTTTAAGAATACAGAAAAGGAAAAGGTTACAGAAAGTGTAACAGAAGTTGTTGCAGAAACTGAAGCTGCTACAGAAAGCATAGAGGAAAAAGATGAGTATTTAACTATTGATACAAGTACTATATGCAGTAGGGAGCTACATGATTTTTTTCAGTTATATTTAGGATGTTGGCTTGAAAAATTTCATCAGCCAGATTGTAAAAAGAGTTATCCTCAAGGAATTAATGAGATGTTAGAATATACAGGTATTGTTGGTGCTTTTACACCGGCTGAAGGAATGAGGGTTGTTGAAGATTTTGACACAGATAATTTTCTTGGGTTGAAAGAATATGGTACAGGGGAAGGTGCTTATGAAATTGCTTTTAAGCATAGATATCAATTAGATAAGGGAACTGTAAATTATAGTTGTAGTGTATCTAATTTAGATGCAAATTTTAGGAACTTCAAATATAAAGCAGGTACAGATGCAACATTACACATTTTTGTGAATGTTAAATATAATTGTAGTGGAGTTACAAATGATAGTGAAGAAAAAATGTATGCTGTTTCATTAGTAAACAATGCGAATAATCCAGAGGAATGGTTAATTAATGCAATTTATGATGCTCATGAAATGTCAGAGAAAGAAATGGAAGATAATCCAGGATATAGTTATACAGCCTTTTTTGGAGTAGCATCACATCATAGTGAAGAGGATTCTCTTTTTGTAACAGATAAGCTTATTAACGAAGATAGGGAAATTGTAGACACAAGTAATATGACTGGGTGGAAACAGGCATATATTGACTATTTTAATAATAGTTCATTGGATTTATCAGAATATAATTATATTTTAGAGGATGTTAATTCAGATAACATTCCAGAGTTATTCTTATATAACTCTAGGATTAATGATAGAGAATTTTATTATATAAATAAGAATAATGAAGTCAAAAGTATAGAATTTACAAAATCGTATATAAGAGCTGAGAACGGATGTGTATATATTACTGGTGGAAGTCAGGGATACTATTATGATAGTGTTAGTCAATGTAATGCAAATGGTGATTATGAATCAATTTTTGACGGTTATAATGAAGAGGACTTATCAGGTGACACCGTTTCTTTCCGTTATTATATTGGAGATGCTACAGAGGTTTCGGAGGATGAATATGAAAGAAATCTCTCAGCATATAAAGATATGAAAAGTTTTGGTGAGGAAGATAGCAATCAAGGAGATGTTATCTCTGCAATTCAAAATTATTAATAAAATATCAGAGACCAGTAAGTTCGATTGGATTTACTGGTCTTTTCTTATGTATGCATATCTGACAGTATCAGGGGTACTTTTTATCGGTTTCTGGCTCGCATTTCCGCCCCAAACAGCCCTTTAAACTGTGTTGCCTTGTAACTGTGCCACCTGTTATTAAAAGTGGCACAAATCGGCTCTAGCAAAGTTCCGACAATTTTTTGACTTTTTACGACCTTGTGAAAATTATTATTTCTGCGGTATTTCTCCCATATATTTGCAGAGGTGTTCCAGCCATAATTATATTCATCTGAAAACTGTCAGTTAAAATATGTTGAGTGAATATTTCTTGTGCATTGTGTGTCTTATATGTTTTTTCATCTGTAAAATCGGTGGATATCCTGTCTAAATGTGGTAGGCAGTGCTTTTTTTGCAGTCAGCATATGGTGGCAGTTCTCATTTTCTATATCATATACTTCATCTATTGGTGCAGTCATTTTACAGGAGTTTTTCTTGTGAAAATTGAATATTTTATTCCGGCATGGAGTTCTTTTACATATTCGTTAGTTTTATTTCATCACTTAGTATTAAATATTTTAGTGAGTTGAAAGTTTTATAAGTATTTTAATTTCATGGTGGTAGATTAAGTTCAGAGTTCATTCACTAGTAGTAAAATGGATGTATTATTAGTGATTGAGGGATTTAAGTAGCCCTCTACCTACCGGGGGATTTCCTATCTATCCCTAGCAGTCAGGGCAGTTATACTAGCAGTTCCGTATAGCACCTGTAGATGCCCATTTTACTAGGCTTGCAGGTTCGTAGCGAGGCACAAACACCCAGCAGTACTGGCTATTGCTTGGGTGCTTTTTATTGCCCACACAGGCTCTTTTCTGTGTACTGGCTACTACTTCCAGTGCTGTAAAATATTGCCATTTAGGGCTGATATGGTGCGTTACAGGGGTACTTTTTCTGGAAAATGCATAGTTGGTTCGCCTGTACTCTATAGATACGACTATAAAATAAGATTATACGACCTCAAGCTCCAAGCTGTGTTATAATATAGAAAACACAGTAAGGAGCTTTTTATATAATGTATGGTAGCAAAGAGATAAAGATTGCTCTCAGGAAGTATATTGCATCCACAGGCAACAAGACGATTGACGAGCAAAGTGTTGTAGATATCTTGGATGGAGGTGCCGATAGGGATTTTGACAAGGCAAGTCAGATAGTAAAGGAAATCAGGCATCAATTTAGGGTAGGTCAATCCATTCCAGAATGGCTTAGAATGCTGACTTTCAGACTCATCTACGATTATTTGTCCATAGAATATGAAAAAAAGATGGAATATGATTCTAAGGAAGAGAACAGGAAGAAGAGAAAGTTCTACAAAATGCCAACACAAATATCTTTGCTGGAGGCTTTGGGATTAAATAAGAAAGTTTTTGATAGGACTTCATCATGGAATATGTACTCCCCAGAGATGAAGTTAAGGCAAAGTAAGTATAAAGCTTTGAGCATTCCTTTTACCTATGCAGAAACAGAGACAAAACCTATATATGTCGCTATGTTACATCATATTATTTCAGAGTCAAGGATTATTACAGATACCTTTGTAGATGTCTTTGGTAAAATGGGATATGTGCCAGCTTTTTGTGCTGAAGGTTATGCTAAAAAAGTGATGTTTACACCAAATGCTGATTTATTTAAAAAATATTATAAAGGTATAACAGATAATCCAATAAAAACATATGATTTAATTCAAAGGTATGGAGATATTGCAAAAGAAATCTTGGGAAGTCTTGATGGTCTACGGGGTAGGGCTAAGCTGGAAGAATTTGAGAGGAGATTTTATGATTATAAAGCAGTACGTGTATTATGTAGTATAAAGGAGCCTGAAACAAAGAAGAATGATGATTGTAACAAAAAGATGTCTGAAACAAAGGCTGATGATTTTTGTGAATATGCAGCATTAAAGTTTTGTGATATGTGTTTTAATATGCCTTACTGGAAACAAGGTAGCATAATAGATGGAGAATATGTTCAAAGGTTTGATTCCCAGAAAGCTATCAATAAAGTATTTGAAATTACATTAGACGATTTCCTTGCATATGCTAATGCTTTAAAGAAAGTTGATTGTAGAAATGCAGATGATTTTGAGGTAGTGCAACATTTCCTATATAATTATGATAACTTGGATGATATTGACATCTCTGAGCAGGAATTTGAAAAAATATTTAAAAAGCTTAACTTAGACAAGAAGTCATTATTATATGTAGATATACCAAAATACAAAGAATATGACAGGTATGATTTAGATAATTACTCTGATGGTGAGACAGCTTTGAAAATAGAAGAAAACATTATGAGCTTCCTGTTTAGATATGAGGGCGATTGGATAATGACTCTTAAAGAATATTCGCTTGGTGATAAGAAAGCTCATAATCACTATAATGATATAATTAGGATTTTGAGGACTTTTCATAGAAAACTGTACATATATAAGTGCAGCATAGAAGATCCTAATATAAGCACCAGCATAAGTTTTGCTACAACTATAAATTTTGACATGTTACTGGCTGAGGAATTTGAGGACCAGTATCATATAAAAGTTTATAATGCTGATAAAGGCGACAATAATGCTCAGAAAAAAGATAAAACTAAATACAAGTTAAGCAAACAGAGCATATAATAATTCCAACTAAGCTAGAGACATGGACAACTCCGTGTCTCTTTTTTTGAGTTTTTACGCAAACCGCACCCTCAAATTGCAAAATATAAGTGGGGTAGAGCTAGAAAGCCCATTAAATAAGGACTTTAAAAAAAAAATAAAGTTGTTTTTATGAAAGTGACCGTTGCTCCTTTATTAGATATGATGAATATATAATCAATAAGGGTTATTGATTAAAAAATAAAATTTTATCTTATAGGAGGTCATTATTATGGCAGAGAAAATTATGAAGAAGGTAACAGTGAAGGATTATTTAAATGAGGTTAAAGCAGGGGGGATTTCTACAGATGTTGCGATACAGCGTGGAAATAACCAATGGAAGGATTTGCAGAAGGGGGAATTTATCAGCTCCTTAATGAAGGGATTTCCTATTCAAGAAATATGTACTGTAGTATATAAGGGCGAGACACTGCTTATTGATGGATTGCAGAGAACAACAGCTTTTTTGGGCTTTTATAACAATGAACTTGCTATTGAAGGTTCACATAGTGAGCTGGATGGTAAGAAGTATGATGAATTGAGCGAAGAGGATAGAAATAAATTTGATAATTATGAAATGAATATTGAGGAGCTAAGAAATGTTACGAAAGAGGAGCTGTCAGAGGTGTTTATTTGCTTAAATAGTGGCAAGCCAGTATGTACAGTACAGAAGTTAAAGGGGTATGCTGGCTATGAGAATGCCAATTTTATCAACAAAATGTGCAAGAGTGATTTATTGACAAAGCAGGCAGATTTTACAGATATGCAGAAGAGGAACAGTGCAGATATTGAGTGTATTGTTCAGGGTATGATTTTGGTTGATGCTTATTTTAATGAAGTTAGTGAGGAACCATATAACTGGAAGAATATCTCAAGAAAAGAGCAGGAAAGTTATTGTGAGAATGTCCTGTCGCATAGAACAGCAGAAGAACTGAAAAAGTATGAGGATATTATTGACTACGCAAGCAGCATAGGGGGTAATGAGATTTACAAGAAAACTATGATACCAGCAATCATTTTCTTGGCAAAGGTTGCAATGGTGTCAGAAGTAACCGTTGAGGAATTTGATAAGTATGTTACAAAGATGGGGAAGGAAAAGCCACCAGCATACAAAGAAAATATGGGGTCAGGGAATGTATCAAAGAACTCAACAGTTGGAAGAATTAAGGCTTTATTCGATGATTTCAAAAAGGAGTATCCAAAGAAGGTTACAATGGAGCTTGATTTTGATACCAGCAACAAGAAGAAAGTTGATAAAGCAAAGACTAAAGATAGTAAGAAGAAAGCTACTAAGTCAAAGACTGTAGCCGACAAGGAAACTACAGAGGTATCTGCTAACCCTGAAGCTACAAAGGATACTGCTGAAGTAGCAAGCACAGATGTTTCCAGCACTAACGGGGTATCCTCAGAAGCAGCTGCTGATGCTTCATCTGACACATCTGTAGCAACAAATGAAGATAGTGCATCTGATTCGTCAGAAGCAGATGCAGATCCTGCAAAGGATGTTTCAGATGGAACAGAAGTTGTTGCGTAAAACAAATATTAATAGGTCTGTCGGTAACATTTTGTATGTACCGGCAGATAGAGCAAATAATACATAGATAGGAGAAATTTATTATGAGAGAAGAGATTACAATGATAAGTAGTGATGAAAACAGAAAGGTAATTATAAGTAAGTATACATATGATGGTTGCTCTATCAAGATGTATTCCAATGGTTTTTGCCAGATGGAATTACTTACATATGAAGACTTATTTCAATTGAGTAAGAAGCAGTTACGCATTCGCCATTGTATACAATTAGTTAATAGATTTTTGGAAGAAGGTATAGAAGATTTGAGTTTTGATGATATAGATGAACTGCTAAAGGCAAACAGGGAATATATGAATTGTTTTATTGAAATGCTCTTTGAAAATACATTAGAGATTGCAAAAGGCTTCGGTGGTATAGAATTTAGCACGGCATCGATTGATGTGTTGGGAAAGGCTTTAATCAATATATCACACAAATATGAGAAAGTACCATATAAGGAACTGGCAAAGTTAAGTACCGCAGAAGCGTTTTATAAGTTCTCAGGCTGGGATATGTATGACTTTGTAAATAGTTCTTTGAGTTATAGGAGAAAGAATGAAGAAGCAGAAAGTGCATTTGATTATGCAATGTACTATGTTGAGGTGGATGGCATATCGCTTTATATGTATCACGATGTATTGAATATACTGAAGAGCAATGAGTACCTTAGAAAAGTGGATTTCTTTAGCTCTGGTAAGGTATTAAAGCTGGATAATATTCAAGTAAATATGAAATTAGAGCTGGCAAGTACGAAGTCATTAGAAAAAAAGGTAGTGCTTACTTATATTCATGAGGATTGTACACCTGAGTTTTTGGTGCTGTAACTGCACTTATTTTGAAAGTTCTTGCTGTGGTTGTTTGCTCTTATATTGTGGATGAAATAATTAGGTGTTTATGATATAATTGGTTTTATATTTTAGTATCAATGAAGATTGATTTTGAATATAAGGAGCTTTTTACAATATGACAGATAGAGAGCAGAAAGCAGCAGCGAAAGCATTTGCTGACGAGTAGAAAGATAAAGGTTATGAGAAAGGTCAAAGTCAGCCTTTTTGGTTAAGTTTATCAAAGTTATATGACGAAAATTTCATGCCACCAGAACTTAGGCGAGCCCATCAGTTAAATGATAAAGCTGTAAGGGAGGCATATGGTTTTACAAGAAATACAGAAGCATATAAAAGTGAGTCTGCTTGTGTAGCAGCGTTGATGAAATTATATAAAGAAAAGACTCAGGGGTAGTTAATATGTTTACAATAGATGATTTTAATATAGAGTTTAATGATTCCGATGAATTTACTTCACTTACTTTTGATGAGTTGGATTTTGACAACATATTTAGTTTAGACTTGTTTGGTAAAGATGAGTTTAGTGCTATCATATATTTGTATTATATGGAGTATGATAATGCTATAACATTTAATTTAGTCTATACAGGTAATTGTGGATTCAGCCCATCTTACAGCATAGAGTTAGATGAAAACAGTGATGTAAAAGCATCTATTTTGGATGCTTTGAATACTGCAGCAGAGTATTATAATCAAGATGTAGCTAATTTTTTCCTATCAGATAAATACAGGGATAGTGAATTAGGTAAATATATTTATATGTGTAGTAGAACAAATGAAGATATATTACATATAGCAGATATAATACGAAGAGGTTGCCTAGATTTCAAACTTGACCCTAAATTTGATTTACATTTTACAAAATATAGAGTAAAGAAATCAGATGAAGTAGTACCTATTGATTTAGATGCTTTTCTATATGACCATATTTTAAAAGTAGACTATTAATAAATATAAGAGACATTGCTCTTTCAGGAGTATTAAGTAGCCGCATTAATGAAAAATTCGAGGAATGTGATATATATGCTGATTGATGTATCTGATGTTAGTACAATACCAGTAGAAGTTAAGGATAAAATATACGAGGCATTTTCTTTACTGTCTGAGGATGTTATTGATAGTTTGAAAGATAGCTATGCATCTGATGAGAACGTAATGCAAAGTATTATTGGCAAAGTTTATAAAAATCTCGAGAATACGCAATTATATTCTCAGCTAACAGATATTTTAGAAAAATATGAAATAGTATGTTTCCACTCTACTAAGATGATTTCAAAATATAGAGTTAAGGAATATGGTTTAAGTACGAATGAATGGAGCAAATATAAATCTAATATTATAGATGTATATAAGAGTTTGGGAATATCTAAAGAAAAGATAGAAACGGCTCTTAAGTATTTATGGAACACTTACAAAGACAGATATTTAGATGTTGGATGTGAACCTCACTTGTGCTTTTACTCTAATTTATCTATGTTGGAAACTGAAGGTGGAGGTGCAGGTTATAATATTTACTGCGAAAATATAGGTGGAGAAATGGCTAAAATTGCATTGCAAAATGATTGTAAAGAACTGTACAGCCTATTAAAAAATAGTGGCAAAAGTTTTGTAGTAAAATTTAAAATCCCTTATTTAAGAATTTCAGATTATCGTAAAGATGCTGTTGTATTTAGCTTTATATCGTATTATGCTGGACTGTATTTTCAGAGAAAGGAATATGAAATTGGATTTTTAGGTGAAACACAATACGATATTCCTTCAGAAGATATACTTGATATAATAGATTACAACAAAGATATTGATTATTAATGTGTCGGGTAGTTACCATTGAGGTAGCTACCTTTTCTTATGTGTTTTAATATGAAATAAATTTGTTTTCATTTCTGCTCGTAGGTGCTTGAAGAAATTCTTATCTGAACAGAGCTATCCTTATCATGAGCAGATATATTCTTATATGAAATCATCTGTGCTATACTGGTTACAATTATTCTGAAAATGTCTTAATCAGAACTGCCATGATTTTATATGTACTGATTATGTGTTAAGTGATTCTATCATGAAATAATACATTCTGATTTTATAATGAGCTGGTCTATGTTGTGTTCTGTCGGACTGGTGTCGTTTCATATTAATAAAGTCTGTTTTGAGCTAGTCTGTTGTATTGATGTGCTTGCTCGACACTTGTGTAAGTGAAGATTTTATGTGAGATATTTCAGCAATATCAAATGTTATTTGCTCTCATAATGCAGTTGTAGGAGTTAGTATCATCTCAAAAATGTAATATTATATTTTGCCGAGCAAGTATGTCTTGACGCTGGTATCTTTGTATCTAAATATTTCTTGTGATTTCCCAGTCAAATATATCATGCATTCCCAGTTATGTAGTTAAAGCTAATATTTGCATTTCCCAACAGCTTATGGGTAGTTATAGATGCATCGGGAAACTAAGGCTGACTTCCCGATGCTCAATCTTATTGTATCTTTGATGTAAAAGCAGATGCCTGTGAAACAAATGTCTGAAAAGGCTTTGTTTTATGGCATTTTAACAAGGAAAATCTACTACCACAGAATTTGACAAATTTCTGTGAGTGATGCAGTAGGATGGAGGTACAAGATTATGAATGCAGGAAATATTTTTGAGGCATTTTTCTTGGCAAAAGAGAAGATTGCAAAGGAGCCTGATATTTTTTCAGATCCTGAGTACATGAAGATACTTCAGTCTGTCAAAAAATATTTTGATAGCTTTGTCTGGGTGTCAAACCCTATGGACAGATTGATATATCTATATGCTGGTAAAGGTTATAACAACAATGCCGTAGCTGATTTTATTGGGGTAAATGTGAATACTTACCGTAGCAGAGTATCACGAGTATCTACAAAGTTGTCAGGTCTGCTCTTTGATGGTCAGAGGCTGATTGATGCTTGTGTATATGCAACAGTTGAGGAGATAGCAAAGACAAGAGCTTATATTGACCAGCTTAATAATAGGTTGGTTATTGGCAAGGAATTGTCAAATTATATGCTTGAAAAAATTCACAATATTACTGTGGATTCTGTTCAGGAACAGCCAATCACAGAGGAAGATAAGTTTCAGGCTCTTATGCTTGTAGCTCATTTTAGTGAGCCTGCTATTGAGAGTAAGTTATCAGAGGTAAAGCCTGAAGCTCTTGCTTTTATTATGAATGAACTTTTCAGTTCTGATAGTTCTGAGTGGAGCATCTATTATAAGAAAATGCAGGATAAAGTATCTCATCTTGCTGTTCCACCACAAAAGGTGATTGATTACTGCAAAAGTGAATAATAATGTATTGTTGGACTGGCTCTCTGTAGCCAGTCCTTTTTCTCTTTATAATAGGAAGTAACGCACCTCTTTGTATCTGCATATTTCTTTGGACTTGTCTTTTTTCTATATGATTCCCTTGTTATGAAGCATAACCAACAAATACTGTTGGCACTTTTTGTGAAATAGTGATTATTCCAAGCTCCTGTGAACAGAGTTATAGTAGGACACCACAGGAAGTCGTATATTCACAAAATAAATGGTGTAACTTTGTATTTGGCTCGATATTCGTATTATATGGTCTTGTGGCGGATAGTATGGCTGGTCTTTGAACAAGGGCACACAGCTCAATCTGTGCGGTCGGTTTCAAGGTCTTAAAATATGTATTAATCGACCTTTGTGATAAATGCGGTGTTTGTGTGATGCTGTCAGTATCATGGGTGGTTAATACGCACTCCTATGCGTTTTTATACGACTTCTGCAAATCACTTAAAGAAAGGAGTTGCTTGTTTATGAACAAGAGATGCGTTGCTCTTACAGATGAGCAGTATCGTGAGAGTATCAGCTTATTGCGTTCAGGATTTATTCTTGATGAGAAACTTATCAAACCTAATGAGAGGATTGCAGCAGTTGAGGTTCTCCAAGCTACCTTAGGATTACGACTTGGAGATACATTAAAACTTAAAATGTGTTCCTTTATCAAAGATGGTTCTCGCTACCGCTTAGACATCAAAGAACAGAAGACTGGAAAAATGCGTACATTTACAGTTCCTATTGAAGTGTACAGTTTTATTCAGGATTATGCTATTTCCAATAACATTGGAGCTGATGCCAAGCTCTTTGATATTTCTGAGAGACAGGTGGAGCGTCATATGAATAAGGTATTTACCAAGATGGGACTGCCTTTAAGACAATATGGAACGCATAGTGCAAGAAAATTATTTGCCACTAAGGTCTATGTGGAAAATGATTACAACATAGAGCTGGTGAGAGTATTACTCCAGCATTCCAGTGTTGTTACGACACAGAGATATATTGGTATCCAGCAGAAACAGGTTGAGGATGCCCTTGCTGGTACAGTTGTGAATTTAGTTTAGGAGGTACAGCAATGACAGTAGAAGAAGCTATCAGAAATTATGTAGATGAAAACGATCAGTATGAGCTATATGAAGGGTACTCAGGTCGAGGAATGTTTGGTCGTAAGTGCTTGGGTGTAGTTGTAAAGCAAGGTTGTTCTTTCATGGATTTCATTATAAACCTTACAAGGTATATGGATGACAATGATGTTGATGATATTGATTTCAAGCTGGAAGGAGCTACATACGATAATCTTGGACTGGATACTGTAGTTTACTTTCCAAATATAGGGGGTGATTGTGTATGACTAAGTTAGCAAAATGGCATGTTGAAGAAATTTTAGAAAATTTTGTGTTGGGAGGCTTTCCTGTAAAGGATGATGATAGGTTCTTAGCTTGCTCATCTATTCTTACATCTATGATTGATACTGTTGAGGTTGATGAGCCTAACAAGGCTTTTATTTTCCATACAATGTCTGGTAGTGAATACCTTTGTCCATTCGAGGATATTAGATGGACTGATAGTTTTGCTGAATTTTCCAAAGATAATCTGGAGCGTATGAATGTTTCACGAGCTGTTGTAGATGAAGCAATAAATTTAGCTCACGAAAAAGAAAGTTCTCTTGTAGCTAGGTTAGAAAAAGAACTTTGTAGTGGAGATTTGTATCTTGAACTAGGTGCTGGAGGTATTATTAGTGTTCATTTTAAATATTTGGATGGAGTTCATCGCATAAGTAGCAGAGAGCATTTAGGTATGTTTGTGAATTCATATTTATATTGTTTATATGGTGTAGTTGATTTTAGGCATTATGCATTTTGCGGAGGTCAGGTAAACACATACCATATGAGCGATTCAATCAAAAGATTGATTGTAAATAATATAGGTAGCAAGCCTGTGACCATAGATAAAAAGGTGTATGAGTCTGGCACAACTATTACTTGTGTAACTGAAGAAAATCATCTAGAAGGCTTGGTAAGTCCTGATGCATTCAATGGAAAGAGCTGGATGACTGATTTTGTAAAGGAAGGTAATTCTGATGTTTAATGTTATTCTATACTATTCAGGTCAGTATGGTGTATTTAACGATAATACATACAAGGTATGTGAAGATGTATATTCCATATTTGAAATGCTGACTGCAAAATATGAATATCCTTTTCGTGACGAGGCATCTATAACTTTTCTTAAGAATAGAAGTTGTAGTTTCATAAAAGGTGACAGATATGCGATTCGTGAGAAAAATGATAGGGTTTTCCCTATCACATATATTAATAGGTGTGAGAAGGAAGGGCTTGTTTTGATTAGCAACTCTCAACGAGGAATATATACGCATACGGAGCATCTTGACACTTTGGTTATAGAAGCTTTAAAGAAATTAAACATTGATATCATGCTCGCAGTATGTGTCGATGAGGATAATGTCGATGGTATTTTATTTGCACTTGGGAATTTTAAGCCAGTTAACTTTGACTATGGCAAAGACTTATTTGCGTTCTGTCGTAAATTTGAATATGACTGGAAACGTGACCTGCCAGTTATAGCTAATTGGATTGGCTACAAGTATGATAAATATATTTCTCTTACGAGCTACTCACAATGGTATGAGGCAGGTATTATATGCAATAAGAAGATATTAGCTTCGACAGCATTGTATGATAGAGAATTTTTTAGCAGGAGACTGGCTGTTATGCTGATTGATTTTATGCAAGATGACTCAGTAAAGCTATCAAAAATCAATTCAGTCAAAAATCCTGATTTAAGGCTTATATTGGATGAGTTGCCATCTATTGCTGATGATGTAAAAAAGACTTATTTCTTAGTAATAGATGTTGATGAGACCATCCGCAGTGAAAGAGATATTGTTGAAAACTGTGCTTTTGGTGGGTGGATTAATAAAGAGTATGTAGAGCTGTTTGATACAATCAATGCATTACAGCTT
>OGNE01000865.1_pt1 | contig 15833 bp, 7 predicted proteins | sample 1573401 | NCBI WGS metagenome assembly OGNE01 (sample SAMEA2581884, study PRJEB24529) | metagenome | biome: Human gut stool | place: China | collected 2011 | reverse complement strand
TTCAAAAAGTCTTTCAAAGAATATCTTTTCAAGTACTTGATCTTTTGTTAATGTTGACTCCCATTTGGCTGGTTGTGTCGAAACCTTAGCTCCCGACTTACGTGCACGCGCCAACACGAGATCTACTGTATTAATTGCATCGTCTTTTCTATCCAATTCATTATAGACATCAGCCAACATCAATAATAAATCTGCATAACGATATAAAATTAGATTTTTATGACTGGCAATACCTGCCATATTCATATCAAAAGCTTTTGCAAAATGAGGCCATGCCGCTCTTTCTCCTGTCCTACCCGCCGCAGTACATACATTCAAAAAATCTTTCAATCCTTTACGATATTTCTCATCAAATTTGGTTTCATCATTCGTGATAGCCAAAATTTCATCCGCACTCGGATTCTCTTTATTAGTCAATAACTCATAAGGAATTCTACCAACTAACAACTTGTTATTTTTCCAACCGGCAGGTTTTATACCGCTATCATAAGTGAAATAAGGATATTCATAGGTAGAGTCACGGGCAGACGGCACAGGCTCTACTTGAGCTACAGGTCCGATATTGTTTGTACATTTTCTCCATTTTGCCATAAATGTAGTCTCAATACGAGGATCTCCCCAATAGGTTCCCGCAAAGAAATCATAAAAAGCTTTCGTACACTTCACTCTATGGAAACTTTTACCATAAGATGATGCAGCAGGATTAAAAACCCAAGATCCCCTATTAAAAGAAGACAACTCACCATTCACCTGAAATCCCAGTTGAAATATAGATTCTTTAGAACCTTTAATCTTATCAACAAATAAATTAGAAAATTTCGATTCCAAATCATATTTACCTTTCACTCCTTCAAAATAGGTCTTTGCCTTTTCCCAAGCCGTAGCATCACCCAAACAGCCTAAAGTGTGATATAACTTACCTAAATATGCTTCTGCAGTCCATTTCGTTGGAAATCCATCAGAATTCGTTTCCGGCAAATATTTTGAAGCAAATTCCAAGTCACTTCGTACAACATCCAACACCTCTAAACGCGAGGAACGAGGTACAGCTACGCCGTCATGAGAAGAAGGGGTTGTCTTCAAGGGTACATCTCCCCAACATATTGCAAGGTTATAATAAGATAAAGCACGCAAGAAACGAGCCTCTGCAGCCATTTCGTCTTTATCCTCCAAAGAAGTACTTTCTACGTTGGCTATAAATGCATTCGTTTCATTAATTACTTTATACATTACATACCATGCATTTGTCAACAGATCATCTGTATAGTCACATTGCAGCCATCCACACATATCATTCGTACCCCCATTAGTCTGTGCCCATCCGAAACCACTATATCGTACCGGAATTTCTTGCCAATGCTGACCATATCCTCCACTAGTCAATGCAAAATAACCATAGCATCCATATAATGCTGCACGTGCCTTTTCAGAAGTAGAAAACTGAATTTGTGTATTCAAAGTATATTGCGGGTCTTCATCTAACCACGATTCACAAGAAGCCAATAATAAGCAGCTTGCTAATAAAAATATATAGGTAAATTTCTTCATTTTCATAATCATTTATTGTAAATTAAAAGGTTACATTCAAGCCAAACACAAAAGAACGCATATTTGGAAAAGCATTCATATCAATACCCCGACGCAGGCCATCAAATGCAAAGCTATTTACCTCCGGATCATATCCACTATAATTGGTTATAACAAATGCATTCTTTACTGAAGCAAAAATACTGGTATTCTGGAACCCAATCTTAGTCATCCACGCTTTAGGCAAAATATAATTCAGCGTAATATCTGAACAACGCAAATAACTTCCATCTTCTACATAACGATCATAAACAACACCTTTTACATTTGAAGTAGACGACGGATATAAATTAGAACGATTCTCCGGAGTCCAGGCATTATAATAAGCATCTTTTCTCAAGTTTCCGGCCTGCCTGGAAGGAGTCTGTTCGTAACGGATATTTGTATTCAGAATATCATTACCATAAACACCTGTAAAAGAAGCAGAAAGAGATATATTCTTCCATTCCAAACGTGTCTGGAAACCATAGGTGAAATCAGGATTCGGATCACCTATCACAACCATGTCATTAGGATCTACTATACCATCTTCATTCACATCCACACATTTAATATTACCAGCTGCCATATCATTTCCAACAGATGAAGTGTAATATTTGGTAGAACCATCTGATGAGATATATCCTACTTTGCCATCAACAACATCTTCTTCCTGAATAATTCCCTGTGTCTTATAACCGAAAAATAGTCCCGGAGCCTCACCCTCAATAAAAACATTTGCAGGTCCAAAATGATCGCCAATCGTCTTACCTAAATAACCACGTACTCCTTTCAAGGAACCTATATCAGAAACTTCCAAACCTAAATTCTCAATCGTAGTCTTGTTGAAACCAATATTTCCGCCTACATTCCACTTCCACCCGTTACTGCGAATAATATCAGCATTTAAACTAAACTCAAAACCTTTATTCAACAACGAGCCTTCATTTATCATCACTGTTGCAAATCCACTGGAATATGGCAGAGCACGCTCAACCAACAAATCTTTTGTGTTTTTACGGTAATAATCAAATGCACCATTCAGGCGACCATTAAAGAAACCAAAGTCAAGACCAACATTCCACGAAGAAGTACGTTCCCACTTCAAACCCTCATTTTGCAGACTTTTGATTTGCATAGACGTCAGTTTATTCCCATCTCCATCAGCATAGTCCACCTTATTTTCATAAATAGATAGAGACTGATATGGATCAATACCCTGATTACCTGTCTCACCATAACCAACACGTACCTTCAACTGACTTAGCCAATCAATGCTCTTCATATAAGCTTCCTGTTCCATACGCCATGCTAATGAGAAAGACGGGAAATATGCCCAACGATTACCCTTTTTAAATTTACTGGATCCGTCAGCACGCAATGAAGCCGTCAACAAGTACTTATCATAAGCAGATAAATTAACACGTCCTAAATATGAAAGTAATTGATAATCTTTTTGTATAGGCTGTTTTACATCCACTTTTCCTGCATTAGACAATCCTTTAGTACGTAAGTCATAGATAGAAAAAGTATTGCCTGAAACATTCTCTGTCAGAAAATGATATTCATCATAAGTGATACCCGCTGTTGCCGACAGACGAAAATCCTTAGTCAAGTCCATATTAAAGTTTAACAGGTTTTCCACTGTATAATTAGACTTATTGACATTACTGATTGCCAGTAAACCCTTCACATTTTCTCCCGGAGGTAACTGAATCCCATACCAACGTTTACGGTCATTGACAATTATATTCCCCCCTGCACGCAGACTATACGAGAAATATTTATTAATGTTCCAATTCAGATTCAAGCTTCCATTAAATGTCTTATTATTAGTAATATCATCATAATCATTTACCCAACTAAATACATTCATTTTTGATTCCAAAGCACCCGGATCATCATCAGGAACAATATAAGGAGCTGTATCAAGAACCGTACGAGCCAAAGATCCGGCAACGCCTCCGGTTGTATTGCCACCTGTCATCATGGCATTCTGCTTCAATGAACCGCTCAATATCAAATTTAAAGTTACTTTCTTAGATAATTCAGCAGTTAAATTAGCACGCAAGTCACCCTGTTTTATTCCTGTATTTTCTACGATACCATTAATATCCTTAAAGTTACCGGAGATATAATATTTCATACCGGCAGTTCCTCCACTGACAGAAGCCGAGTAGACCTGTGAGAAAGCTGATGTATATGCCTCTTTTTGCCAGTTACGATAGGTAATGACCTTATAAAATTCCGGATTATTCGGATCTGCCTGATAAGCGGATTCATTACCACTAAATACGTAACGCATTTCACCATTAGGTTGCAGATAATATCGCGGTTGGTCTAATTTAGAATTAGTGTAATCGGCATACTCTTCCAAATTTAACATATCGTGCAAGTTACGTGCATTAGCTATCGTAAAGTTCGCTGTGACATTTACTTTTGCCTTTCCGGCCTTTCCCTTTTTAGTTGTAATAAGAATTACGCCATTGGCACCACGAGAACCATAAATCGCAGTAGCAGAAGCATCTTTCAAGACGGTAATATCCTCAATATCATTAGGATTTATTGCACTCAACGGATCTTGAGCTATTTGGAAGTCACCACCTCCCACAGCAGACTCGGCAAACTCACCAGTAGATGCTTGCGGCACATTATCAATCACATATAACGGCTGATTATCTCCACGTAATGAGTTAGCACCACGAATAGTGACAGAAGAAGCAGCACCCGGAGTAGACATTGAAGCTGTTACATTTAAACCTGCAATCTTACCTTGCAATAGCCCGTCAATAGATACAGCTTTTGAAGCATCATTCGCATCAGGACGAAGACTGGCTGTAGCGCCTGTTAAATCGCTCTTTTTAGCCGTTCCATAACCAACAACAACTACTTCATCCAAATTTTGTGCATCCTCTTTTAATTGAACGTTAATTTTAGTCTGATTTCCAACCACTATTTCTTGTTTGGAATAACCGATAAAAGTAAAGACCAACACTGATTTTGAGTTTGGAACGGAAATGGAGAATTTTCCATCAATGTTGGTAATTGTCCCATTAGTAGTACCTTTTACTTGTACATTGACACCAGGCATACTTTCATTTAGAGCATCCACTACCTGACCGGTAATGTTTTTTCCTTGTCCCATAGATTGCGCTGCAAACGCAAACAATGTGATGAAACATAGCAGAAAAACTTTTGATAGGTTCTTCATAGAAGTCATTTTTATAAATTATTAAATTTAAAGATTAAAAAGCTTATTCCAGATTTTTTGCTGAAATCCATACGCAAATATAGATGTGGTTACTAAATATGTATGTTCTATTTTTACTATAATTCTTCCATTTTTATCTAAAATCATCCATTTCATCGACAAATTGCGGTATTATAGACATTGTTGGACATCTTACGAATCAAAAAAAGAAAGCGGAAGTATTCATTCCTGAATATTCCCGCCTCTTTTATATTTTATCCTAATATAACTACAACAATTTTCCTATGAAGATATATTATAGGTTTTCTATATCAGAAGATTGAAGACCCGTATATTTGATAATTATATCAATGGATATTCCGTCCTCTCTCATCTTCCGAGCAATTTCAATTTGCTTCTTTTGCTCTCCTTTCTCCAACCCTTTCTCCAACCCTTCCTTCATCCCTTCTTTCATCCCTTCTTTTATTCCCTCTAGCCTTCCTTTTTTCACTCCTTTTTCCAACCCGGCCTTCATCCCTTCCTTTAACCCTTCTTCAGCCGCTTTTCTCCGCATCTCTTCGTTTTTACGCCGTTCATCCTCCTCTACAATTTGGTTGACCCTATACCGATCTAATGCCTTATCATAAGCGATACGGTTTTCTTCCGAAAGATCGGCAACTGCTGCCAATCTCGCCAGATGTTCAAACACTTGTTCTTTCAAAGCATCCGGCATTCTATTCCAATTGCTCATATCCTTCAGTGCATAAATTAATTTATCATATAATGTATGGCAGTCCGACAAGTCCTTTGTAAAATAAGGAAATTGCAAATAAATCTGCCGGAGATGCGGATTAACAATCTTCCCTGTATCACGGTCGGAAAGAACCGTATCCGTACGGAATTTAGCCTCTAAATTTTCCTCTTTGAAATTCATCAGGAAAATTCCATATATAGTAGGTAGTCTATACTGCTTTCCATAAGAGACAAGTGGTTCTCTTGCAGTCATCGGATCTTCAGGGACAGGGACTTCTTTTGAAGAAGGAGATTCTATCTGCCGACTCACAGCACGACAAACATAATAAAGTGTACGATCTAAAAAATTACTGTGCCAACGATTCTGCATCTCCACGATAATATACTCACCACTTGCTGTACGGCAATAAAGATCATAAATGATACCTTTATCACTCACATTGTCTGCATGATCTTCCTTATCCAGAAAAGTAAGTTCTGTAATATGATGTTCACCTGCAAGTAGTTCGTTCAACAAAGTGATGAGCAAATTCTTACTGGCCGGTTGACCAAAAATAATTTTAAATCCTATATCAGTAAAAGGATTGACGTATTTGGACATGATATTCTATTTTTAGCAAAGGTAACTATTTAAATCCATAAACATAAAAAACAATCCCAAACTTTACGGATTTATAGCCTTTTATAGTAAGCTGTCTCCCTTTCAATTCCTCCAAACAAACAAGAGAAATGTTCTATTTTTCAGATTAAGAAAGAAAACAAAACTATTGAAGATGGTAATCCGGAATTAAAAGCATCCATATTATCACATATATATGCATATTACCACCACAATACAGCATATATTTTCAGATGATATGCGTTTTCTTTAAAGAAATAAATGATTTTCCTCGGTGAGCAATAAGCCATTCCTCGGTGAGGAACACATCCTTCCTCACCGAGAAAGCCTTCCATACTCACCGACCAAGTTATAAAAGCCCTCGGAAAAGCCCGTTTATAGGCTAGTTCATCATCACAAGCGCACAAAAGAAAAATGATAAAGCAAACTACATACGGGCAAATAGTAAGCATATAGATAGCAATACAGAGAAATTATTTATTTTTAGACAGGAATTATCCAGGATAACAAACAACCCTACATTCTTTCATCCAAAATGCAGAGCGTTTTTTCCTTCACCACAAACAAGTGACCGATATATTAAAAACAGAAAGAATAGAATATACCCTTTTTCAGATCAGCACATTTTTAATCCCCTCCTTTCAACAACCATACTCTTTCAGAGTCTGCATCAACTTCGCGCCATTGATCGGCTTCACCAGATAATCATCACAACCGGCTTTCAACGCAGCTACCCGGTCGGCATCAAAGGCATGAGCAGTCAGGGCGATAATCGGAATTTCAGCATTAAACTTCCGGATCTCCGAGGTTGCAGTACGCCCGTCCATAACAGGCATCTTCATATCCATCAGTACCAAATCCACCGGTTGGGTACGAACAATCTCAACTGCCTCCAGTCCATTCGGTGCGTGTAACAACTGGCATTTGTTTTTCAAAATAGAAGATACCAAAAAGAAGTTACTTTGAATATCCTCAACGACCAGCATTCTTTTAGTTACTTTCTTTGTTCCTTCGGCGTCTAGAATGATTTCATTATCTGCATCCTCCTCATTATTCCGACGTGAAGAAGTCGGCTCGCTGTCAACCGAATCAAACAGGCATGGCAAAACCGCCCAAAATAAAGATCCTTTATCAAATTCCGACTCAAAGCCTATCTCTCCCCTGCAAGCCTCAACGATGGCTTTACAAATAGACAGTCCCAGTCCGGTTCCCTGTGCAAATTCATCCAGTTTCTCAAAACGATGGAACACCTTGTCTTTTTTATCTTCCGGTATACCAATACCTGTATCACGAACGTAAAGACGAATATCTCCGTCTATCTTTTCATACCCCATTTCAATAGTTCCTTTGGAGGTATATTTGATAGCATTAGTTACAAAGTTAGTGAGAATCTGCGCTAACCGGTTTTTATCCAAACGAACGGTACAGGTTTCATAAGGATTCACGGGAACTAACCGAACCTGCGGATTTACTACACGACGATGCATCGAAGCAGCTAATTCGTTGAAATAAACAGCCAAATCAAAATCTTCGTATTTCAGTTCTACCGAGCCGGCTTCTATTTTCGAAAGATCCAGTATGTCGTTAATCAGTTTCAAAAGCAACTCATTGTTGGCATTGATAATCTGAATAAATTCTTCTTTTTCTTCTTGATCTTCCGTCACCATCAATAAGTCGGAAAAACCAACGATAGCATTTAACGGTGTACGAATTTCATGGCTCATATTTGCCAGAAAGGCGGATTTCAACTTATCGGATTGTTCAGCGCGGCTCCTTGCCTTTTCAAGTTCACCAATCATGTGCTGCCGCTCGGTAACATCATCTACACGAATCACGACACCGTCAACATCTCCCTGTTCATTAAATATGGGAGTAGCAAAGACTTCTATGACATGCTTGTTATCCAGATTAAACAAGATAGACTCTACCTGACCGGATTTCCGGGCACGTTGCATCACACAATTCTCACAAGGAGTGGTGCGATTATGGGCTGTCAGATAGCAAGGTTCTCCTTTTTTGTAAGCCTCATAAGAAAGGCTTTTACTACAAAGCGAGATATTCTCCCATTGTACGATATAGTCGTTCGCAATATATGCCAATCCCGAATTAATATTGTTCAATACCAATTCATTCTGACGAATCAAATGGATCATTCTTTGTTCGCTCTCAAGAAGTTCTTTTTTCGAACGCACAACCTCTTCGTAAAGATTGTCATATTTGTTTTGCCACAAAACACGTTCGGTGATATCTTGAGTTATCACCATATAATTGGTAATTTCAGACTTATCATTATGTACAAAAGAAACGGTAATCTCGAAGAATTTTATACCGGACAGATTAGTAGGAAAAAGACGGCACAAGTCATCAAAATCATATTTTGCCATGAAACGCACTGTTTCTCCTTTTCTGATCTGTTCCTTGATTTCATCAGAGAAACTGGTGTAGTTGAATAGATTATAGCCCAAAATATCCTTTTTGTCTTTTATCCCCATTGATCTCAACCGTGAATAATTGACATCTATCATGAGACCGTCCTTATCATACAATTCCAAGCCTACAGACAAGTCATTAAAGATATTATGCAATAAGTTATCAGCTATCCCATTTACCAAAGTCTGTTCCATGCAGCAAAATTTGTATAGTATTACAATATTGATTGTTTATCCAAGCAAAGTTACTTTAATATTTTGTTACATAGAAAGAAAGAGGCCTTTTAGCCTCTTTCAGTATCTTTATTTCGCATTTTGGTATAAGAAGCCTTCTGCTTTCGCTAATGTTTCCGGTTTGCCTATATCAATCAGATGCAACTTTTCTGTCAAGTAACCACCATAGTTTACTTGCCGGCAAGTGGCAAGATAGAAATCCATGATAGAGAATTTTCCATCCCATGAGGGAGAGGTCATCCATTGAAAAATGGCGGGCGAAAGTACATGGATGCCACTGAATGCATATTCTTGATAAAGGGAAGAATCATACTGAAAACCTTCCGGTTTCACTTGTTCCGTATCCTTGTTTATCCATCCGCAAAGTCTCTTATCTGTATCAAAAAGAAGATAGCGGGAGGTTTTACGTTGGCTGGCCAGTAAAGTGGCAACAGCACCGCTTCGTAAATGGTAGTCATATAATTCTTTCAGACTCACGTCTGAAAGAATATCGACATTGTGTATCAGGAAAGGCTCATCGGAGTTTTCAAAGAAAGAACGGGCTTTCTTAATTCCCCCACCGGTGTCGAGCAACAGATCGCGTTCATCGGAAATATGTATGATAAGCCCAAAATTCTCATTGGCTTCTAAGAAATCAAGTATTTGTTCGCCAAAATGATGGATATTAATCACTATTTCTGTGAATCCGGCAGCTTTCAGTTTTAAGATCACATGTTCCAACATCGGATGTCCGGCTATGGGAACCAAAGCCTTCGGCATGGTATCGGTGAGCGGCTTCAGCCGGCTACCCAAACCGGCTGCAAATATCATTGCTTTCATTCTTTCGGTTACTTTCTTCTTTAATATTTACTCTTCTTAGATTGTTGCCTCAAACGTATGTTCGATATTCTGTTCCCGATGCACCAGTTCGACTTTCACACCAAATTTCTGATTCAGGTGCTCTGCCAGATGCTGGGCAGAATAAACAGAACGATGCTGTCCGCCGGTGCAACCGAAGCAGACGGACAAATTGCTGAATCCGCGTTCCATATAACGTTGCACGGAGGCATCCACCAAAGCATAGACATGATCGAGGAAACGGAGTATTTCACCATCTTCTTCCAAAAAAGTGATTACAGGTTCATCCAGTCCGGTGAAAGGTTTGTAACGCTCATACTTACCGGGATTATTCACGGCGCGGCAGTCGAATACATAACCTCCTCCATTGCCGGTAGAGTCATCAGGAATTCCTTTCTTATAGGCAAAGCTCATTACTTTGACGGTTAGCTGCCGCTTTTTCAGGTCGTCCGTAAATTGTTTCAGTCCGGTAAGCTCCCGCAAAACGTTACAGAGATACGGATATTCCGGATATTCTTCTTTCAACAGTTCACGCAGGTTTTCGATGGCATAAGGAACGCTTTGGATAAAATGCGGTTTTTTTTCAAAGTAACCACGGAAACCGTAGGCTCCCAGCACTTGCAGCGTACGGAAAAGGACAAAGTGGCGAAGCTGGCTATAAAAATAGGATTCGTCAATCGGTTGGTATTTGCGAAGAGCTTCCATATATTCTTGCAGCAGTTCTTTACGGAGGCTATCGGGATATTTCGCTTTCGCCTGCCACAGGAAAGAGGCTATGTCATAATAGAACGGGCCTTTGCGTCCGCCCTGAAAGTCGATAAACCACGGTTCCCCGTCTTTTATCATCACATTACGGCTTTGAAAATCACGATACATGAAAGTAGCGGAAGAACTGCGGAGCAAGACATCGCTCATTTTTTGGAAATCATCTTCCAGTTTGTCTTCCTGAAACTCCATGCCGGTAGCTTTCAGGAAGCAATATTTGAAGTAATTCAAATCCCACAGAATGGAGCGTTGGTTGAACTCCGGTTGAGGATAACAGCGGGAAAAATCAAATCCATCCGCCCCGGCAAATTGAATAGCAGGAAGCAGACGAATCGTTTTGCGAAGCAACTCTTTTTCCTCTTCTGAAAAGACGCTGGTAGCACGTCCTTTCTCTATGGCATGGAACAACAGAGTATCGCCCAAATCCTCCTGCAAATAATAGGTCTTATCTTCCGAGGCAATGCGCACTTCGGGAACAGGCAGTCCACATTTGCGGAAGTGTCCTGCCATATAAAGAAATGCCTCATTCTCATCAATAGAAGCCCCGTAGACTCCAATCAATGTTTCTATACCCGTCAGCCGAAAATAACGGCGGTTGGAACCGGAAGACGGTAATTCTGTTATGTTTTCAGCGGGAACGCCCGTATATGACTGATAAAGTTTCTGTAGTTCTTCGGTAATCATAGTCGTATATTTTCGAGCAAAGATAAGCATAAAAACTAAAAAATAAGAGAGGGGATTTAACTAATATTCATCCGAATACACTATCTTTGTTTCAGTTTAACTGACCTGATCTCATGAGAACAAAAACCTTTTTACTACTATGCATTGCATTTATCACACTGTTTATCGGCGTTTCCACTCTTCAAGCCGGTCATTATTACTATAAGCAAATCTCCCTAAAAGATGGTCTTCCCTCTACCGTGAGATGTATTTTAACGGACAAACAAGGATTTGTATGGATTGGAACCCGTTCCGGATTAGGGAGATATGACGGACACGAACTTAAAAAATATATTCATCAGGCAAATAACCCTCATTCCATTCCTCACAATTTAATCTACCAGATGATAGAAGACGAACAAAACAATATCTGGATTCTGACAGACAAAGGAGTGGCACGTTATCAGAGGCAAAGCGATGACTTTTTTATACCGACTGATGAGACAGGAAATAATATCATCGCCTATTCCGCCTGCCTGACTGATAACGGAGTGTTATTCGGTTCGAAAAATAAAATCTTTTTCTATAATTATCAGGATACCTCTTTACGCCTCCTACAAACATTTGACTTAGAACCCAATTATAATGTGACTCTACTAAATCTATGGGATAAACACACATTACTCTGTTGCAGCCGGTGGCAAGGACTACTCCTGCTCGACCTGAATACCGGAAAATGCCGACGTCCTCCTTTCGATTGCGGAAAAGAAATTATGAATGTACTCATAGACTCACAAAAAAGAATCTGGGTAGCTCCCTACAATGGAGGGCTGAACTGTCTGACACGCGACGGTAAACTACTGGCTACATATACTACCCACAACTCCTCTTTAAGCAACAATGTCATACTAAGCCTCGCCGAACGGGAAGGAGAAATCTGGATTGGAACAGACGGAGGAGGCATTAATATTCTCGACCCGGAAACAAGACGTTTTTCGCTGTTGGAGCATATGCCCGGAAGTGACAACTACTCACTCCCCGCTAACTCTATTTTATGTCTATACAACGACTGCAACAATAATATGTGGGCAGGTAGCATCCGTAACGGACTAATCAGCATCCGGGAAGTTTCCATGAAAACGTATACAGATGTACCTCCCGGCAACGACCGCGGACTAAGCAACAATACCGTTCTAAGTCTTTTCCAAGAATCCCAAGACCAAATTTGGGTCGGTACAGACGGAGGAGGCATCAACAGCTTTAACCCACTCACAGAGAAATTTATCCATTACCCTTCCACCTGGGAAGACAAAGTAGCCTCTATCTGCCAGTTTACTCCCGGCAAATTATTAATTTCTCTTTTCTCACAGGGAGTATTTATTTTCAATCCGGCAACAGGAGAAAAACAGCCTTTCACCATTGTTGACGCTAAAACGACAGCACTCTTGTGCAATCGAGGCAAGGCTGTAAATCTACTTCGAAACACTCATCACAATATTCTGTTCCTTGGAGAACATATCTATATATATGATTTGAATACACGTACTTTCAGTACCGTTATAGAACAAGAAGAGCAGGAAATTATCGGTGCTCTCTTACCTATCGACAATTATAAGAATATCACTTATCTAAATGATACGAAGCACATATATGAACTGGACAACCATACCAACCGGCTGAAAGCCCTATACAGATGTTGGAAAGATACAACGATCAACTCTGTTGCACGAGACGAAGAGGGAAATTTCTGGATTGGAAACAACTACGGATTGGTACACTACAATCCTGCCACCAAAATACAGACACCAATCCCGACCTCTCTATTTAGTGAAATCACATTGATCGCATGCGACCAGCAAGGAAAAGTATGGATAGGAGCCGACAGTATGCTTTTCGCCTGGCTCATCAAAGAGAAAAAATTCGTTCTATTCGGTGAATCAGACGGTGTAATCCAAAACGAATATCTTTCCAAACCTCGTCTATTAAGTATGCGGGGAGACATCTACATGGGTGGAGTGAAAGGGTTACTGCATATTAACAGCAAAATACCATTAACCACTTCCGAACTTCCCCAACTCCAATTATCAGATGTCATCATTAATGGAGAGTCAGTAAATAACGAATTAACGAATCATCCAGCAGGGATTTCTGCTCCCTGGAATAGTAATATCACTATTCGAATCATGTCGAAAGAGAAAGATATTTTTCGACAGAAAGTGTACAGATACCAAATAGAGGGGCTGAATGACCAGCAAATCGAATCATACAATCCCGAACTGGCCATACGTTCACTTCCTCCGGGAAGTTATAAAATCATGGCGTCCTGTACCGCCAAGGATGGTAATTGGATTCCCAGTCAGGAAGTACTGGAATTGACCATTCTTCCTCCCTGGTATCGGACATGGTGGTTTATTCTTTGTTGCGCCGTTTTTATTGCTGCCGCTATTATCGAAGCTTTCCGAAGAGCATGGAAACGTAAAGAAGAGAAGTTAAAGTGGGCAATGAAAGAACATGAGCAACAGGTATATGAAGAAAAAGTACGTTTTCTTATTAATATCAGTCATGAGTTGCGTACACCTTTAACGTTAATATACGCACCACTTAACCGGATGTTGAAATCCCTTTCTACCGAAGATACACAGTATTTGCCAATAAAAGCGATCTACCGTCAAGCGCAGCGAATGAAAAACCTTATTAATATGGTACTCGATGTACGCAAGATGGAGGTTGGAGAAAGCAAATTGCAGATACAACCGTATGTTCTCAATCAATGGATTGAACATGTATCCCAAGATTTCATCAGTGAAGGAGAAGCAAAGAACGTCCATATCCGTTATCAGCTTGATCCACATATCGATACTGTAAGTTTTGATAAAGATAAGTGTGAGATTATTCTAAGTAATCTGCTTATCAATGCCTTGAAACACAGTCCGCAGGATGCAGAAATAACAATTATGTCGGAGTTGCTTTCCGAAAGAAATAGCGTACGTATCTCCATCATTGACCGGGGAAACGGATTGAAACAAGTAAATACACAGAAACTCTTCACCCGTTTCTATCAGGGTACAGGAGAACAGAGCGGCACAGGGATCGGATTGTCTTATTCCAAGATTCTGGTAGAACTGCACGGAGGTTCCATTGGTGCGCAAGATAATCAGGATGCCGGTGCGACATTCTTCTTTGAACTGCCCTTGAGACAACAATCGGAAGAGATTATCTGCCAACCAAAAGCATATTTGAACGAATTGATGAGTGACGATAGTAAAGAACAACAACCGGAGGAAGATAATTTCGACACGAGTCCTTACAGTGTTTTAGTAGTGGATGATAATCCGGACTTGACGGACTTTCTGAAAAAGTCACTGGGAGAATATTTCAAAAGGGTAGTGATTGCTTCGGATGGTATGGAAGCCCTTCAACTGACCAAAAGCCATGCCCCGGATATTATCATCAGTGACGTGATGATGCCGAGAATGAATGGATATGAATTATGCAAAAATATAAAGGAAGATATTACGATCAGTCACATTCCTATCGTTCTGCTGACAGCAAGAGATGATAAACAAAGCCAGTTGAGTGGTTACAAGAACGGGGCGGATGCTTATCTGACTAAACCTTTTGAGATAGAAATGCTGATGGAAATCATCCGCAACCGGTTGAAGAACCGCGAATCTATCAAGAAGAGATATTTGAATACAGGGTTAGTCCCTGCGCCGGAAGAAAGCACCTTCAGCCAGGCAGATGAAACATTCCTGTTGAAACTGAATAAAATTATCCTGGAGCATTTGGATAGCAGTCATCTGGATGTCACTTTTATCTGCAAAGAGATAGGTATGAGCAGAGCCTCCCTTTACAATAAGTTGAAAGCTCTAACCGATATGGGAGCCAATGATTACATTAATAAATTCCGGATGGAAAAAGCAATCACGTTAATCACCAGTACGGACCTGTCGTTCACGGAAATTGCCGAGAAGGTCGGTTTTACTACTTCACGCTATTTCAGTACGGCTTTCAAACAATATACTGGAGAAACGCCGACTCAATACAAAGAAAAGCAGAAACAGGAAAGGAAAAAAGAGCAATAAGAAGCTACCCGGAAAATAAATATTTTTTAGGCACGGATTACACAGGTTTCACGTTTTTTTTATAGTTGTTTTATGATAACTACCATTTTTAAAACCGTGAAATCCGTGTAATTCGTGCCTAACATTTTAATATATTGCAAGTTTCATTGCTTACTCAACCATTGACTTTTTTATAGTCTTCCAGGAACTTCTTCAATCCCGAGTCAGTCAGCGGATGATTGAGCAATCCTTTAATAGCGCTCAACGGGCAAGTAGCAACGTCGGCTCCTACTTCTACACATTCGATAATATGTTTCGTATTACGGATGGAAGCAGCCAATACCTGTGTTTTATAGTCATACGTACGATACATACGTACGATATCTCCCACAAGCCTTACTCCATCTTCACAAATGTCGTCCAGACGGCCGACAAAAGGTGAAACATACGTAGCTCCGGCTTTAGCTGCCAGCAATGCCTGCCCTACTGAAAAGACTAATGTACAGTTCGTGCGGATTCCCTTTTCCGTGAAATGTTTGATAGCTTTAATGCCATCGGCAATACAGGGAACTTTTACTACAATATGCGGATTGAGCGCGGCAAGTTCTTCGCCTTCACGAATCATTCCTTCATAATCGGTTGCTATCACTTCGGCACTTACATCTCCGTTGACGATCTCGCATATTTTAATATAATGCTCACGCTGATTCTGC
>OGNE01000814.1_pt1 | contig 16578 bp, 12 predicted proteins | sample 1573401 | NCBI WGS metagenome assembly OGNE01 (sample SAMEA2581884, study PRJEB24529) | metagenome | biome: Human gut stool | place: China | collected 2011 | reverse complement strand
GGTTGTAAACAACTTCTGTAGTTCCGGTGATACCGTACTTGCTCAAATCGATCTTTGACATGTTGCAATAACTCCTTTTCAAAAAAATATCGTTAATAGGCGCTATAATGAAACAGCACACGCTGACGCATTCATTTTCTTTCCTTATTATTAAGCATAAGCTATACAGAAATTCATCTGACAATTGAAAACACACTGCCAGCATTTCATGCTGTGCTCCTATTACAGCAATATAATTATACCACATATTTTTCTGAATTGCAAGGGTAAACGCAGATTTTGTGAGCTGATTTTTTACATTTCGTTTAAATCTATGATGATTTTTTATGAATAAATGTAATATCATGGTATAAAATAGATAATAAAAGATATTGACTATTGTCAAGGGTTAGCTCAGGCTTATGCAGACCGTTTTGCATTATCGATATAAAATAATTGCATTTTTATGTTTTTTGGCAAAAAAACGCCCTGAATTATGCAGGCAGCCGCCGCTTTCCTGCAAACAGAGAAAGGCAGTCCTCAAGGAACTGCCTTTCTCCGAAATATCAACATAAGGGGAGATCTAATTTACTTTTTCTTCTTAGCCATGACCACAGCCGCACCGCTCAGAAGAGCAAGGGCGAATGCTCCGCCTGCAACGCCGGTTGATGGGTTTGTGTTTGAAGCGTTTGAAGCTGCCTTTGAGCTGCTGTCTAACTTGCTGTCAGTTGACTTGCTGTCGGAAGATGAGCTGTCAACAGCAGAACTGCTTGATATATCAGAAGAATTATCAGAGCTGTTCTCGCTGTCAGGCTGTGAAGAAGCAGGCGCTTTCTTTACAAGGTTTGCCACAGCATCGTTTATAGCCTTTGCCATAGCGTCCACGTCAGCCTGCTCTGTGATGTTCTTTGTTCTGTCAATAGCGGCAAGAGCCTTTTCGACTGCTGAGAAGTCTTCATAATCGTCCTTGTTGAGAGCCTTTGCAGCCTTCTCTGCTTTGTCTACCTCTGTGTAGTCTGCTGACTTATAAACAAGTGCTGCAACGGCATCGTTTATGTCTTTCGTCATTTTGTCAACATCTGACTGCTGTGTAAGGTTTTTAGTTCTGTCGATAGCTTCAAGTGCCTTTTCTACGGCTGTAAAGTCCACATAGTTGTCCTTATTAAGAGCCTTTGCAGTTTCTTCTGCCTTGTCAAGCTCTGTATAATCTGCCTTTGCATACTCAAATACAGCCGAACTGTCTCTATGAACTGCGAATGGTTTTTCACATTCATCAGTATGGAATGTACCGCCCTTTATCTCGCACTTTTCGCAATCGTTAAGGAAAATTCCTATGTCACCACCGAGTGTGATATCTCCTCCCGAGATAAGACCGTTCTTTATATTGTCTGTACCAAGATAAATATCCGCAAGCTTGGCATTGATATCTACCTTTCCGTCCTTTATAATCAAGCCTGTCTTAGGCTCAGGAGCACCTATGCCAACTACTAATATTCCTGCTCTTCCTGCATTGATATTCACATCTCCGCCGTATATCTCAACAGAACCGTTTGCATACAAACCGTCATTCCAGCCACCATCGGCAACTTCACTTGTGTCAATATTAAGAGTTGCGTCCATTACCTTTATGGAATAAAGTGTTATGACAGCACCGCCCTTTGCGTTGACAGTTCCTGACTCAAAAGTAATATTAGGCTGATCCGTTGAAGGAAGATTGCCTGTTTCAACAAGGCTAAGCTTACTTTCTTTAGCTTCGCCTTTTAAAGTCAAACCAGCATCTTTTGAGGCTTTATCATTCCTGCCAATAATAGTTGTTGATGATTCAAGCTTGTTCTCACCCTTGAAAAGTATCGTTGTAGACTTTAAGCCGTCAACTTTTATACTCGACTTATTTCCTGTAGAAAAATCTACATTGTCAAGAGTAAGCGTCAGAGTATCAGCGTCCCAGTTCCAGCCCTCGTCTTCATTTTTCTGATCGTTCTGAAATTCTGACGTTGTAAGGTCAAGAGTTGTAGTTCTCTGCTGATTTGCCGCAAAAGCATTTATTGCAGGCAAAGATGCCATACATATGACCGTTGCGAGCATTGTGCTTAAAATTCTTGTCTTTTTCATATTTTATCCTCCCGAAATATAAGACTTCATATCATATTTGCATTGCGTTATAAAACCGCCCTGCTTATAATTATGATAGCAGAGCGGTAATAATTTTTCAACTATTTTGACACAAACGGTCAAAAACCTGCACAAGCGGTATTCATTTAAACAAATAATGTATGAAAATCCCACTTAATTGCTTTATATGTCCATTTAATGGATATATTACTTTTTCTTCTTAGCCATGACCACAGCCGCACCGCTCAGAAGTGCAAGAGCGAATGCTCCGCCTGCAACACCGGTCGATGGATTTGTGTTTGAAGCGTTTGAAGCTGCCTTTGAGCTGCTGTCTGACTTGCTGTCAGAAGATGAGCTGTCGGAAGCGGAACTGCTCGTATCTGACGAAGCATCAGAACTGCTTACGCTGTCAGGCTGTGAAGAAGCAGGTGTTTTCTTTACAAGGTTTGCCACAGCGTCATTTATAGCCTTTGCCATAGCGTCCACGTCAGCCTGCTCTGTGATGTTCTTTGTTCTGTCGATTGCGGCAAGAGCCTTTTCGACTTCTGAGAAGTCCTCATAATCGTCTTTGTTGAGAGCCTTTGCGGCTTTCTCTGCCTTGTCAAGCTCTGTATAGTCTGCTGACTTGTATGCAAGTTCAAAAGCCTGTGTATGTGTTGCGATATCCGCTGAGACAGTTATTTCCTTGCTGAGAAGCTCGCAATCGTCAGCAGTTACCTCTACTGTGTAAGTGCCTGCTGTAAGCATTGCAGTATTGCTTGTTATCTTTTTTTCGTCTACCTTTATTACAACATTTTTCAGGTCAGCAGGTGTTACTTCAAAATCAACTGCATATTCCTTAGTTGGCAGGACAGGTGTTTTGCCCTCAACATACTGATACTTTGCACCGTCGGCTGTCAGCTCGTCATAAAATTCTTTTGTTGTCATATAGTCATATGCTTTAGCCTTGCCTGCTTCTTTATTTGAACCGCAAGCTTCAACATCTTCTGTTTCTGTGAAATAGTTGTTTTTAAAGTCAGTTGTAGACGAGGAATCCTTCCCCACTATTCCGCCGAAACGTGTATATGGCTTTTTGGCTGAGTACTGTGAAAGGTCAATTTCTCCTGCAAAATAGCAATCACTTACAGAACCGCCGGCTACTGAACCAACGATACCGCCTACATCTGTGGTTCCGTTGCCAACCGGCGTGAGTTTTCCTGTAACATAGCTGTTTATAACCTTGGAATCGCCATACAAACGTCCTACGATACCGCCGGCGTTTGGTGCAGCATATACCATATCGCCTGTGCTTGAACAATAGCGGACTTCCGTTCCAATCTGCGCATATCCAACTATACCGCCGACATAAACACTTCCGCTGTCGCCTGAGATAGTTATGTCTGCTGTGTTCTCACAATATTCAAAAGTTGTGCCGTATGCCTGACCTACCATGCCTATGAAGCCATAAACATATTTGCCGTTATTGTTGAACGATACGTTTGACACACAATCAGAAATAGTACAATCACCTGCAAATCCTGCAATAGTGCCATAAACAGTATATTCGTTATCAGTATTTGTCACATCCAGATTTCCCTCTATAGTCAGACCTGATACCTCTGCTTCCTCGATATCGCCAAAGAAACCGACCAACAAATCTTTACCATAAATAGACGTAAAATCAATGTTTGAAATAGTATGACCGTTTCCGTAGAATTTGCCGCTGAAACAATGTTCAATATAGCCGTTTTCATCGAAAACGTTTCCGATAGGCGTCCATACAACACCTGTCAAGTCAAGGTCATTTTCAAGAACAACAACTGCGTCTTTATTCTTGTCATAATCTCCGTTGTTTACCGCTTTTGAAAACGCCAACAGGTCGTCAACAGTTTTTATCACCGTCTTATTGTCGTCTGCAAATGCCGTTGTCGGCACAAACAAAAGACAGCCCGTCACCAAAAGACTTAAAATTTTCTTTTTCATTCTAATTCCTCCATAATATTTTTCGTTGTTGATATTTCTTTTTTACTAAGAACATAACTTTACACGATTATTTTAACACAGGCTACACACTTTGTCAATAAAATTAGCACAAACGGTCAAAAATCTGCACAAGCGGTAACAAAATAAATGAATAATGCTTGAATTTTGCTTTGATATGTGTTATTATATATTAAGAAATCATGTATAAGAAAGGATTTTTACAGTATGAGAGTGGCATTGGTAGACGATAATAAAAACGACCTTGCACTTCTTCATGAATATATTTCCGAACAAACCGCTCACAGCTGTCAGATAGATACGTTTTCAAGCGGAGAAAGCTTTTTGTCATGTTGGCAGATGGGAGCTTATGATCTGGTGGTGCTTGATATATTCATGGGGAAAATGACAGGGATAGAGGTCGCAGAAAAGCTTCGTGAAAAAGACAAAAGCGTGCATATCGCATTCGGCACTTCAAGCAACGAGTTTGCAAGCGAAAGCTACGACCTCAACGCCTGCTACTATCTTTGCAAGCCCTTTCAGGCTGACAAAATAAAAGCCATGCTTGACCGGATCGGTTCTGATGAAATTGATCGTATGCGTTCCGTTAAGCTTCCCGACGGTCAGAACGTGATACTCAGAAATGTTATCTACATAGACTGTGCGTCACATATCGTGACTATCCATTGCACAGACGGCGAAAACATAGTTTCAAGAAATTCTTTTGCTGAGATCGAGAGCATTTTTTGCAGTCATTCATACTTTTACACCTCCACCAAAGGCGTCATCGTGAATTTCTATGAGATAGCCCAGCAAAAAAGCGACCTTTTCATAATGAGCGACGGCACACATATCCCCATAAGTCGCCGAAAATCCAGAGAAACATTAGACGCCTTCGCTCAGTTTCGCTTCAGTGATCTGCGAAAAGGCGGTGAGCAGTAATGCCTCCTTTATACCGCCTTGTGGAAGTGGGCATATATTCCCTTCTGAATTTTCTGCCACTTATGGTGCTTGCCCTTTATCCCTTCCGGCATAGACTTCGCTTTTCCAAAACAGCTACTGTGGGACTTGTTGTGGCTCTTTCACTGGTACAGATCTTCTTAGGCTGGCAGGCGGCATTTTTCAGCACAAATGCAGGTCTGCTAAGTGCAGTCAGCACCCTGCTCTATGCGGCTTTTTACTTTTTCGCTGTGAAGGTCAAGGTCGGCAAAACAGGCTTCACACTGCTTCTGCTTTCAAATAACGCAAGCTTTATCGTCATTACCTCAAAATGTCTGGAGGGCATTCTGTTCCCGTCACTTGCCTATGAATCATACCGCTGGTCGTTTTCCCTTTGTATGCTTATGACAGAAGCCGTGGTATGGGGGCCTCTTTTTATCTACATGAAAAAGGTCTACACACCTGCTGTGGAAAGAGAGCCGTCAGGTCTGGAGTGGCGCTATCTTTGGCTTATCCCATTTACCTTCTATATAATATGGTACTATACTCTCTACGGCAACTCTGCGAAAAGCAGCTTAGAGCTTGCTCTGGAGCCAAAGAACACCATAGCTCTTTTCTTTATAAACGCAGGGGCGTTTCTGGTGTATTACATCGTGGCACGGCTGGTCATCGAACAGCAGAAAAATCTGCGGCTTCAGGAAAATAACCACCTGCTTGAAATGCAGAACCTGCAATATGACTATTTGCAGGATAAGATAAAAGAAACAAGACGCTATAAGCATGATGTCAGACATCATATCGCTCTTATGCAGGAGCTTCTGAAAAAGGGCGAATACGATAAGCTTTCGGAATATCTCAACGCTTTCAGGGATTCTATGCCCGATATATCAGAACGCATTTACTGCAAAAACACATCTGTAAGCGCACTTCTTGCATATTTTGCTCAAATAGCGGAAAGCAGCGGCATTGAATACAAGGTGAGCGCTGACATCCCAGATGATATAAAAATAGACATAACCGACCTCTCTGTTCTTTTCGGAAATCTTATCGAAAACGCCATTCACGGCTGCGTGTCTGACAGTGCAAAGAATAAAAAAATAATAATCAGAGCAAAGGCTGACATCTATTCCCTTTGCCTGGCGGTGGACAACACCTTCACCGGAACTATCCTCACCGACCCGGAAGGCGGTTTCCTTTCCTCAAAACGCAAAGGCAAAGGGATCGGCACAGAGTCTGTCAAGAACATTGCCGCCAAATACAATGGCGTAGCTAAATTTGAATACGGTGACGGAATGTTTTACGCTTCCGTAATGCTGAACATATGAAAAAGGCGGAAAGCTCGCAAAGATCCTCCGCCTTTTCTGTTTTATCGTCCTCCAAGCTTTACATTTTCAAATGTTGCCACAACAAATAATTCACATATCATTTATAAAATGTTCCTTGCATCTTTTGTGCAAAATGCTATAATCTAATTGAAAATACGGAGAGAATTCCGTATAAAGTTAATAAATCAAACAAATCGGAGGTAATTCATTATGATGGGAAGACTCAGAGCAATGCGTGAGCCGCTCAAATATGTTCAGGGCAGAGATGCTACACTTAAGTTTCATGAAGAAATGGGCTATATGGGCAAAAGGTGGCTGTTTGTATGTTCAAACAGTGGCTACAAAGCCTGTCATGACAAGATAGAAAAAAGCTTTGGCGAGCTTGACGATTACAGACGCTATGAAGTATTTGGTGGTATATCAAGCAAGGGCGAGATAGCCAAAATGGAAGAGATAGTAAAGGCTGACAACATCGACACAGTAGTTGCAGTTGGCGGTGGAAGCGCAGTTGATACCGCAAAAGCTACAGCATACTACACAGGCAAGCACATTGTTATCGTGCCTACAGTTGCGGCAACAGATGCGCCATGTACAGGTCTGTCAGTAATATACAATGATGACCACAGCTTTGACAAATATCTTTTCTATCCTACCAATCCAGACGCAGTAATGGTAGACACAACAGTTATCGCAAACGCACCTGTAAAGTTCCTTATTGCAGGCATGGGCGATGCACTTGGTACATATTTTGAGGGCAGAGCTTCCATAAGAACAGAGTCTGCAAGCCTTGAAGGCACAGGCATCACAAGAGCAGGACAGGCACTTGCAAGACTTTGCTATGACACGCTGAAAACATACGGCAAGCAGGCAGTTGAGGCTTGCAAGGTACACGCAGTTACACCTGCCCTTGAAGCTATCTGCGAGGCTAACGTATATCTTTCAGGTGTTGGAGCAGACAACGTAAACTGTGCGGCTGCACACTCGTTCTACAATGGCGTAACATCATTGGGAATCAAGCACGCAGACCACGGCTGCTGTGTAGCCCTTGGTACACTGGTTCAGCTTGTACTTGAGGGTGCGCCAAAGGAAGAGTTTGAAGAGGTACAGAACTTCTGCCTTGAGGTGGGACTTCCTGTCACACTTGAGGAGATCGGTGTAACGACACCTGAGCAGGTAGAAACTATCGCAAAGAACGCTTGTATCCCAGGCGAAACTATCCACAATCTTGCAGGCGACGTACAGCCTATCGAGCTTTATGACGCTATCATGCAGGCAGACGCAATGGGCAAGATAGCATTGAACAAATAAGGGATAGTGTTAATTTAAAATGATATTGCCACCCACGGCTGATTTTGCTGTGGGTGGTTTTTTTGAGAAAAGGCGGACAGCTCATAAGAGCGTCCGCCTTTTATATCATGGTATTGTAATCTGCTTATTCCTCGTTGTAAAGTGCGTTCGATTCCCTACTTATCATACTTATTTAAAATATAAATTCGTTCCAATATCCTTCCCTTGTTCTTTTCTGACAATATTCTGTAGTTGTTAATAAGATTAGTTTCGTCATCATCTAAGCTTGACTTGGTAAGACCAATTTTGTCATTCGTCCTGCCTGCAATATAGTCAAGAGATACATTATAGTAATCGGCAAGTTTTACCGCAATATCAAATGGGATCTCACTTTCACCACACTCATATCGGCGATATTGCGTTGTATGCATATAAAGGATATCTGCTACTTGCTTTTGTGTAAGGTCTGCGTCCTCACGCATATCTCTTATTCTTTGGTAAATGTGCATAAAAAGTCCTCCATTAATTCATTAAAAATATTCTATTACAAAAACACAAATTTGTGTTGCTTTTTTGCATCATGTGTGTTATAATAAGCTTATAAAAACACACATTAGTGTTATTATGTACTATCTTATAGTAAAAAGAAGTATATAAATTGAAATTTTAGGAGGAATCAAAATGATCAAAAAAATTTTAGCCAGTACATTAGCTTTAGCTCTTGTTTTCGGTATGGCGACAGTAAGCAACAACTTTGCTGATTTTGGCACAATCAATTTTATTACTGCAAGCGCTGATAATGTAGAAAGCGGTGAGTATCAGGGGTGGAGTTATGTTTCATATACATCTGACGGGACTGTATATACCCAGATTTATAAATATGACGGCAACGCCGAAACTGTAACTATACCTGCGCAGATCAACGGAAAAACTGTAACAAGTATTGACCCTACTACAGCATATGGAAATGGCAGTATTTTTCGAGGCACTGATGTAAAAAGGGTCATTATTCCGGCAGATTTTGAAGGCAAAATTAACGAAAAAACTTTCTGGGCTGCCAAGACCATAACAGAGATAATTGTTGAGGAGGGAAACCCGAACTATTCTTCATATGACGGAATGTTGTTTTCTAAGGACATGACGGAACTTCTTGACTGCCCTGAGGGAAAAAGCGGAAAGGTCGTTATCCCAAGCGGAGTTAAGTCATTAAAGGGGATTGAAGGTTACAATAATCTTGGACCTTTTGAGGACTGCAATAATATAACCGATATCGAGATCCCTGACAGCGTAGAATATATTAACGACCGTACATTCAGAGCCTGCAAGAGTTTGAAAGAAGTACACATACCTGCTAATGCAGAATTTTGTAACGGGGGTTACCTGGATGTATCAGATGCTTTTTATTGGTGTGATAGTCTTGAGAGTATAACAGTTGACAGTGGCAATGATAAATGTGGTTTTGTCGTTGATTCAGGTGTAGTATTGGATAAAAAAGATAAAGCTAAAATGTTATACGTTCCGCCAAAAGCAAAGAATATCAATATTCCTGCTGAAGTGACAAGTTATGGTGACGGTTTAGGTTACAGTAGAACATTAGGAATATTAAAACAAAATATAAGCAAAGCACTTCCAAATATAACAATAGATGAAAATAATACAAAATTCACTATAATAGGAAACGGCTTATATGAAAAAAATGACGACGGTTTATCGCTCATATGTTATTATAGTGACGCAGACGAATTTAATATTTCGACTGATACTGTATCCATTAATTTAGCTGGTAGTGGAGCACTTTTAAAGTTCCCAGAAATTACAATTCCCGAAGGCGTAAAATACATTTTTGAAAGCTCGTTTGAAGAAAATAGCAGCCTAAAAAAAGTAAACTTACCAAGCACACTAGAAAGAATTGGATCGAGTGCTTTCGCTGGCTGCACAAATCTAAAATCAATAACTCTGCCAGATATCCCTGTAAGCGATAAAGATAATTATTTGATAAATATAGGTGCATTTGCATTAGGCTACGATATTGACAGTTCGATGAGATATGTAAAGATGAGTGACTTCATAATATACTGCAATGAGGGCACAGACGGAGAACGTTATGCTATCGAGAACGGCTTTACATATAAAAAGCCTGGAAGTGATGATTCATCAAGTCTGCCTGACAGTTCAAGTGATACTGACCCAGACTCATCTTCTGATAACTCATCTGATATTTCCAATGACAGTTCCTCTGATGTTTCCTCCGATACAACAAGCAATTCGGATAATTCATCAACAGCTTCATCTGATTCATCATCAGGCGCAAACTCTGTTGCTTCAAACAGCAAGTCTTCATCAGCTTCAGACAAGGTATCTTCTTCAAGCACAACTAACCCACACACAGGTGCAGCAGCCGCAGCCTTTGCAGGCACAGCTTTGCTTGGTATGGCGGCGGTAGTTGCTACCAAAAAGAAAAAGTAAATATATCCTGATAAAAAAGCGTACCGCAACCCAGCGATACGCTTTTTAAAATCCAATTATTTCTTAGTGGTCACATTTTTCACACTCGACCAAGCACCATAATACTTAGTACCCTTTACAGTTGTGTACGAACGAACACGAACGTAATATTTCTTTTTGCCTGAAAGCTTTGAAACAGTGGTCTTGTCGGTCTTGTTGTTTGTTATGGTAACTTTCTTTGCACTTGTGAACTTTGAGTTGGTAGCATACTGAATCTCGTATCCGGTAGCAGAACCTTTCTGCGCCCAATCCACAAAGAATGCCTTGCTCTTAGCCGTGAGTTTCTGTATCTCCTGCTTGGCAGGATTTATCTTGAACGTCTTTGTGATAGTGCCTGTGTAAGAGCCTTTTCCTGCGATTTTTACTGTGGCAGTGCCTATTTTCTTGTTGTTTGAGTACGAAACTGTGTAGTCAGTGCCATTCTTTAGAGTTTTGCCATTATATTTAACAGTAATGCTCTGAGTGATGTTCTTGCCCGTGAAAGCCTTTGTGGAAATGCCCGAAACTGTGGCTTTCTTGAATTTATTTTTGATTTTGAAGGTCTTAGAAACTGAGCCAGTGTAATTGCCCTTGCCTGTGATAGTGACCTTTGCTGTGCCTACCTTGGTGTTGTTTGAATAGGAAACTGTGTAATCTGTACCATTCTTCAAAGTTTTGCCGTTTAGCTTGACCGTTACACCAGGCTTCTTTGCCTTGCCATCATATGCGTAGGTCGAAGTGGAAAGTGTCACGCTTGCCTTTGAGATGCTAATTCTTGAAAGTGCAGGAATTTCAGCCGTTTCAAGAACTTTCTTGCAGACTGTACATTCCTTGTGCTTTGAGCCTTTAACTCCGATAGAAGCCGCTTTGTCGACTATCCAACCGCTTGACTTGTGACCTGTGGCAGTTATCGTTGTCTGTGCCTTGATAACAGCGCCGCAAACTGAGCAATGTGAACCCTCGGTCTTGCCGTCTGTTGTGCAGGTGGCAGGGATTGCCTTGTCAACAACTTCTGTGTGACCCTTAGCTGATAAACTCTTGCTTTCAGTTGCACCGCAATTCTCACATTTTCTGATTTGTGTACCGCTTTCTGTGCAGGTAGCTGATTTTGTGGTTGTCCAATTGCCAAACTTATGACCTGTTGCCTTTATTATCTCCTGAGCCTTTATTACCGCACCACAAACTGAGCAATGCGAACCTTCCGTCTTGCCGTCTGTTGTGCAGGTGGCAGAAATCGCCTTGTCAGTTACTGACTTATGTCCAGTCTTTGCAATGGTCTGTGTTTCTGTTTTTCCGCAAACTGTACATTTTCGACTTTTCGTACCTACTTGAGTGCAAGTTGCATTTTTTGTGGTAGTCCATGTGCCAAAAGTATGACCAGAAACAACTTTTATTTGTGCATTTGCCGTTAATCCGTTGGTTGTTTTTGCTGTAATCGTTACTGTTCCTGCTTTTTTACCAGTTACAGTACCACCACTTACCGTCGCAATAGAAGCGTCGCTAGTAGACCATATAATCGTTTTATTTGTTGAATTTGTCGGTAAAATCGTTGCAGTTAAAGACTTGGTTGTTCCTGCTTCTATAGTTGCAGAACCTGAGTTCAAGTTGATCTTTGAAGGGAGTATATAACTATCAAGTTTGTATATAGCAAATTTTTGTGAATCCCTATAATTCAAACCACAAACTTGCACTTTATCGCCTGTGGTAATATTGCCCTTCACATCAAGCACGATATTTACACTTTTGGGTTTAAAATAATACTCTCCAGACCATCTTCCAAAAATGTACCATTTTTGAGTATTTGACCCACTGTACTTTTTTGATTGAGCCAGACCACCATTTGGACTACAAGAATCTAAATAGCTCCCATCAGCGCAGTTCTTTATAGTATATGAACCATCGCTTTGTCTATCAAAAAACCAAATCTGTCTTGCAGAAGCATTCTCACTTTTCTGTACAGTTATTGAACCATTCTCATTAGTAACATTAAGCCAATTTTTATATATGAGTAACGACGCATAAAAATCATCACCTATATCCAAATAATTTCCATCTGTAACAGTAAACTTTACAATATTAGCACTCATGCTACACTCATAATCATTTCGACTATCAACATAGGCTTCGTAATATCCCGCTGGTAAATCTACAAGACAACTTGTTCCTTTCTCACCCCATAAAATCTTGTAAGCCTCTCCTTTTTGTGCCGTTCCTCTCCATATTTTCACATCATATTCATTGGTATTTGCCGTTTTTAACCAAGAAATTGATGTAGGCGTATAATTCGTGCCTGCGGAAGCAGACACAGTTGTGCTGCTAGGAACAGGATTACCCTTTTCAATGGTAAACTTTACAGTGTTACTACAAGTATATCCTGAATCATTACACGAATCAACATACGCTTCATAATCTCCTACAGGAAGGATCACACTCCAACTCGTTGCGGCAGTAGTATTTTCCTTAAAAAGAGTACCATTCTTATGTATTTTAATTGAATATACTTTTGTATTACTTGAAGCAGTCCAGTTGAACGTCGTGCATTTATATGATGTTCCAGTTTTAACGTTTATTGCCAATTTGCCAGGAATTGAAACAGAATAATCTCCTAAATATATGTAACCCAAAAACCTCATGCTTGTTAAATAATTTGAAGAATCTGAATTAATAGTTCTGGTGTCAAAAAAAGTACTTTTATAATGAGATTCTGATATAGTCACAGAAGATCCATCAATAGCCTCCACCACGGCAACATGACCTTGATTCTGATCATACTTATCCCAGCAAGCAACAGCACCTAATCTTGGAGTATTTCCATATTTATACGCTCCATCAGTCTTATTTTGCCACCACCATTTTCCTGCATTACCTGTAGATAAATTAGGCTTACTACCTAATATCTCATAAGCACGCCCATATGCATATGCCGTACAATTTGGCATTCCGTATCCCGATTTGTAAAATGGATTTAGACCATAATAATATGAGTTATCACTAGTAGGCGCGCTTGTTCTTGGAACAAATCCCGCCGCACTCACCGACATAGTTGGCATAACGACCATTAAACTAACGATCATAAGCAAACTGGTAAACAAGCTTGCTATTCGTTTCTTCATAAGAATACCCCCCTAAAAAAATCAAGTTTATACCAATATAATACTACTAAATTGTTTTGATGTCAATACATATTTGCATTCAAAGTGCTTAGTCAGTTTGATATCAGTTATTGTTTATTTTATAACAAATCACGCAGCTTATATTGACAAATTATGTAGAATGTGCTATAATATTAACCAATATTAGTATGTAATCCTATAAAAAATCATATCGTATTATTATTTGGAAGAAAGACGCATTTATGGCAGAAGCTGTTATAACAAAAGCTGTAATCCCTGCGGCAATTTTTTTAGTAAACATATTAATTCCTCTTTAATATGATCTTTACCCCGACCCTATGTGTATATTATACTACTTTTTTTGCCTGATTTCAAGTAAAAAGCTCCGCCACAGCGAATGCCGCGGCGGAGCTTTTAGGACTTTTAGGAGAAATTACTTGTTGCCTGTTGTCTTGTAAGCGTCGATCATCTTCTTGACCATCTGACCGCCTACAGAGCCGACCTCACGAGCTGTAAGATCACCGTTGTAGCCCTGCTTGAGGTTTACGCCAACTTCGTTAGCTGCTTCCATCTTGAACTTGTTGAGTGTTTCTCTGCCTTCCTGAGTTGTGATACCTTTCATTTTCGTATCTCCTTTTCATTTGTTTTTCGGGTTTGCAATAATATTATATGTTTGCATGATTTGATTATAAGAGGTAATTTATAGAACGAAATGGGGCGATTTTTGGAATGAAAAAAATTAAAAGCTAAAATTAGTATGATTTTAAACGGAGCAAAATTCAAAAAAATCATTTACATATAAATTATACTTCTTTTGGAAATTGTGCGATTTTGTATAGTCACTGTTTTCAATTGTCAAAATACTACTGGACACAGTGATTATATGCCCTGCACTGCTGCTGCCGTATTTCAGCACATAACCGTTGAGATCAAGGGTGACGGTGCGGTTGACCACTAATGTGGTGTAAATGGTAATGTCTGACGTCAGTTTGACTGTTCCGTATGAAGCTTCTCTGATTGCTGAAACCAGTTCCGCCGATGTGGAAACTTCCGCCGTCCCACTCGCTGCCATATTATCCTCGGCAAATACACTTGTCGACACAAGGCAAAGAACCATACAAAGGGTGAGCATGATACTGAGTATTCGTTTTTTTATTTTCCGTTACCTCTGTTTTCGTATATGTCGGCTCAATCAAGGGCGGTTATTGTAATGGTACCTCTGAAACCACCGAGATAAGTATTGTATGCCGAATTTTCAAACCACAACTGCAATGTAATGTCTTTATTTGACGCATCATACATTCTGTTGAAATTAAAGGAATGTTGATCATTGGTATACGGTATTTTTGCCCCGTCTCTTTTTATTCGTGTAAGTTCCCTGCACAGATCGTCATCATAACCGTCTGTCATCTGAATAGAGTAATTGCCGCTGTTGTTGAATTCGTTTGAACCAACTTCGAGAGAACCGCTTAAGCAGACATTGTAAATATGTCCTTTTTTAAGTGTAATATTATTCATGTAGGATGAAATCAAGCCGCCCTTGTTTATTTTTTCGTAGACAGAAATATTGACACGACTGTTATTCAGTACTGTCCTCGGAGAGTTTGCCTCTCCGTAAAAATATCCCGAACAGCTGCCGTTCTGACCTGCATCTCCCTTGTCACCTTTTTCACCCTTGTCTCCCTTTTCGCCGTCAACACCTGCGGCTTTTACCCCGGTATCGGTTTCTCCGATCCACCAGTTGCCGTTTTCACCAATGAAGGGGGTGTTGCCGTCCGCACCATCGGAGCCGTTTTGTCCGTTTGTTCCGTCTTTTCCATCGGCTCCGTCCTTTCCGTTTATACCATCCTTGCCGTCAAGACCTTTCAAAACCGAAAGATCGTACAGGTTCAGCCATATTTTATCGCCGACATAGCGCCACTGCAGGGTGTTTTCGCTTACACGGAACTCCGGTGTCTTTCCGTTTGCTCCGTCTGCACCTTTCTGCCCGGTGGGACCTTTGATGTCGGCTATCGCCACAAGGTCCTGCCACTCATCGCCCTCGTAGCGCCACTGTATGTGGGTTTCAGCTCGCTGCACCTCTATGCTTTTGGCGTTAATGCCGTCAGTGCCGTTGATACCGTCTTTGCCGTCGGATCCGTCTTTACCATTGGCACCGTCAATTCCATCCTTGCCGTTTTTTCCATCGGCTCCGTCTTTACCGTCAACGCCATTAATGCCGTCTTTACCGTCAACTCCGTTAATGCCGTCTTTTCCGTTTGTACCGTTTATTCCGTTCTTACCGTCGGCACCATTAGAGCCGTCTTTACCGTCTGTGCCGTTCTTTCCGTTTTCTCCGGCAGCGCCCCGCAGCTCGGTAAGCGCCACAAGGTCGTGCCAGTCGGCTTCGTCGCTGTATTTCCACTGAATCGCCGTGCCGTTGTTTCGCACCTCCGGCAGTGCGTCGCCTGTTTTTGCCGCCTTGCTCCATCCTATTGCAAGCACGCTGCAAAGCACCAAAAGAGCGGTGCAAAGCGCCAAAAGTGTACCTGTGAGTAGTTTTTTTCCTGTTTTCATCTTTTTTCCTCCGTTCGAAATTGTTTATCACGGCGGAGCTTTGCGCCGCTGCCCACGCCGTAAATGAGCAGCGGTCGATAGGCTTATGCTTGGTTTGCTTTGTACTTATCCACAAACAGGGCGACCCCCTGTTTTAAGACCTCCATCTGGGTTTTCAGATAATATTCATCCTCAAACATCGCATAATGTACGCAGGCACGGACGAATATAAAGATCAGCGGCGTGATGACCGTATAGGGAATGCCGATCTTCGGCTCCAGCTCTTTTGCGTACTGGGTGTAACGCTCGGTGACCCCTTGAAAGAACTTCTTGCCGTGTTCAATGTACTTGGGTAAGGTGTAAACCTGGTACATCAGGCGGTATTTTTTACCGTGTTTTTTGGCGGTCCAGTAGGGAACTTCCTCAAGAAACCGCATCACATCTTTTGGGTCTGTGGGTGCCATGGTCAAAAAGTCGTCCTCCACCTTGGACATACAGTAGGCGGTGGAGTCGATAATCAGCTCGTCCAAATTTTTAAAATAAACATACAGGTTGGCTTTGGTGCAGCCGCAGGCTTCTGCCAGCGCCTGGGTGCCGGTTCCGGTTAATCCGTTTTCCGCATAGCAGGCAAAGCATTTTTCCATCATTTCCTGCCGTTTCATATCATGCTGTTGAGGAATTCGCTTCATTGCTTGTTGCTCCTATGAGATAAATCCATTCGATTACTTAGGATAGCATATCCTGTCAAAAGAAGCAAGTCACTTTCTGTGAAAAAAGGACGGTACATAAACCGTCCCCTTTTTTATAGAAGATTTATAGCCTCAAACGCGAGTCATCCGAAAGCC
>OGNE01000752.1_pt1 | contig 17824 bp, 15 predicted proteins | sample 1573401 | NCBI WGS metagenome assembly OGNE01 (sample SAMEA2581884, study PRJEB24529) | metagenome | biome: Human gut stool | place: China | collected 2011 | reverse complement strand
GATTGCGTACATTTTGTTCATTCCTTTTCGTTGTACTCGCTGGTCGTAAAGGCAGACCCTTACTGCGGGCCATTTCAGGCGCCCACACCATGCGGCTAGAATATTATAGCAAAAACCCAACCGGATTGCAAGAGGAAATTTCCCTTTTGCGCAAATTTTTTACGCTTTTTTCTGCCCGGCCTGTTCTATGGCGGCTTTTACCTGCGCATTGTAGGCCTCGGTCTTTTCTAAAAACAGCTTGCGCGGGCTGGAAGCCAGCAGCTGGGTGTCCTTACCCGCAAAGGAGATGGGACCGTCCAGCTTCTTTTGAGCCGCCTTGTTCTCTGCGTTCATCGCCAGCGGCACCAGCAGGGGCTTGCCCTTGAACTTGCGGGTAAAATACACCTCTGCCGCAATACCAGCCACCACAGCGATGCCTGCCACCAGCTGGGATGCACGCAACCCGATGGAGGGCACCAGCATCAGACTGTCGGTGCGCAGGCCCTCGATCCAGAAACGGCCTGCGCCGTACCAGATCAGATACCGCAGGGTGATGTCGCCGTTGAACTTGCGTTTTTTGATGTAGCGGAACAGCAGGAAAAAGCCCACAAAGCACCAGATGCTCTCGTACAAAAAGGTGGGATGCACCGGCAGGTTGGGGTCGATGACCACACCCTTGGGCACCGTGACCGTGCTGCTCATCAGGTAAGCGCGGGTGGCCTCGCTGTACATTCCCCAAGGCAGGGTGGTGTTGCAGCCAAAGGCCTCCTGATTGAAAAAGTTGCCCCAACGGCCGCAGCCCTGCCCGATGAGAAAGCCCATAGCAGTCAGGTCGAACATGGGCAGCACCGGCACGCCCCGCCACTTGCAGGCCAGACCACCGAACAAAAAGCCGCCAATGACGCCGCCGTAGATGGCAAGGCCGCCATCCCGGATGGCGATCATCTCCCAGATGCTCTCGTATTTAAAAGGTGCCATAGCCACATAATAGGCGCGGGCGCTGATGATGCCCAGCACCACGCCGATGAGGATAACGTCCACCATGCTGTCCGGGTCTACGCCAAATTCCAGACTGTGCCGGAAGGCAAAGACCAGCGCCAGACACAGACCCACCGCAATGCACACGCCGTACCAGTAGATGCTGACCCCGCCGATGGTAAAGGCCACACGGTTCAGGTGAAAACTCAGTCCCAGACCCGGGAACTGCACCAGATTTGTCAGATAGTTCATTCTTCTTCCTCCTCGTCCTCTTCTGCCGCCTGCGCCGTGCCGTCCGGCTGGATGTACATGGTGGCCATGCGGTCGGTGCACAGGATGTGCTGCAGGGCAGCGTCCGCATCCTCTGCGGTCAGCCCGGCCAGCATGGAGATCTGCTGCGCCACCGTCTGGCCGCTGAGGGCAAAGTCTGCCATCTGGCTGGCCGAGTCTTCCACGTTTTCCAGATTTTCGATCAGCTGGCCGTATTTTTCGTTCTTGCACAGGGTAAACACTTCCCTGTCCACACCGGCGGCGCGCACCCGGGCGATCTCGTCCAGCAGCAGCTGGCGCACGGTGTCCGGCACATCGCTCTCTCCGGTGAACAGGATGCAGCAGCAGCCGTCCACCCGCAGTACCTCGCCGCCAAAGCCGGGGTTCACAAGGCCTTCGTCATACAGGCGGCGGTACAGCGGCGACATCCCGCCCACGATGCAGCTGAGCACAAGGTCGTACAGCGCCTCGGTGCGCAGATCGTCCGCAGACAGCGGCTCTTCCTTAAAGCCTACGCCGAAGCAGGGCTTGGAAACCGGCATGGTCAGCGTTTTTTCCGTAGCGGCAAGGGTCATAGGCTCCGTGGCCCACAGCCGCTGCACCTTTTCTGCCGGGCGGGGCTCCATCAGACCGTGCCGCTTGCAGGCGGCAAGGATCTGTTCCATAGTGGTGTTGCCGGCCGCAGCCAGCACCATATTGCCCGGAGCATAAAAGGCCTTGCAGCTGTCGTACAACATGGCGGGCGTGACCTCGGCAATGCTCTCCACCGTGCCCGCGATGTCGCTGCGGATGGGGTGGCTGTGGTACAGGCACTCGAACAGGCCGGTGATGAGCCGCCAATCCGGGCTGTCATCGTACATTTTGATCTCCTGCCCGATGATGCCCTGCTCCTTGGCGATGGTCTGCTCGGTAAAGTAGGGGTGGCCTACCATGCCCAGCAGCACGTCCAAGCTTTCGTCCAACTGCTGGGTAGCGGTGAACAGGTAGCAGGTGCGGTCAAAGCTGGTAAAGGCGTTGGCGTTGGCACCGGTCTTTGCGTACTTGGCAAAGGCATCGCCGTCCTCGTCCTCGAACATCTTGTGCTCCAGAAAATGCGCCACACCCGCCGGCAGATGCACCGTTTGCCCGTTCAGGCAGAAATCCCGGTCGATGGAGCCGAACTTTGTAGCATAGATCACATGAGTGCTGGAATAGCCCGGCATGGGGCGCACCAGCACCGTCAGGCCGGAGGGCAGGGTCTGCCACTGGTCGGCCACGGTCTTTTCCAGCAGGGTCTGGTTATTCTGCGGCATGGGCAGCATCCTCCTTTGTAAGCAGATAGCTGACCGAGAGGGTCAGGCGGCGCAGGATATCCCGCACCTCGTCTTTGGTCACGGCGCGTAGAGCATTCCGCGCCTGCTCCGGGCTCTGGATAGGTGCAGCGCTGTTGGCACCGGCGCGCAGCACCTCGATGTAGTACCAGCTTTCGATGCCGCCAAGGCTGTCCTCTACCCCGTTCATGCCGCTGAGCAAGCCCCGGCGGCAGTCCTCAAATTCCTCGTCGGTAATGGGGCCGGTGCACAGGTCTGCAAGTTCCTTCAAAATGGCCTGCTCTGCGCGGGCGGCATCGGCGTGCTCCACACCGCTGTTCACCGCCATGCTGCCGGTAAAGCTTTGGAAGGAGGAGGAGCAGTAGTAGCACAGATGGTCCCGTTCCCGCACGTTGAGGAACAGGCGGCTGGTCACGCTGCCGCCGTACAGCGCCATGGCAAGGCGCACTGCTGCCAGCTGCTGCGGCTGCATGGGCTGCCCCAGTGTGAACAGCATACACAGCTTTGCCTGCACCATATCGTAGTTTTCGGTCTTATGCACCGTTGCAATGGCAGGCATGGCCATGTTTTCCACCAGCGGCAGCGGGGCGCGGTCGATGCAGGCAAGCTCTGCCAGCAAAGCATCCCGGATGGCGGCGGTCTGGGCGGCGTCGCAGCCCAGCACCAGCAGCTCGATGTTGGCGGTGCGCAGCATCTGCTGATAAGCGGCGGTCAGCATGGCCGGGGTAAGACCGTCCACCTCTTCCAGATAGCCCTCCTGCCGCACGCCTGCCGGGCTGTCACCAAAAAACTCCCGGTTGGCCTGATGCAGGCAGTAGATGCGTTTATCGTTGATCTCATCCTCAAGGCCCTTTTTCAGCATCTGCTTTTCAATGCTGACGGCCTGCGGGTCAAAGCAGCCGTCCACAAAATACGGATGGAAGGCCGCACCCAGCGCGATTTTGGTATACTCGGCGGTCAGTGCCTCGCCCTCCAGCGCAAAGGCATCCTTGATGCCGGTCACGCTGACGCAGAGGTTGTGGTTGCAGCCCATGGGGCGGGCGTCCACGGTCAGGTCTGCGCCGTAGAGCTTTGCCAGCTTTTTGGTGAGGCGGGTCATATCCGGGCAGTCCGCATAGCCGCGCTCCATCACCAGCGGCAAAAGCGCATGGGCAGTGGCCGTTTTACGCTGGACCGGGAAAGCAAAGTGGATGCTGATGCGGCAGCGGTTGAATTTAGAAGCCGGGTCGCAGGAAAGATGCACGCCCGGTGCAATGAGAGTACGTTCCAATGATAGTTCCCTTCTCTCTGTGCCGCAGCACAGAGCATTTGATTCAGTCTGCCCGCTGCAGGGCGATGAACTCTTCCAGGCTCAGGCCGCTGGCGCGGATGGCAAGGGCGTTTTCCACCCCCACATAGCGCCAGTGCCACGGCTCGAACACGATGCCGGTGGCGGCCTGCCGGTCCTGCGGGTAGCGCAGGATAAAGCCGTATTCCGCCGCGTAGGCCGTAAGCCACTCGTAGGCGCGGGTCTCGGCAAAACCGGTGTCCTGCTGCGGATTGTCCGCGCTGAGGATATCTGCCGCGTAGCCGGTGCCGTGCTCGTTGGCGTTGGCGGCGGGCTGGATGGTAGCCGCCAGACGGGCGGCTTCCTCCTCGCTCTTGCGCTTATCGCGGTAGGTCTGCACCCGGGCCTCGTAGGCGGCCTGACGGGTGTCGGCGTCCTGATAACCGGCCACAAGGATCAGGCTAACCCCATCCGCCTGCGCGGCGGCGGCCATACTGCGATACTGCATGGCAGCTTCGGCCTCCAGCTGCTGGCCGGTGGCCTCGTCGGCGGTATCCAGCAGCGGAGCAGGCTCGGCTGCATAGGGCAGGTTGGCGTTCACCAGTACCAGCCGGGCATCTGCGGCGTTAAATACGTAGTCTGTGCCGTCGTACACGCTGGCTGCAAATACCTTTGGCCCGGCCAGCAGGCCGTGCACCTTGGGCAGCAGCCACAGGATGCCGCCGGTCAGCAGCGCTACCACCGCAGCACAGCCGGCCAGAAACAGCACCCAGTTGCGGGCCAGCCGCAGCATTTTGCGGCGCTTCCATTGTTGATAGGTCAGGCGCTTCTCGGCAGGCGCTCTGGAGGTACGGGTGGATTCACTCATGCGGCGGGGCTCCTTTTCGGCATTGTTGCAGCGCCGGTGCGCCGCACAGATTCAAACTATATTATACACCCCTTTGCATTTTGTGTAAACGCTGCTGTGTGTAAAAAAATTATGACCCGCCCGCCCCCGGCAGGGAGCAGACAGGCCATAACTGAAAATTTTACGCAGATCAGTCAAACAGCATATCGTGGATGGCACCGACAGCCTTATCGGCGTCTGCACGGTCGATGATGCAGGAGATCTTGATCTCGCTGGTGGAGATCATTTTGATGTTGATATTGTTGTTGGACATTGCCTCGAACATCTTGGAGGCAACGCCGCTGTGGCTCTGCATACCGGCACCCACGATGGAGACCTTGGCGCAGGTGGTGTCCACACTGACATCGTTGAAGTGTGCACTTTCCTTCAGCACACGCATGGCCAGCTCGGCTTCGCCTTCGGCACAGGTAAAGCTGATGTCCTTCTTGCCGTCGCGGCCGGTGGACTGCAGAATGATGTCCACGTTGATGTTCTTCTGTGCCAGCAGACCGAAGATTCTAAAGCTCATGCCCGGCTCATCGGGAACGTTGAGAATCGTGATAACGGCAACATCGGTGTCCTTGGCGACACCCTTGATCAGCATACCTTCCATGTCCTTTGTAACCTCCTTAACCACCGTACCCGGGATGGGGTTCAGGCTGGAGAGCACCTCCAGCTCCACATTGTACTTTTTAGCCAGCTCCACGCTGCGGTTGTTCAGCACCTGTGCGCCCAGAGATGCCAGTTCCAGCATCTCGTCAAAGGTGATCTCTTCCAGCTTACGGGTGTTGCTCACCTTGCGCGGGTCGGCGGTATAAACGCCCTCCACATCCGTGTAGATCTGGCAGCGGTCAGCGTGCAGGGCAGCGGCAATCGCCACAGCACTGGTGTCGGAGCCGCCGCGTCCCAGAGTGGTGATGTCATCCAGCTTGTTCAAGCCCTGGAAGCCTGCCACCACCACCACGCGGTTGCGCTCCAGCTCGGAGGAGATCCGCTCGGTCTCCAGCCGGGTGATGCGCGCCTTGGTGTAGGCACGGTCGGTGCGGAAGCCCGCCTGCCAGCCGGTCAGGCTGATGGCATGGCAGCCCAGCTCGTTCAGCGCCATGGCCAGCAGTGCGATGCTGATCTGCTCGCCGGAGGCCAGCAGCATATCCATCTCACGCGCCGAGGGGTTATGGGTGATCTCCCCTGCCTTGGCGATCAGGTCATCGGTGGTGTCGCCCTGTGCGGAGACTACCACCACTACGTCATTGCCCGCGTTGTGGGTGTTGGCCACGATCCGCGCAACGTTGAAGATACGGTCACGGTCCTTTACGGAAGAACCGCCGAATTTCTGTACGATCAACGCCATATCTTGTCACTCTCCTCTTTAACGCCCCGCGCTTGCGGGGGGCTTGCCGGGCGGAAGCGTTCTTGCACTTCCCTTACCCATTTATCATTCCACGGTTGCGCCGGTGTTATCGGCATCCAGCTGCAACAGTGTAAATGCTTCACATCCGTCCAGACCTTCCAGCAGCTCCAGACCTTTTTCCAGCTTGGAATAGAACTTTTCGGCCTCGGCCTTTTCTGCCACAGCCATGACCGTGCTGCCTGCACCGGACACATACACGGCCTTTGCGCCGCACAGCCGCGCCATATCGAACACCTCGCGGGAGCCGGGCATCAAGGGCATGCGATACTGCTGGTGCAGCTTATCCTCGGTGGCAATGGCCAGCAGGTCGTGCCGCCCCTCGCAGAAGGCTGCGGGCACCAGCGCCGCACGGGACAGGTTATACACCGCGTCCTTATGGGATACCTCTTTAGGCAGGGCAGCGCGGGCTGCCTCGGTCAGCAGCTTGTAGTCCGGCACGATGGCAGCAAAGCAGAGGCTTTCGTCCACATTCCGCTTGACCGAATACACCTTGCCGTCCTCGAACACGCTGCTGGTCAGGCCGCCCAGTAGTGCCGGAGCCACGTTATCGGGGTGTCCCTCAATGGCAGTTGCCAGCGTGAGCAGCTCCTGCGTGTTGAGCACATCGCCCAGCATCCGGTTTGCGCCCAGCAGACCCGCGATGATGCAGGCCGAAGAAGAGCCCAGACCCCGTGCCATGGGGATGGGGTTCGTCTGGGTGATCTTGAGGGGCGGGATCTGCTTGCCAACTTTTTCAAACAGACCCTTGGCGGAGCGGTACACGAGATTCGACTCGCCCCGGGGGATGCGGGTGCCGTCCGATGCCGAGATCTCCAGCACCTCGCTGTCCTCAAAGGTGACTGTGTTGTACAACGTAACTGCCAGACCCAGCGCATCGAAGCCGGAGCCTACATTGGCGCTGGTGGCAGGGACTGAAACCTTGATCTTCATTGCCGCAGTTCCTTTCCGTTACACTTCCTCGGGCAGACGCTTGAGCACCAGCTTTACGCTGCCGCCCACGGCCTCCACCTTGCGCGCGGCCTCTGCCAGCGCACGCTCATCGGCGCGCTTCACAAAGTAGGCGCAGCCCTCGTACCGCTCATCCACCACCTTGCCGTAGCCGTAGATGGCCTCCACCACAGCGGGTGCAATGCCCGCCACACGCACATAATATGCAGCGGGAGCCGGGTCGGTGAGCATGCCGTCCACCGGGTCCGCAGGCTGCCAGAACAGGCTGTCGTGCACCTGTGCGCCGTTTTTCAACGCATCCACCACGTCTGCCACCACAGCGCTGGCGGTGGGCAGCTTGCCTGCGCCCTTGCCGTAGAACACCACATCGCCCAGCATATCGCCCTTGACCAGCACCGCGTTGAACACATCGTCCACGCTGGCCAGCTGGTTTGCCTTGGGCACCAGACACGGCTCTACACCGGCGGCCACGCTGCCGTCCTTGCCAAGCTTCATCCATGCGATCAGCTTGATAACGCAGCCCAGCTTTTCGGCGCTGGCCACATCGGCGGCGGTAATGGCGCGGATGCCCCGGGTGGGGATGTTCTGGGGGTAGATCTGGTGGCCGCACACCATGGAGGACAGGATGGCGATCTTGCGGCAGGCGTCGCGGCCGTCCACGTCATCGCTGGGGTCCTTGGTCTCTGCGTAACCCAGCTCCTGCGCAATTTGCAGCGCATCCTCAAAGCCCAGTCCCTCCCGCACCATCTTGGTGAGCATGAAGTTGGTGGTACCGTTCACGATGCCCTCCACCTCGGTGATGACGTTGGCCGCCAGGCACTGGTGCATGGGGGTGATGATGGGCGTACCGCCGCCCACAGAGGCCTCGAACAGGAAGGCGCAGCCGTGCTCCTTGGCCAGTGCCAGCAACTCTGCGCCGTAGGTGGCCACCATCTCCTTGTTGGAGGTGCACACGCTGCGGCCGCTCTCCAGACACGCCTTGACGTAGGGGTAAGCAAAGCGGGTACCGCCGATGGTCTCCACCACCACCTGGATCTCCGGGTCCTGCAGGATCACGTCGATATTCTTGACCACCAAAGGCTCCACCGGGTTGCCGGTAAAATCCTTCGGGTCCAGAATGTATTTTACCTCCACCGGTTCGCCAGCCCGGCGGGAGACGCTTGCAGCATTGTGGCACAGCACCTCGTATACGCCGCTGCCCACCGTGCCAAAGCCCAGAATTGCAATTTTAGCCATACTCTCTTTCCCTCGTTTCCTGTTTTGTTACAGGTTATACCCACAGCGCACACCCACGACCATGCGCTGGCGCGAAAGCTTTTCGGTCAGTTCCTCCGGGGACATCTGCATGGTATCGGTGCGGATGGTGACCGCCACCAGCGCAGCCCCATTCTCCGGGGTGGACTGGTTGATGGTCACAATACTGGCGCCTGCGGCGCTGATACCGGCCAGAAGGCTTTGCAGCGCACCGGTCTCGTCCCGCAGGGTGGCCATGACCGTGATGACCTCACGGCCGTTCTCTGAATCAAAAATACAATCCTTATACTTATAAAATGCACTGCGCGAAAGCTCTACGGCGCGGGTCGCAGCCGAAATGCTGCGGGCTTCGCCGCTGGCCAGCAGCTCCTTGGCGCGTACCACCTTGAGAAAAACCTCCGGCAGCACCTGCGCATCCACCAGATAAAAACGGCGTTCCAACTTGTTCACCTCTCAAACACAAGTGTTCTTGCAGAAAATATAATAGCATCCGACTCCCTGCATTGCAAGAGGTCGGATGCTATTTTGTCAGATTATCCAGTTTTGAGCCGTGAAGTACCCCTTCAGCGCACCGAATCTGCAACCCGATGCGCTGAAAAGTATGATTTTTGCCTCAGTCGGTGTCGAGGCCAGTGGTGTCCGGCTCAGGCGCGAGGGGTTCGCTGGCGACAGCTGCCTGACCGTGGGAATAATTGCAGACGTCGGGCAGGTCGTCGGCACGGTAGTAGCCCACTGCCGTGCTCGGGCAGGAGCCGCTGGCCAGCAGGCCGCTCTGGGTGCAGTAGCTGCGCTCCACGACGCCGTCAGCCGCCGGGAATGCCTTATAGGGCAGGTCTGCCTGGATCTGCTCCATCAGGGCCTTCCATGCCATGACACAGGTGCGGGTCTTGGCCTGCTGCTTGCCGAGGGTCTTGGTCATATCGAAGGGCGCATCGTAGCCCCACCACACAGCGGTGACGTAATAGGGCGTGCCGCCCACGAACCACAGGTCCTTCTCATCGCTGGCCGTACCGGTCTTACCGAAGGCCTCCATGCCGTTGGAGTTGGGGTAGCGGCCGCTGGCCGTACCGACGCTGGAGAACAGGACGTTCTTCAGCAGGCGGTTCATGACATAGGCCGTCTGGGGCGTCAGAGCCTGATAGCTGGTGTCGTTGCTCTCCATATAGATGTTGCCGTCCCGGTCGAGCACACGGGTGTAGAGGTGAGGCGTGGTATACTCGCCGTCGTAGAAGATCTGGAATGCCGCCGCCAGCGCCATCGGGGTGACGCCGTGGGTCTGGCTGCCCATGACCATCTGTGCAAGGCCCACATCGTTGACGGGGTCCAGCGTGCTGAGCTGCAGGGTATTGTAGACGAAGTTGAAGATGTTGTTCGCGCCCACGAGGTCGCCAACGCGGATGGCGATGGTGTTCAGGGAGCGGGCGAGGCCGTTCCAGAGCGGCAGGTCGGAGCCGTCGCCGTAGTTGCCGCCGTAGTTGCGGGGCCAGCTGCGCCATGCGTTGGGGTAGGCTTTCAGCTGCTTGTCCGTCAGACCCATGAGGCCATTCCGGCGGCAGTAGTCCTCGTCACGGATGACCATGTCCTGCTTGAGGTAGAGGGGCGAGTTGTTGAGCATGGTGGACCAGTTGACCAGACCATACTCAATGCCCAGCGCATAGGCGCCGATGGGCTTGATGGTAGAACCGGTCTGACGGGTGACGCCGTAGGCTCGGTTCAGGGAAAGGCTCTTGGTCTTTTCGCCCAGACCGCCCACCATGGCGATGACATTGCCGTCATAGTCCAGCGTGACCATCGCCGCCTGGGTGCGGACGTTGCGGTAATAATAGACCGTACCGTCCTCGCCAGTGCGGGTCTTGGGGGTGCCGTCCTCGTTGTAGACCTGCACATCGTCGTCGGAGATGCTGGTCACCTCTTCCTCATGCCAGCCGGCCGGGAAGTAGGCATCGTCAGTGTTGAGCATCAGGTTCTCCATCGCGGTCTGGATCTTGGGGTTGACCGTTGCCTCGATGGTGTAGCCGCCGGTGTAGAGCATACTCTGGGCGGTGGACTCGTCCACGCCCTCCTTGGCCATGATGTCCTTCACCACCTCGTTGAAGAGGGCATCGGTGAAGTAAGAGGTGGTGGAGCTGCTCTTCTTCGTGTTGTCCGTCTCTGCCAGCACCAGCGGCTGGGCAGCGGCGCTGCGGTAATCATCCTCCGAGATGACGCCCTGCTGCCACATATTGTAGAGCAGGAAGTTCCGGCGGTTGATGAGGTTCTCGGGGTTGGTGTAGGGGTTATAGTTGGTGGGATTCTTGGTGATGGACGCGATGGACGCGCACTCCCAGAGGGTCAGCTCGCTGACATCCTTATCGAAGTACTCGTTTGCCGCCGTCTGGACGCCCTGGATCGTACCGGTAAAGCTGATGGTGTTCAGGTAGGCTTCCAGAATGGTCTCCTTGGAGTAGCTGCGGCTCAGGATGAGGGCGCGGTAGATCTCGCGCAGCTTGCGCAGTGCGCCCTCGATGCCGCTGGCGCTCTTGTCGCTGGTCAGGTTCTTGATGAGCTGCTGTTCCAGCGTGGAGGCGCCCTGCTTGGAGCTGTAGATGGGCAGCAGGTATTCATTGATCATCGCGCCGATGGTGCGCTTGAAGTTGACGCCCGGCTCGTTGTAAAAGTCTTTGTCCTCGGTGCAGATGAATGCATACTGTAGGTTGGTGGGGATCTGCTCGAGGTCCGCCCAGACGCGGTGGCTGTTGGAAGAGCGCAGGGTGGCGTACTCCACCTGTGCGCCGGTGTCGGGGTCGGTGGCCACCACAAGGCTCGACTGGCTCAGTTCGATGTTGTCGAGGTCCAGCAGGTCGCCGTCACTGGCCGTAGCCTGCACCACATAGTATACAGCGCCCACTGCCACCAGACTGCCCGCCATAATGCCCAGACAGACGAGGGTGACGATGGTCCGGCCCAGGAATCCGAGAACGGGATGGCCGTGCTTTTCTCCCTGCTCCTGCGGTTCGCGGGGCTCACGGACCCGCCGGTTCTGCTCCCGGAGCGCACCATCACTGTGGAGTCTCCGTCTTTCATTGTTTGAGATAAGGATCGCCTCCTATCGCAATTTTCACTGTTCTGCATCTCAAAGCATCCTCTGACGATGCCGTTCGCTGTTTCTGCTGCGGCCAGACTGCCCGCAGCCATAATAATACATTATAGTCCGCACCGCCCGCTTCCGCAAGGGGGAATCGACCGGATACGATGCTAGTATAGCACATCTGCCCCGCCAAAGTACAGCATCCGGGTGTGAAAATTCTGCATCCCTGTCTGAGGCAGTTTTCTTTTGCACATACTACCGTCTGAAACACCATTTCAGCCGAAAGGAGTCCACTGCCATGCGCAAGGTCTGGCTCTGCATTTTTTATGCGCTGTGCATTTTTACCATCGTGTTCAGCCTGTTCTGGATGGCCCTGCCCAGTCTCCCCTTCCCTGCCGACTCCGGCGAAGAGACGCCGGCCTCCGAGCCGGGTCTGGCCGCGCAGGGCTCCGCCGGGCAGAGCGGCACCGACTTCTACCTCTGCGACGAGGGCGGGCGGGTGGTCGTCTACACCTGCTCCGACAACGGACTGCCCGACAAGCGGCTCCTGCGCACCGGCATCTATGTCAATCTCCTGCCCGAGGCCGATGCCCTCCGGCTCAAGCAGGGCCTCTACGTCACCGGCGAAACGGCCCTCCGGGCGCTGCTGGAAGACCTGGGTGAATAAACAAAAACAGTGCAGACCACCCCGGGGAGGTCTGCACTGTTTTTATCCTTTATCAGAATCAGGCTTCGAGCTGCTCCAGCGGGACGAGGTAGTCCTTGCGGCACTGCTCGTAGTTGAGCATATATTCCTTGGTGGGGTTGTGGTGCATCATGTTCTTGAGGGTATGGGAGTCGTAGTCCTCGCCTGCCTCCATGCCCACCAGACGGGCGGCGATGTTGGAGCAGTGGTCCGAGATACGCTCTACATTGTTCAGCACATCGAGATAGACGACACCGGTATCAATGGAGCAGGCACCCTCCTTCAGACGCTTGATGTGCTGCGCACGAAGCCGCTCCACGAGGATGTCGATGACCTGTTCCAGCGGCTCCACCTGGCTGGCGGTCCGGGCGTCGTCGAACTCGAAGGCGTCCGTGGTGAGGGTCAGGATCTTTTCCAGCGCATTGTCGAGAAGCTTCAGCTCCTGCTGTGCCTTCTCGCTGAAGGTGACTTCCTTATCGGTCAGCTCCTGCGCTTTTTCTTTGATGTTGACTGCATAGTCGCCGATGCGCTCGCACTCGGTGACAAAGTTGAGCAGCTCGGTCACCTCATGGCTCTCCGCGTCGCCCAGCTCCTGGTCTGCCAGCTTGATGAGGTAGTTGGAGATGTCCACCTCCATCCGGTCGATGAGGTTCTCGCGGACATCGATGGCACTCACGACGTCCTCGTCCATCTTGAGCAGCAGCGGGGTGGCGAGGCCGACATTGCGGGCTGCGCGGCGGGACATCTTGACCACCGCGTTCTTAGCCTGCTGCAGAGCCACAGCCGGGCTCTTGAACAGACGCTCATCCAGCACAGGCATGCTCAGCTCCTGCGCCTCCTCCGCGCTGTTCGGCACGGTCATCATGGCCAGCCTGGACAGCACGCCGCTGCAGGGCAGGAAGAGCAGCATTGCAATGACGCTGGTCATGGTGTGGATGTTTGCAATGCTGCTCTTGTTCATCACATCGCCCCACATGGGGATGCCGATGGTGAACTGGACTGCATAGACCAGCGCCAGCAGGATGACGCTGCCGATGATGTTGAAGTACAGGTGGATGAGGGCGGCGCGCTTGCCGTCCTTGGAGGAGCCGCCGATGGTCAGCAGCGGGGTGAAGGCCGTGCCGATGTGGGCGCCCAGCACGATGGGGATGGCCGAGCTGAAGGTGACGAGGCCGGTGCTGGAAAGCGCCTGCAGGATACCCACAGAGGCCGAAGAGGACTGGATGATGACCGTGACCACCACGCCCACGAGAACGCCGAGGATGGGGTTGGTCATGGTGACGAACAGCTCCTGGAACGCTGCGCTCTCACGCAGGGGAGACACACCGGTGTCCATCAGGCTCATGCCCGTGAACAGGATGCCGAAGCCCAGCATGATCTGGCCGATGTTCTTTTTCTTCGCGTTGCGGATAAATACATAAAAAATGCAGCCGATAAACGCCACCACCGGCGCAAACGTCTTGGGCTGGATGAGGGTCAGGATGAGGCTGTCGCCCGAAATATCCGCCATGCGGATGAGCTGACCGGTGACCGTAGTACCAATGTTTGCACCCATGATAACGCCTACCGACTGCGTAAGGGTCATGATGCCGGAGTTGACGAGGCCGACGCAAATGACGACCGTGCCGGCCGACGACTGGATGACGCCGGTGATGAGGGTGCCGAAAATGACGCCCTTGATGGTGGACGAAGTCAGTTTCTGCAATACGCCCTGCATCTTGCCGCCGGCCAGCTTTTCGAGGCCGGCACCCATGATCGACATACCATACAGGAACAGCGCAATACCGCCCAGCAGAGAGGTGATGTGTGTAATGTCCATAAAACAATGCTCCTAAAATCTTCCTATTGCTCCATTGCACAAGACGGCCGTGCTTCGCTCTCCATACGCAAAATGCCGTCCTTTTTATTATAACATCGAACCCCCCGGCTCAACAAGCATTATTTTACAGGAAAATCACTTTTTTGACCGGAATTTTAAGATTTCCGGGCCTTCTTAGACGGTTCTTTTCTTGAATTTTACATTCATTTTACATTAGTATTTTCTAACTCCCGCCCGGTGCTTCCCGGTATTCCCGGGAATGCATCAGGCGGCATCCAGCTCTTCCATCGCCTCCCGCAGGGTGTCCGCCGAGAACAGGAACGCGCCCGCCCCCGTATACACCTCCACATGACCGCCCACATACCGAAGCTCAATGTCTTTCATTCCTGTTCCCTCCTGTGTCTTTTTGTTCTGACAGGAGTATAGCAGAATAAAAGTCCAATAAAATGTACTTTCAGGCGGTTTTTTGAGCAAAAAGGCGCAGAGAAGCCTCTCCCCTTGGGAGAGGTGGCATCGCGCAAGCGATGACGGAGAGGGCAAGCCCGTCTCCCGAGAGCCGCCATGCAGCGATAAGCTGTCTCTTTGGCAGAGCGATGCTATCGCTGCGTCTGCTCTTCTTCGTCAGCGTCCTTGCCCTCTCAGTCACCTTCGGTGACAGCTCCCCCAAAGGGGGAGCCTCCCCTACCCCCCCGGCACCAGCAGTCTCCGCGCCTCGTCGAGGCGGGCGGTGCCGTCGGGGAGGTCGTTGGCGGCCAGCATCTGGCCGGGCGAGACGTGGTAGCGCCGGGCGATGGCGAACAGCTCCTCCCCCGGCTGGGCGTAGCAGATGCGGAGCGACACCTCCGGGTCGGCGGGGGCGAGGGGGTCGCCCAGCTCCACCGCCCCCACGAGAGAGGCCGTCTGCCGCGCCAGCACCGCGCCCTCGGCCCGGACGGTGAGGGACACATCCAGCGCGCCGCCCGCGCTGGCGCATTGCAGGTCCTGAACGCTCAGCCAGCACTCGGGGTAGGCGTCGGTGTCGGGCGGCAGGTCGGCGGGGAGGGGCAGGGCGTAGTCCAGCGCCTTTTCGTAGCACTCCATCTCCCCGAGGGTGTTTTCCGCAAAGGCCGACACCACGGCCCGGGCCGCGAGGAACGCTCTCCCCTCCTGCCGCGTCAGGCTCACCGGCCCGAAGGACGCGAAGCAGGCTAAAATATGCGCTCCGGCGTCGGGCAGAGGGCCAGAGCCCCGCAGCACCGTCGTCTCGTCCAGCGCGCAGAGCAGCGATTCGGTGGCGAGAGTCTGAGGCGTGAGGGTCGTCTCGAAGCGGGTGGAGAAGGCGTCGGCCACGCATTGGAGCTGGTAGGGACGCCAGCCGCTCAGCCGCAGCATCGCCGTGGCCGTGAGGGTGGTGGAAGCCGCGCCGTCCTCGGTGGTCTCCCCTTCCGCCGCCGCAAAGCCCACCGGCTCCAGCACGCAGAGGCAGCGGCAGTCCTCGCTGAGGCCGTCTGCATCCAGGATCTGGTTGAAGGGCAGGTCGGCGGTCTGGCTGCGGAGGGCGGCGTCCCCCTCGGCCCGCCATCCGCAGAGGACGTGCAGCACCCCCTTCGCCACGGCCTTGCCCTGCATCCGCTTCAGCTCCCTCACCTCGGCGGTGCCGGTGATGTCGAGGATGGCGGCGGGGGGCTTCGGGAAGGTCAGCGCCCCCTCGATGGTCACGAGCTTTTCGAGGGTGGCGGCCCGCCGCACCCCTGCCAGCGTGACCGGCTTCTGCTCGATGCCGCCCTCGCTGAGGGCCGTGATGACCTCGGTGGACAGCTGGGCGTGGACGCTCACCACCAGCCCGTAGGCCCCCCGCACCTCGATGCGGCGGGGGTTGACGGCCCGGCAGTTGAGGTATTCGGTCTGGCCCTCGACGCAGGCTGTCCACGCCGTGGCCGCGAAAGAGGGCAGCTCGAGGGCCTTGGTGAAGGGCAGCTTCTGCTCGGTCTGGCACAGCCCTGCCCCCTCTTCGCCCTGATAATACACGGTACAGCGCAAATATCCTTCCAGCGTCAGCCGCCCGGGGGCCAGCTGCTTTTGCAGCACCACCGGATGCGCGAAGCACTTGACGATGCGCTGCACCGGCGGCAGATAGTCCGAGATCAGTAGTTCGGTCTCGAGGGGCAGCTCCGCCTTGGCGGTGCAGTCCGCACCCGCCGCAGGCAGAACGTCCCGGAACACTTTCAGCTCCATGGTGATGCTCCTTTCCTGTCCTTGCTCTGATGAGAGTGTATGCGGAGCAAAGCCGGGCTATGCCCTGCGCCAGCCCACAGGCGCAAAAAGGCCCCCTCGGGGCGGCTGCTCCGAAGGGGCGGAAGGGTTATTTCAAGAAAAGGGTGTGTAAGGCAGGGCTTGCATCACTGCTTTCTCTCCTAAAATATGATGACCATCGCGGCGTATGTTTTATCGCCTTTCTGGAATGTACCGGCGTATAGTTCAGCGTTATTTATATGGAGTTTGTTCAATTGACCTTTTAAGAAAGAATACTTTGTCAGCTGAGCGTAATAGGAAGGCCCACCAGTATCAGGCCCTCGATCCTTATAGCCACCTACGTAAATCATCCTGTGACCCGGATCAGTAACCGCTGTCCCGTCGGAGAAAGGCCATTCCATCACGTCCACGCATAACTGCTGGTTTAACAATTTGTCTTTCATGATGGATCCGAGCGCATCATCTATAGCCGGCTTGTTCACCAACTCGCCGTCGATGAGCCATTCCGCATCAAATTTTTTTGCCACTTCCTCAAGCGTCTCCTTGGCTCTGGCGCTTGCTGTGGTTTCAGAAAGATTGAAATACGTCCGAAGCTGATTTTCAAGCTCCACGGACTCCGTCACAAGGCCCTTTTCGCTGCTGTGGGAAGCGTTGCTGCTCCCGCCGCCAAAGAACCAGTCGTAGAGGGCATCCAGCGGTGCGCAGGCGGTGAGGGTCACTGCGGTCATCACCCCCGCAAGGGCGAGGGCAAGGAATTTTTTTCGTTTCATGGTCGTATCCTCCTTTTTCTTGGGTGTTTTTGATACTTCCATTATACCACCCCCACCCCCTAATGCAAGTGCCATTCACGCAGATTTTGGGGCCTTTCACGCAGAAAAAAGCCCCCGGGGAGGTCGCAACTCCTTGGGGGCTTTTCGTTTGGTGAATTCAGTGGAACGTACTCGCAATTCCATCTTTAGTATATGCCATTCCCCGCAAAAGTCAAGCGTTGCACAGAAAGTTTACAAGCGCATCAGCAGGTCCCGACAACGACCACGAGACAGTATTCCCGGCCCTCGACGGTCTTATGGCAGACGCCGACACGCAGCTTGGTGGGCGCCCCATCTTTATTGTGCACCCCGACCACCGGCGCACCGCTGGAGAACCGCTCTACCTGCTGAAGGGCGCTCATCCCGTTGGAGTCGAAGGCGTAAAAGGTCACGAAATTGGTCTGCGCGCAGTAGTCCTTCAGGCTGTTTTCCAGGAAGCCTTTCAGCGTCTGACCGGCGCCTATGGGGAAGTTCTCGTTCAGCCCGCCGATGATTCCCTCTGGGGTCTTCAGGGAGAACCAGTCCGGGGTGAACGCGGGCCGGATGGTGCTGGTCAGTTCGGGGACGCTGTAAGAGACTTCGACGTTTTGGGAGTTTCCCTTGAAGTGGTCGGCGACGCCCACCGCGACTGCGCGGTTTTCGGCGTCCTCTGCCGTCGAGCCGGTGCCGCCGGTGCTCGACCCGCCGCCGAAAATCGAATCATACACGAGCTCGGCTGCGTCCAGCGGGGTGCAGGCGGTGAGGGTCGCTGCGGTTATCACCCCCGCAAGGGCGAGGGCAAGGAGCTTTTTCAGTTTCATGGTCGTATCCTCCGTTCGCTGTGGTGTTTTTGACACTTCCATTATACCACCCCCCTCCCCCCATGCAACTGCCATTCGCGCAGGTTTTGGGGCGATTCACGCAGAAAAA
>OGNE01000751.1_pt1 | contig 17830 bp, 9 predicted proteins | sample 1573401 | NCBI WGS metagenome assembly OGNE01 (sample SAMEA2581884, study PRJEB24529) | metagenome | biome: Human gut stool | place: China | collected 2011 | reverse complement strand
GATTGAAAGGTAGTGACCCGCAAAGAAAACAAAGGCCGCATCAATCACGGGCAGCCGTTTGAACAAAACTTCATCGTCAACGCGCCTCAACTCTGGTCGCCGGAAAGCCCCGCTCTTTACAAGGCTGTATCGAAAGTGTACGCAGACAACCAACTGGTAGATACATACTCTACCCACTTCGGTATCCGCAGCATTGAATACATTGCCGACAAAGGGTTCTACCTGAACGGGGAGCACCGCAAATTTCAGGGTGTATGCAATCACCACGATTTAGGTCCGTTGGGCGCCGCTATCAATGTTGCAGCACTGCGTCATCAGCTTACGCTATTGAAAGATATGGGATGCGACGCGATCCGTACTTCTCATAATATGCCGACTCCCGAACTCGTTGCGTTGTGTGACGAAATGGGATTTATGATGATGATCGAACCGTTCGATGAATGGGATATCGCCAAATGTGAAAATGGTTATCACCGCTACTTCGATGAATGGGCGGAACGTGATATGATAAATATGCTTCATAATTACCGGAATAACCCTTGCGTCGTTATGTGGAGTATCGGCAACGAAGTACCGACTCAATGCAGTCCTGTCGGTTATAAAGTGGCCAAATTCCTGCAGGATATCTGCCATCGTGAAGATCCTACCCGTCCTGTCACTTGCGGAATGGACCAGGTGACTTGTGTACTTGCCAACGGATTTGCAGCAATGATTGACATTCCGGGACTTAATTACCGTACGCAACGCTATCAGGAGTCATACGACCAACTCCCGCAGAATCTGATTCTGGGAAGCGAAACGGCTTCTACTGTCAGCTCACGCGGCGTGTACAAGTTCCCGGTGGAGGATAAGAAAGGGGCCAAATATGAAGATCATCAATGCTCTTCATACGATGTGGAGGTTTGTCCCTGGTCGAATATTCCGGACGAGGACTTTGCATTAGCTGACGATCATCATTGGACCATCGGACAGTTCGTATGGACCGGATTTGATTATCTGGGTGAACCGTCACCATACGATACGGATTCATGGCCTAACCACAGTTCAATGTTTGGTATCATCGACCTTGCCAGTTTACCAAAAGACCGCTATTATCTTTACCGTAGCGTGTGGAACAAGGAAGCGGAAACCTTACATATCCTGCCTCACTGGACCTGGCCGGGACGTGAAGGTGAAGTGACTCCCGTTTTTGTGTACACTAATTATCCTACTGCCGAATTGTTTATCAATGGCAAAAGTTATGGAAAACAAAGCAAGAATAATAGTTCGCTAAAGAACCGCTATCGTCTGATGTGGATGGATACAAAGTACGAACCGGGTGAAGTGAAAGTAGTAGCCTACGACAAAAACGGAAAAGCGGTAGCTGAAAAAGTAGTCCGTACTGCCGGAAAGCCTCATCACATCGAACTGGTAAGCAACCGTAACGAACTGACTGCAGATGGAAAAGACCTGGCTTATGTGACTGTTAAAGTAGTAGACAAAGACGGTAACCTCTGCCCTACCGATAATCGTCAGATAAATTTCTCGGTAAAGGGAACAGGTAAATATCGTGCTGCCGCCAATGGCGATCCGACGAACCTTGAACAATTCCATCTTCCAAAAATGCATGCTTTCAACGGTATGTTGACAGCTATCCTGCAAGCCGGTGAAACTGCCGGTGAGATTGTATTTACAGCAAAAGCAAACGGAGTGAAAGTCGGAAATATTCGTATTCAGACGAAATAAGGCATACGCTTCAGCATATAACAAACCCACCGGATTTCTTCACTGAAAAGAAGTCCGATGGGTTTCTTCATACAACTATCTCCGAAACTTGCTCACTTGTGCTCAATAAAAGCGACGTTATAAGTACTCTAGCTAAATAGCTTTCCAGAAGGCCTGAAAATCACGATACCTGCCGTAGCAAACCAATTCGTCTCCTTCTTCCACTTTCTCATTTCCCGGTAATTCATTCTTCACATGAAGCTCGGTCAAAGAGATACCCAGGCAGTTGGTGACCTTATTCGCCCGTTTCAAGCCTATCATTTTTAAATGAAACTCTTCATCCAGGTTTAACTCATTCACAAAATATCCTACAAATTTCTCCGGAACCGTGAACTTCACCACATAATAATCCTGATCGATGCGGAATCCTTCCATGTTAGTACCGAAGTCGAGCAGTTGTACCAGGCTGCGGGCAGCATCTTCTTCCGGAGTCAGGATTCGTTCCAGATCAAAAGCTTCAAGCACTGCTTTATGTACAGCATCAATAGCACGGGCAAAAATACGGGGAACCTTTTTCTGCTTCAACAGGGCAACGACTCGTATCGACGCACCAAAATTCTCTCCAATCGCTACAATAACTATATCCACACTATTCAATGGCAACACTGATAATGATTGTTCGTCAGTGGCATCAATGACAAAAGCTGTAGCAACCTTATCTTTGATGGAGTCTACACGACTTTCGCTTATATCCGCACCTATAATTTCGTGTCCCAAGGCGGACAGTTCTTCCGCCAACACATGGCCGTAATTTCCTAAACCAATAATAATATACTTCATAGCTTTAGTTTATTATGATGTTATCACTTGGATAACGGTATTTTGTATTCTTTTTCTGTTTGACGATTCCCAACATCAATGTTATTAACCCCACACGACCAATAAACATCAACAAAGACACCAATAGTTTGCTTGCGTCGCACAAATGAGGGGTCAGATTCAGACTGGATCCCACAGTACTAAGTGCAGAGACACATTCGAAAGTCAATGCCATAATGGAAACACCCGGTTCGAGTATGCTCAATGTAAAAATAAAAATGAATAAGACTCCCAATGACATGACTACTGTTGCATTGGAACGCCGAATTGAATCGTAAGACAATTCCCTGCCGAACACTTCCACTCGTTCAGTGCCACGCAATACGGCTACAAGATTCAGAACTACGACCGCAAAAGCATTCACTTTCACACCACCTGCCGTGGACTGTGATCCACCGCCCACCCACATCAGGAATAGATAAACCAACAATGTCTGCACGCTCAATGATGCCAGGTCGACACTGCTGAAACCGGCTGTTCGCGGACAAGTGGCATTAAAGAAAGCTTGTGTCCACTTATCTGCCACAGGCATACCGGCAAAAGAACCATTCCACTCAAAAGCAGCAATAGCCAATGTGCCGATTAATAAAAGCAGAAAAGTCATGATTAACACGATTTTCGTATTCAGGTTATAGAGGTGCTGCATTTTATGCCGATCCAGTTTGCGGGTACGAATCAATTTCCAGAAACGACGGAGGTGATACAATACAATATCCTTGAAATTGACAAGGATGGGGAAACCGATACCACCAAATATAATCAATAGAGAAACGGTAATAAACAGCCAATTGTGGTTAGTCATCACCATCGGATTTCCTAAATTGCCGGAAAGCGTAGAAAAGCCCGCATTGCAAAAAGCCGAAATAGAATGGAAAGCAGCAAAACCCAACTCTCCTTCCAGGGTCATTCCCAACGTTCCGTGAATACTAAACCAAATCGAAACCATGCCGATCCCTTCAATCACTAAGGTGAAGCCTAATATATATAATAAAGTAGACAGCAAAGAACCTAATGAATTGGAACTAACCATATCACGCACAACAAGCTGATTGTAAATGGAGGTATTCCCCATAAAGAACATGGCGAAGAAACTGGTTAATGTCATCACTCCCAATCCGCCAATCTGAATCAGCAGGATAATGACAACTAATCCCGAAGTGGTGAATGTAGTAGACACGTCTACCGGTACCAAGCCCGTAACGCATACGGCACTGGTAGCCGTAAATAAAGAGTCTACCCAGGTGATACCATTTACCGTGCAGCGCGGAAGCATCAACAAGCCTGCTCCAATCAGAATAATAGCCATAAAACTAACTGCCAATATCAAAGACGGATTGGTACGCCGTCCCAACAGACGCACCAGCCCATTGGACAGATTGAGGAAAGAAAGAACTAACAATAACAGAAGATGATAAAACTTCCCATGTAAAAATTCCCAAATATGCAAAATAGCTCCTTCTTCTTCCGGACGATGGAAATATAACAGGTACCAACGTGAGATATAACAATCCACTCAAGATCCAGGCTAATCGCCGGTATTGCTTTTTGGTATTCCGGTATTCCAGCGAGATATGTAAAGTTACATCAATCAGAAAGATGATCCAGACAGTTTTATACAATGTCTGTAAATTCGCCACTTCATCAATAGACAAGGGAAAGCCATGTTCATATACTACTCCGACAATCAATAATAATGACGCCAGATAGGTGAGTGCTTCTACCAGCCCTAACAAGATACGTACATAGGGTTTTAGCAGTTTATTCTGATACAATAAAAACTTATGATAAATCTTCATATCATCTTTTTTAACGGGGTCGTGCAAACTTAACTAAAATAACAATCAAATGCGATTCTTTGTTGACAAAATTTTCCGAATATTAAAAATTTGAGTACTTTTGGCAACAGAAAACTAAAAAACTACAATATTATGAGTGAAAAAAGAAAACGGTATATTCTACCGGAAGAAGAAATTCCACATTACTGGTACAACATTCAGGCCGATATGGTGAACAAACCTATGCCTCCGTTGCACCCGGGAACCAAACAACCGCTGAAAGCAGAAGATTTATATCCGATTTTCGCAAAAGAACTGTGTCATCAGGAGCTGAATCAGACGGATGCATGGATCGAAATACCGGAAGAAGTGCGTGAAATGTACAAGTACTATCGCAGCACTCCGCTGGTTCGTGCTTATGGTTTGGAAAAAGCACTCGGCACTCCGGCTCATATCTATTTTAAGAACGAGAGCGTAAGCCCTATCGGTTCGCATAAATTGAACTCTGCATTGGCACAAGCTTATTATTGCAAAGAAGAAGGAGTTACCAACATTACCACTGAAACCGGTGCCGGACAATGGGGAGCTTCGCTGGCTTACGCTGCCCGTCTGTTTGGACTGGAAGCTGCCGTTTACCAAGTAAAAATCAGTTATGAACAAAAACCATACCGCCGCAGCATCATGCAGACTTTCGGAGCACAGGTCACTCCTTCTCCATCTATGTCTACCCGTGCCGGTAAGGATATTCTGACTAAACACCCCACTTATCAAGGTTCATTGGGAACTGCTATTTCGGAAGCTATCGAACTGGCACAAATGACTCCCAACTGTAAATATACGCTCGGTTCCGTACTTAGCCACGTGACTCTCCACCAGACTATTATCGGACTGGAAGCTGAAAAACAGATGGAAATGGCAGGCGAGTATCCGGATATCGTGATCGGTTGTTTCGGAGGTGGTTCCAACTTCGGAGGTATCTCTTTCCCGTTCATGCGCCACACCATACAGGAAGGGAAAAAGACTCGTTTCGTTGCTGCCGAACCTGCTTCTTGTCCGAAACTGACACGTGGTAAGTTCCAGTATGACTTCGGTGATGAAGCCGGATATACTCCGTTGCTGCCGATGTTTACTTTAGGACACAATTTTGCTCCGGCTCATATCCATGCCGGTGGACTTCGTTATCACGGTGCAGGCGTAATCGTTTCACAGTTACTCAAAGATAATTTGATGGAAGCGGTAGATATACAGCAACTGGAGTCTTTCGAAGCCGGTTGTCTGTTTGCGCAGTCTGAAGGTATTATTCCGGCTCCCGAATCCAGCCACGCTATTGCAGCGGCTATCCGCGAAGCTAACAAATGTAAGGAGACAGGAGAAGAGAAAGTGATTCTGTTCAATCTTTCGGGACATGGTCTGATCGATATGACTTCTTATGATAAGTATTTGGCCGGTGATCTGGTGAATTATACATTGAATGACGAAGATATTCAGAAGAATTTAGACGAGATAGGAGATTTAGCTAAATAATAAATTACCTACCAGTTTCAAGTTTCACCACCGATTACACAGATTAACACAGATTTAATTGTAATTCGAAGATTGTCGATATAAAAATCCGTGCTAATCTGTATAATCGGTGGTATTTTTTCATTCCCTATATTTACTTTCTCTCTATTGAATACCTCCATATAAAAGATTTTGCTATCTTTGATGCCATTATTAATCTTATGAACTAATAATGAACAGCCTTAAAAAAACAACAATCTGTCTACTCTTTCTATGTATAGGGGTTAATTGCGTTTTTTCTGAAGTTCCGGAGCAAATTAACTTCTCTCATATTTCTATTAACGAAGGATTGTCACAAAGCACCGTATTCTCTATCGATCAGGACCAAAGAGGTAATATGTGGTTCGCTACCTATGATGGAGTAAACAAGTATGACGGGTATTCATTTACAGTTTATCAACATAATGAAGAGGATCCGAACAGTATTGCTAATGACATTTCACGAATCGTAAAAACTGACAGTCAGGGACGTGTCTGGATCGGTACGCGGGATGGTTTGTCATATTATGACGAAGAAAAAGACAAATTCAGAAATTTCTTCTACGAGAAAAAGGGCAAACGGCAACAAATCAATGGTATTGCAGAAATCTCACCGGAACAGTTGCTTATAAGCACACAGGAAGGACTGACCATGTTCGATATTAAAGAATCCAAGTTTGTAGACGATTCTTTTAGTACCGCTATGCACAAGCTGATAGCTTCAGCTCTTTACAGACAGGGGGATATTATCTATATCGGTACCCCGGTCGACGGGCTTTACAGCTATTCCATTCCTCAAAAGAAACTGGAAAAGATTACTCCGATAACGGAAACGAAACAGATTCAGGCCATTTTGCAGCAATCTCCTACCCGTATATGGGTAGCTACCGAAGGAGCCGGTCTGCTTCTGCTCAACCCGAAAACGAAAGAGGTCAAGGCTTATCATCATTCTTCTTCCAATCCTAAAAGTATCAGTTCCAATTATATCCGCTCTCTGGCACTGGATTCGCAAAATCGCTTATGGATAGGAACGTTTAATGATCTAAACATTTATCATGAAGGAAGCGATTCTTTCGTATCCTATAGTAGCAGTCCGGTAGAAAACGGCAGTTTGTCACAACGTTCGGTTCGCAGTATCTTTATGGATTCGCAAGGAGGTATGTGGCTTGGAACCTATTTCGGGGGATTGAACTATTACCATCCTATCCGCAACAGATTCAAGAATATCCAGCGTATTCCCTATAAGAATTCTCTAAGCGATAACGTAGTCAGCTGCATTACGGAAGATAAGGATAAGAACTTATGGATAGGAACGAATGATGGTGGTTTGAATCTGTATAATACAAAGACACAACAGTTTACGCACTATATCTTACAGGAAGACGAACGGGAAATCGGTATTGGTTCCAATAATATCAAAGCCGTATATGTAGATGAACAAAAATCACTTGTATATATAGGGACACATGCCGGCGGACTGACTGTTCTCCATCGAAACAGTGGAAAAATGGAAAGTTTCAATCAGCTGAACAGCCAGTTGGTGAATGAGAATGTATATGCTATTCTTCCTGACAAAAGAGGGAATCTCTTATTGGGGACATTAAGTGCTCTGGTTAGTTTTAACCCGGAAAAAAAGAGTTTTACCACTATTGATAAGGAAAAAGACGGTACTCCATTTACTTCACAACGAATCACAATCCTGTTCAGAGATTCCCATAAACGGCTTTGGGTCGGGGGTGAGGAAGGTATATCTGTCTTTCAGCAGGAAGGAATCGAGATAGAAAAGGTGCCTATTCTGCCGGAATCATCTGTAACAAAGACGTTTACCAATTGCATTTACGAGGCTGCCAACGGTATCATTTGGGTAGGTACGCGTGAAGGCTTCTACTGTTTTAATGAGAAAGAAAAGAAAATCAAACGATATACTACGGCTAACGGTTTGCCTAACAATGTGGTATATGGTATTCTGGAAGATACTTTCGGACGTCTTTGGGTAAGTACCAACCGTGGTATTTCCTGTTTCAATCCGGAAACAGAGAGGTTCCGTAATTTTACGGAATCCGACGGGTTACAGAGTAATCAGTTTAATACTTCTTCGTTCTGTCGCACTTCGAGCGGCCAGATGTATTTCGGAGGTATCAACGGGATCACTACTTTCCGTCCGGAACTGTTGCTGGATAACCCTTATACGCCTCCGGTAGTTATCACTAAACTTCAACTGTTTAACAAGACAGTTCGCCCGGATGATGAAACCGGTATCCTGACTAAGAATATCAATGAGACAGAAAGTATTACCCTGAAATCATGGCAAACTGCTTTCACGATTGAATTTGTAGTATCCAATTATATTTCCGGACAACATAACACTTTCGCTTATAAACTGGAAGGATATGACAAAGAGTGGTATTATCTGACAGATAAACGTACTGTCTCCTACTCCAACCTGCCACAAGGCACTTATCACTTTTTGGTAAAAGCTGCCAATAGTGACGGAAAATGGAATACTGTACCTACAATGTTGGAAATCATAGTTCTCCCTATATGGTACAAGACCTGGTGGGCAATCATGATTTTCCTCGCCACTTTTATCGGGTTTATCACTTTCGTCTTCCGCTTCTTCTGGATGCGTAAGAGTATGGAAGCGGAACTGGAACTTGAACGCAGGGACAAGGAGCATCAAGAAGAAATCAACCAGATGAAGATGCGTTTCTTCATCAATATTTCGCACGAGCTTCGCACGCCATTAACTCTCATCTTAGCTCCTTTACAAGAAATAATCAATAAGATTAGTGATCGCTGGACTCGTAACCAACTGGAATATATCCAACGCAACGCCAATCGTCTGTTGCATCTTGTCAACCAGTTGATGGATTATCGCCGTGCCGAATTGGGAGTTTTTGAGCTGAAAGTAAAGAAAGAGAATGCGCATCAACTGATACAGGATAATTTCTTGTTCTACGATAAACTGGCACGCCACAAGAAGATTACTTATACTCTCCACTCCGAACTGGAAGAAAAAGAGGAACTTTTCGATCCGAATTATCTGGAACTGATCGTTAATAACCTGCTTTCAAATGCTTTCAAATATACAGAAAGCGGGCAAAGCATTACTGTTACGTTGAAAGAGGAAAACAATTGGCTGGTACTGCAAGTTAGTGACACCGGTATTGGTATTCCTATCAACAAGCAGGGAAAAATATTCGAACGTTTCTATCAGATAGAGAGTGAGCACGTAGGAAGTGGGAGCGGGCTGTCATTGGTACAGCGTTTGGTGGAACTACATCACGGACGTATTGAGTTAGACAGTGAAGAAGGCAAAGGCAGTACTTTCTCTGTTTATCTGCCACAGGATATAAACATCTACAAATCTTCCGAATTAGCTTCTAATGACGCTAAAAATGAGGAGGACCAAGTTTATTCTACCAACTCGAAAGAGATGTATTTCATTGATACGGAAAAAGTAGAAAACGAAACGATCGAAACCGGTGACAAGAAACGTGGTACGATTCTTATCGTAGAAGACAATAATGAAATCCGCCATTATCTAAGTAGCGGACTTGCCGAACTTTTCAATACACTGGAAGCCGGAAATGGTGAAGAAGCCCTGGAAAAGCTGAAAGAGAATGAAGTGGACATTATTGTGACTGATGTCATGATGCCTGTAATGGATGGTATCAAGCTATGCAAGAATGTGAAGCAGAATATCCGTACCTGTCACATTCCTGTGATTATCCTGTCTGCCAAAAGCGAAACCAAAGATCAGATGGAAGGCCTGCAAATGGGCGCGGATGATTATATCCCGAAACCGTTCTCTCTTGCCATACTGACTACGAAGATACAGAATATGATGCGTACCCGCAGGCGTATGCTTGAACGGTATTCCAAATCTCTGGAAGTGGAACCGGAAAAGATTACGTTCAACGCCATGGATGAAGCTTTATTGAAACGTGCCGTTGCCATCGTAGAAAAGAATATGGATAATATTGAATTCTCTACCGACGAGTTCGCCAGAGAAATGAATATGAGCCGTTCTAATCTGCACCTCAAATTGAAAGCTATCACAGGTGAATCGACTATCGACTTTATACGCAAGATTCGTTTCAATGAAGCGGCAAAACTACTGAAGGATGGCCGTTATACAATAGCAGAAGTCAGCACAATGGTAGGATTTAATACGCCGTCTTACTTTGCTACGAGTTTCAAAAAGTATTTCGGATGTTTGCCTACAGAGTATATTAAGAAGGCAAAGGGATAAACAACTAGAGAGGTAAATCCAAAAATATTATGATTTTTACGGAATCCAATCCATAAAAATCATAATATTTTTGGATTGGAAGAGAGTTTATACATAACAAACAACCCCAATGTATAAAACAGTACTTTTCTTTTTTTCAGTAGGGTTTTGAGCTAAATTCATAGTTACAAGGATTAATCTAGCACAATAGTCTTTTTAATAATTCTTCTTGGAGCTATTATTTTCTTCGTTCCCTAATAAATTTGCGTTCCACTTAAGTGGAGCGATAGTTCAACTTAAGTGGTTCTATCGTTCGACTTAAGTAGAACACAAACTAGAATGTAGAGCTAATTATTATTTATAGAAGATAGGAAACTAAACACAGTATTAAGACAGCTTATCTCTTATTGACAACTAGCGTTTAGTTCGTCTCCGTACCGTTTCCCTCCCGTATCAAAATGAATTAGTTCATTTCATAAAAGAATAATGAAAGTTACATTATGATGTATAAAAAGCTTAATATCAGCCTAAAAACCGTTTTTCTAAACATTATTAATATATGATTCAACAATATTAATATCAAAAAATCATTTTTTGAACAAAGTGTGAACAGGACAAATCATCATTTCTAAATAAACAGATTACATTTGCAAACAGTAAAATATAACTTTTAATAATTAAAACCTAATAAAGTATGAAGAACATCTTTATTTGTTTATTCGCAATGTTCTTTCTGTCTAATTGCACAGACGACAAAGACGAATTAATCATTGGAGAACCCAACAACGACAAAGAAAACATTCTTCCCGATGAAGGTGAAGGAATTGAAAAAAAACTATTTGAAGTTATCAATCTAGATTATAAAGGTCTAGAAAAAGTAAAACAGTACTATGAAGCAGGAAACTATCAATTAGCTGCTAATGCATTACTAGATTATTATCGCATGCGTACAGATGTAGTAAACCCGAATGTAACTCTTTTAGGAACTACAGCATCAGCAGTGGAACTAAACATTGCAAATCAAGCTCTGGACTATCGCTTTTATGTAAGGAACTTCCCTGAAACTAGAGGAGAAACCGATGGAGTTAGAGACGAGTCGAAAGATATTTACTATTCTTTCAAAAATAGTGATGGAACAATAAATTGGGACTTAAAGGTTGACGGCATAACAGATAATGAGTTCAAATATCAGCGTCATCGTCATCAGTGGATGGTACCTCAAGCTAAAGCGTATTACATGACTAAAGACGAGAAATACATACTGTCTTGGAAAGAAGTTTTCACCGATTGGATGAAAAATTATCCATGTCCGGAAGTTATTAAGGATGAATATTTTCCATGGTCCGGATTACAAATCGCAGAGCGAGTTAGCTCACAAGCAGATTTAATGACCTATTATATACATTCTGCCAATTTCACTCCTGAATGGTTATCCATCTTTCTCACTCAGTATGTAGATCAAGTGGAGAGCATCCGCAAACTCTATAAACCGGAAGGTAATATATTAGTAACACAGTTATATTCACTGACTTTAGCTGGTGTTTTATTCCCAGAACTAAAGAAAGCAGAAGAATGGGTGGAAGAAGGTACCCGCAAATTAAATGAACAAATAAAAGAACAGTTCAATCCCGACGGTATACAAAACGAGCTTGACCCGAGTTATCATGTAGGTGCTATTTCAGACTTCTATAACGCCTACGAAGTGGCTAAAGAGAATAATAAAGCACATTATTTTTCAGCCGATTATATGCCGTCCTTACGTAAAGCAACAGAATTTGTGATGGACTTAGTTTATCCGAACTACTCTGTAGAAAATTTTAACGACACTCGTTCAGGACGTATGCAAAAGAGTATGTTGATAAAGAATTTCACACGCTATGCACAGATGTTTCCGGACAACGAAGGTATGAAATGGATGGCTACCCAAGGTAAAGAAGGTAAAAAACCAACTTATACATTAAAAGCATACGAATATTCCGGTTATTACATGCTACGTAATGGATGGGATCAAGACCCTAGTAAAGTGTCCATGTTCATTTTAAAGAACAACTATAATCCTAAAAAGAAATGGCATTGTCAAGCGGATAATAATACATTCAGCTTATTCCATAAAGGACGTAACTTCTTCCCTGATGCAGGTGTATATGCATATAGTGGTGATCCCGCCAGAGATAAATATAACCAAAGTTTCTGGCATAATACAATGACGATTACGACCACAAATATCAATAAGATGGAAGGCCATTATGTCCATAAAGGAACACAAGACAATACAAATTACATAGTTACAGAGAATGAACCATACGAAAATTCATCTCTAACCCATAGACGTTCTGTATTCCACGCCAACAAAGAGTTCTTTGTGCTTGTTGATGAATTATACATGAAAAATCCTGAAGAAGCGTATAATACAGGCAAATACAATTTGAATTTCAATCTTTGTGCACCTGAAAATGAAATAACTTTCGACAATTCGAATTCCAAAGCAGCCCATGGCATACATACTAACTACAGTGATAATAACAATATTGTTATTTATACATCATCTGAAGATTATGATTCATCTGCAACTTTTAAAAGCAACGTATCCAATGATCATGGTGTGGTTAATATTGAAAATCGTTTAGGATATAAAATTTCACTTAGAAAGAACAAAGATAGAAAAACAATTCGTGCTATTACCGTCATATACCCGACTTCCAATCCAACAGGTACCACAATTAATGCTGAATTTACCGATGGAGGTTACACAGGAAAAGCTGTTGCTATCAAAGTCACGGTAAATGGTACTCCTTATGAGTTAAGCTATACAATACCAGAAAATAATAACTAATATCATAACACTATGAATTTAAAAAAACTAACCTCTAGATTCCTGGCAATCTTATCTATAGTAGTCCTGACTCTTACAGGCTTCTCATGCACGGATACAGAGACTACCAACACAACTGGCTTTGCCATCTATTATTACAGCCTCACTGATATAGGTCCATCAATGAATGCAGTGATTGAAAAGCCTACATATACAGGAGGTGAACCGACAGATTTCGTTATCACCGGAATCACTTTTAATGGTGAACCATACACATCCGAATCATTTATCATTGACAGCAAGGATGGTAGTGTTCGAATTGTTAACTCTGATAATCTACCGGTGGGATTATATTCCATCTCTGTAGGATGTAATAGCAATGGCAACTACCATGAATTCAAAGATGCCATACAAGTAAAAATGTTGCCCAGCGTTCCCGATGGAATTAAAGTAGAACCTGATTATATTGAAATCGACTTTGAAGAAATTGGAGAATCGAAAGCTACTGCAAAAGTAATAACAGAAGGTGAACACGTCACAATCCCCAGCGGCGGTTATGCAATAGCAGATGGTCCGGAGAAAGAATTCTTCAAAATTTCTCAAAGTGGAGTTATTTCTATTAATCCAGATGAAGAGGCTATAAAGAAGATGAAACCGGGTTTGCACAAAGTATCATTAAAACTGACTACTTTAGCAGGAGAAGGTATATTTGCTGATGCTATCACATTCAATCTGACTTCCAAACCAATAGATGTAACGTATAACGCTACCAATAAAGGTATCATGGAGAAAGAGTCTGAAACGAACGGACAAACTGAATATATCAGTCCTATACCTGTCATTGAAGGTTCAACAGAGGAAGCTAAGTTCAGTATAGCTAACATTATTCCGGAAATAGCAGAAGGAAAAGTGACTATCAATGAAACAACCGGAGCTATATCAATCGCTAAAGGACATGGTATCACAGAAGCCGGAAACTATGAAATCACTATAAAAGTTTCCAACAAATTCGCTCCTGAAGGTGTAGAAATGCCAACTAAATTCACAATTCAAGTAGTTGATGAAATCACTCCTATATCAGGATTTGAATACGCAGCTTTAGAGATAGCACAATACGCGCCTATATCAGCTCAACCCAAAGAAGGAATGCAAGGAAACTATGTCACCTATTCATTCGTAGACCTTGACCAAAAGTTTGAAGGACAATTGACTATCAATCCGAGTAATGGTAAGATCACTGCAAAAAAAGGAAATAGTATACCAGAAGGCAGATATGAAGTTAAGGTACAAGCTGATAACAGTAAGGGAAATCCGACTATCACAACTTTCTTATTAACAGTTACTCCAAATCCTAATAATATAGTGTATGTATATTACGGTAATAACCTCGGATTGGATAAGGCAACAGAAGCTTCACAATATCGTATTAGAAGTGCAGCAGAATTGGGTAGTTTGGTTTTAACTCCAGAAACGAATTTAGATGATAAAGGTATTGTTTTCAAATGGAAGATAGCCACTAAATTCAATTTAGACGATCCTAATCAAACAGGATATCCTATGATTGATGAAGCAACAGGTGTAGTCCGATTCTCCCCGGATAATTTCAAAGAAGCTGATGCTCCTATGGCTTATCTTATAATAGAAGCCACTGCCGGAGAAGGTGATCTTGCAAGAACTTTCAAAACATTCGTTGCTTTTGACTTTAATCCTAGTACAAATCCTATTAGAATAGAATATACTCCATTTGTATTCAAAGTAAATCCAAGAAAGGGAGGAATTTCTGTAGAACCTACGTTAGTCGGAGTAACAGATGTTTCACAATTTGTAATGGATTATCGTCGTTCATTCCGTTATCAAAATCTGGAAGGGCCTAAAACACATAAATCGGGAGCAATCACTACTGGAGATAAAGTAGATGCAACAGTATTTATGAACCAAGTATGGCGTAATTATTACGGATCAACAGCACCCAATTATGGAGCAAGAGCACCTATGTCCTATTATGATGGAATTTCTAACAAAATTAATAAGAAGTTATCAGATGCATTAGGTTATGTCGACCCGACCAAAGGATGGGCTGTTACCATTAATCCCAACAAATGGTTTGGTGATCCTACGTATGGAGAAGAAAACGGACAATTTGCCAATGGTATTATGACTGGTCAAATGACTTATAGAACAGATGGAGATTCAGGCAAATTAAGCTCTGATAAGAATTGTCCCAAAGCATTCCCATTATTGATATGGTTTGATGAAAATTTCTAAATTAAAAGACATTACAATTATGTACAATATATCTACAAAAGCAATAAGCAAAAGAGGGTGGTTCACCCTCTTAGCTCTCATAGCTACAATCTGTGTTTCGGCACAAAACGTCAAAGGTGTGGTAGTAGACGAAACAGACATGCCTATGATTGGTGCTACCGTCATGGTAAAAGGAAGTCAAACCGGAACGACAACTGATTTTGATGGTAACTTCACTATCCAAGCCCAAAAAGGTTCAACACTGGTATTCAGCTATATTGGTTATAAAAATCAAGAAGTGAAAATTGCGCAAACAGACAAAAAGTTAAACATTAAAATGGAACCGGACAATGCAGTGCTTGATGAAGTTATTGTAGTGGGTTATGGTTCTATGAAAAAAAGTGACTTGACTGGTTCTGTAGCTTCTGTTGCCGCCAAGGATATAGAAGAATTTAAAAGTAGTTCTGTTATGGCAGCTTTAGGAGGTCAAGGGGCCGGTGTACAAATTACCCAAACTGACGGAACTCCAGGCGCAGGCTTTGATATTAAGATTCGTGGAGTAGGAACATTAAACGGTGACGCTACTCCCCTTTACATTGTTGACGGTTTCCAAGTTGACAACATTGACTACTTGGCAAACTCTGATATTGAATCTATTCAAATTCTAAAAGATGCTTCTTCATCAGCTATTTACGGTGCGCGCGCAGCTAATGGTGTAGTGATGGTAACCACTAAATCAGGTAAGGTAGGTAGACCAGTAGTCAGCTACAATGGTTCTGCTACTTATCGTAAAATCACCAAACAATTAGACTTGCTCAACGCCTATGAATTTGTAAAACTACAGGGAGAACTAGATACCAAGTTTATCCCCGGTTATTACCGCAACGAAATCAATCCCGAAACAGGGGAGTATTACAAATATCGTACTTTGGACGACTATATTGGAGTAGAATCTGTAGATTGGCAAGGAGAAACTTTCAGTCCTACTTGGTCGCAAGATCATAACATTTCCGTAACAGGAGGTAATGACGGTACCAAATACTCTGCTTCTTTCTCTCATTACAAAGAAAACGGTATTTTCAGAAATAGCGGTTTTACTAAAACAACCGGTAAAGTTCGTATCAATCAGAAGATTAATAAGTATATTACAGCCGATGCTACTATCAATTATTCCAATACATTGAAAGAAGGTGCCGGAACTTCCGGTGATGGAGGACGTTTCAATATGTTAGGACAGATATTAAGATCACGTCCTACAGGAGGTCTGGCTAAAACCAATGAAGAACTACTGGCTAGGGCCATCGAACCGGCTATGTTGGAAACAAGCGAAAGCCTAGCACAGGTGAACCCCATCCTACAAGCTGAAAATACGACAGACAACAAGCGCTCTGAAATGTGGAGTGCCAATTTGTCTCTTACTGCAAAAATCACTAAGAAATTAACATTTAAGACAGCTGGTACATACAATACGACCAACACCCGTAGAGATGTATTCTACAAAACTCAGACAAGACAGGCCTACACTAATGGTCAAATGCCTTATGGAGAAACTCAGATGGGACGCGAAAAACGTTGGACCAATTACAACCAGTTAACATGGGTAGAAAAAATAAAGCAACATCGTTATGAAATAATGTTAGGTGAGGAACTCGCATACAGAAGTTCCGAATTCTTATTGGGACAAGCAAAAAATTTCCCTTCAGATAATATCGGTAATGACAATCTAGGTCTAGGTGCAGTTCCCAGTAAAGTAAACACCTCGTTTGGAGATAAAACCATGTTATCATTTTTTGCGCGGGGAAATTATTCATTCAACGACAAATATATGCTGACAGCTACTGTACGTGCGGATGGTTCTACTGTTTTCTCATACAAAAATAAATGGGGATTTTTCCCGGCTTTCTCCGCTGCATGGCGTATCTCGGAAGAAAAATTCATGAAACAGAATCTTCCTTTTGTATCTAACATGAAACTTCGTTTAGGATGGGGTATTGTAGGTAACGACCGTATTGCTAATTTCCTGTCATTAGACCTCTATACACAAAGTAAATATGGTATTGGTAACACAACTTCCACTGTACTGACTCAATCTCACCTGAAGAATAAAAATTTGAAATGGGAAGGTTCAAGTACTACCAATCTGGGTGTTGACCTTGGGTTCTTTGATAATCGCCTGAATGTTACAGCTGATTTCTTTATCAAGAATACCAAAGACTTGCTACTTGCACAAAACCTAGCGTATGTTACCGGATTCTCATCACAAATGCAGAATATTGGTAAAATCCAGAATCGCGGTATCGAATTGGCTATTAATAGCACTAATATCCAAAATCGTAATTTCACCTGGAGTACAGACTTCAATATTTCATTCATTCGCAATGAACTGAAAGCTTTATCTTCCGGTGCCAATTATGCAGAAGCATATTCTAACTTCGATAGAACCAATTATACTCAATCAGACTATCGTGCCATAGTAGGCGAATCATTAGGATTGATTTACGGTTATGAATTCGATGGTATTTATCAAGTAGACGATTTCTACACTTCAGCCGCTACAGGAAAACTCATCTTGAAGCCGGGTATTACGAACAACACACGTTATGATGGTGGGGCTGCTCCGGGCGTAGTAAAATACAAAGA
>OGNE01000705.1_pt1 | contig 18689 bp, 18 predicted proteins | sample 1573401 | NCBI WGS metagenome assembly OGNE01 (sample SAMEA2581884, study PRJEB24529) | metagenome | biome: Human gut stool | place: China | collected 2011 | reverse complement strand
AGGACGCATTTTTAGATGTGGAGCAGCTTGCATATGACGGAAAACTGGCAGGCAGTCCGTGGGGTGCAAAAAGCATCAAAGAATAAAGCAAAGAATAAATGAGAACGGAGGCGGCATATGAAGGTTACAGACAGACATTTTTTATCGGCAGACCATAAGAATCACATCCACGTGAAAATCTGGGAGCCGGAAGGAAACGTGCAGGGTGTCATTCAGATTGCACACGGCATGATTGATTATATTGAACGTTATACGGCGATGGCAGAATATTTTGCAAAAAAAGGTTATGTCGTTGCGGGAAATGACCATCTGGGACATGGTGATTCTGTTTTGACAAAGGAAGATTATGGATATTTTACGGAAAAAAATGCAAGCCGTTGTGTCGTTGAAGATATGCATAAGCTGACGGCGATTATGAAAAAGAAATATCCCGATGTTCCGTATTTTCTGCTTGGGCACAGCATGGGATCATTTTTGTCACGAAGATATATTACGGAATACGGATATGAATTAAACGGTGTATTGCTGCTTGGTACAGGCAATCAGCCCGATATTGTTGTAAAATCGGGAATTTTGCTGGCAAAACTGGTAAGACTGATTAAGGGTGAGCGTTACCGCAGTCCGTTTTTAAATCATCTGATGTTTGGCAGTTACAATGCAAGAGTTGTCAATCCGATAACGGATAAAGACTGGGTGTGTGGCAATGCCGAGGTGATTAAAGAATACGTGGCAGATGAAAAATGCAGCTATCTGTTTACGGTAAACGGATATCTTGGACTGTTGGATACGATTGCCTATGTAAAGAAAGTATCCAATATCCGTAAAGTACCAAGAAATCTTCCGGTGATACTGGCAGCAGGGACAAAAGACCCGGTGGGCGGTTACGGCAGAGATGTCAAAAAGCTGTTTGTGACTTACAGCAGGCATTTTTACGATGTGGAATTGCGGCTGTATGAGGATTGCAGACATGAGCTGCACAATGAACTGATACAGGAAGATGTATTTGAGGATTTATACCAGTGGATTTGTAAGCATAGATAAGGAAGGAAAAGGATGAAGGTATATACATTTTTAACAGATGGGTTTGAAACAGTGGAAGCATTGGCGGTTATTGATATTTTAAGGAGAGCGGGTATTGAAGTGGAAACGGTATCCATTACCGGGAATGAACAAGTATGTTCGGCTCAGAATATTACAGTAAAGGCGGATACATTATTTAAGGCTCAGCCGGTTCGTAAAGAAGACGTTTTATTCTTGCCGGGAGGTCCCGGACATAAGCAGTATAATGAATGTAAGCCGCTTTTGGAACTGCTTGAAAAGCACCACGCAGAAGGCGGACGGATTGCTGCAATCTGTGCAGCACCGAGTATTTTAGGACACCTTGGCATATTAAACGGAAAGAAGGCAACGGCATTTCCGGGCTTTGAAAAGGATTTAACAGGGGCAGAAGTGCTTACCGCACCAGTCAAAGTGGTGACAGACGGCAATATTACAACGGCAAGAGGCATGGGGGCTTCTATTGAACTCGGACTTGAACTGGTAAAACTGCTGATAAGTGAAGAAAAAGCACAGGAAATCGGACTATCTGTGCAGTATCTGGAAAAGTAGGCTGGAAAAATCATGGGAAATGAATACTTAGACAGTTACGAAAGAGCCAAAAGAGCGGATAGAGAGAGAAGAAGTCATGCCAGGCAGATGAAGCGCAGACGGCAGAAGCGTTTAAAAATGATAAAGGGTGCGATAACGGCGGCTGTTGCCATCGTAGTTGCAGTATGCTGTATTTTGTATACAACCCGTGGCGAAGGCGGTGGACAGGCAGATGGTCTTGATTCACAGCAGATGGCGCAGGATGCCATGCAGGCACTGGCACAGATTTCAGAACCGGAACAGAAATTTAAATATCCGTCCGTCAGTGAAAATTATAAAGAAATCGTTTCGGAAGAAGTCAAAAGTCCGTATGTTGCATTACTCGACGTAGAAAACAGTCAGGTAATTGCAGGAAGGGGATACAACGAAAAGATTTATCCGGCTTCCATGACAAAGGTCATGACACTGATTGTTGCGGTAGAGCAACTTCAGGATTTAAACCGGACCTATGCGCTGTCGTATGAGCTGCTGGATCCGCTGGTGCGTGAGCAGGCATCCCGGGCGGGATTTGATCCGGGTGAAATGGTTACGGCAAAGGATTATCTGTATGGACTTGTACTGCCGTCAGGTGCAGATGCGGCGGTAGCCCTTTCGATTATGACAGCCGGTTCAGAAGAAGCATTTGCGGATTTAATGAATCAGAAATGCAGTGAAATCGGCTTGAAAAATACACATTTTATGAATGCATCGGGGCTGTATGACGAACAGCAGTATACAACACCGGTTGAAATGGCAATGATTATGCAGTATGCAATGCAGAATCCGACATGCGCAGAGGTGCTTTCAACGTACCAGTATACCACGACACCGACGGCTCAGCACCCGGAGGGAATTAAGCTTTCCAGTACGATGTTTAGCAGAATGTATGGTAATGAAGTCGAGAATGTGACCATCATGGCAGGAAAGACAGGATATACGCAGGAGGCGGGAAACTGCCTTGTAAGCTATGCACAAAAGAACGGGCATCACTATGTTGCATTGACAGCCGGGGCATCTTACAAATGGCACGTCATTTTTGATGATTTTGAAATTTATAAAACCTATCTGCCGTAGTTTTTACAAAAATTGTCATAATAATTGATTTACGGCTGCACATACTAATACCAAGATAAGCAACGAAAAAAGTTCTTATCTAAAACAAATATCATGGAGGTGCAGTATTATGACAAACTCTAATTCTAATTCAAAAACAAAGAAGGAAGCACAGGACGCACTTGACAGATTCAAGATGGAAGTTGCCTCAGAAATCGGTGTAAACTTAAAAGAAGGTTACAACGGTGATTTAACATCAGCAGAAGCAGGTTCTGTTGGCGGTAACATGGTTAAGAAGATGATTAAAAGACAGGAAGAGCAGATGTCACAGGGCAAGTAATCTGTCAGTAAAAAGAAGATTGTGCCGGTGACAAAAAAAAGAAAAGCCACAGTTTCCACGGAAATTCAAGCCTTGAATCACCGTGAAATGCTGTGGCATTTCTTTATGTTGTATAAGAGTTTAAAAGCCTTCTTCGCGCCGGGTTTTGCGCAGTGCAACGCGGCGTTCGGCAGCCTCCCATTTTGCCTGTTCTTCAATGGAAGAAACTGACAGTCGCGGAACGCGGACAGGATGGTCGTTTTCATCAAGGGCAACCATAATAAAGAAGGCGCGGTTGACAGGATAACGTTTGCCGTTTTTCTTTTCCACGTAGGTGTCAATGCGTACTTCCATGGAAGAATTGCCAACATGGGTCAGATAGCCGATTAAAACGATGACATCACCCAGATAACATGCTTCCTTAAATTGTAAGTTGTCAATGCTTGCCGTGGTAACGTTACATTCGCAGTGGCGTTTGGCAACAATGCCTGCAACTTCGTCAATCCACATTAAAAGCTGTCCGCCAAAAAGTCTTCCGGCACCGTTCATATCACGGTTACATAGTAAATGTGAAACCTCTGTGCGGGAAACTTCAACTGATTTTTCTTTTATCTCATTCATATAAATCCCCATTCCCATTTTTTTTATCTGTCATCCGGACAGATTTGATAGTATTCTTACTATAACATAAACACAGGCGGTTCGTGAAATAAAAAATAAATAAATTGAAGAAAAATTTTACTGGTAAAGTAAAAAAAGTTATGTTATAATGCCTAATATGTACGTTGTACGCTAGAAAAATTTACATATATCTTTAAGGAGGAAATAGTAACAATGAGTTTTAAAGTAGAACAGATGGAAGAAAAGAACATGGTCAAACTTGTAATCGAGTCAACAGCAGAGGAGTTTGAAGCAGGTTTAAATAAGGCTTATAATAAAGATAAGAACAAGATTTCTATCCCGGGTTTCAGAAAAGGTAAGGCACCTCGTAAGATGATTGAGCAGATGTATGGTGCAGAAGTATTCTACGAAGATGCAGCAAACGCTATCATTCCTGAAGCATATGCCACAGCAGCTGAAGAAAGCAAGTTAGAAATCGTTTCACAGCCTAAGATTTCTGTTGTACAGTTAGAAAAAGGCAAGCCATTCATCTTCGCAGCAGAAGTAGCTGTAAAGCCGGAAGTAGAACTTGGCACATACAAGGGTGTTGAAGTAGAAAAGGCTGATACAGAAGTAACAGATGCAGACGTAGAAGAAGAATTAAAGAAGGTTCAGGAACAGAACTCAAGAACAGTAACAGTAGAAGACAGAGCTGTTAAAGACGGCGATATGACTGTTATTGACTTTGAAGGTTTTGTTGATGGTGTTGCATTTGAAGGCGGAAAGGGTGAAAACTATCCTTTAACAATCGGTTCTCATTCATTCATCGACAACTTTGAAGAACAGTTAATCGGCATGAACATTGGCGAAGAAAAAGAAATCAACGTAACATTCCCGGAAGAATATCATGCAGAAGAATTAAAGGGCAAGCCGGCTACATTCAAGGTATCCGTAAAGGAAATCAAGGAAAAGCAGCTTCCTGAATTAGATGATGATTTTGCACAGGATGTATCAGATTTCGATACACTTGCTGAATACAAGGAAGACTTAAAGAAGACAATTTCCGTTCGCAAGGAAAATGAAGCAAAGGCTAAGAAGGAAGACGAAGCAATCGCTAAGATTGTAGAAACATCTAAGATGGACATTCCGGAAGCTATGATTAATACACAGGTAAACAGAATGGTAGAAGACTTTGCACAGAGATTACAGCAGCAGGGCTTATCTATCGACCAGTACTTCCAGTACACAGGTATGACAGCAGATAAGATTGTAGAAGAAATGAAGCCGGAAGCTGTTAAGAGAATCCAGACAAGACTGGTACTTGAAGCAGTTGCAAAGGCAGAAGATATTCAGGTATCCGATGAAGAATTCGATGCAGAGCTTCAGAAGATGGCCGATATGTATAAGATGGAACTTTCACAGATTAAAGAATTTATGGGAGAATTTGAAGGAAAGCAGATCAGAAGTGATATTGCTATCCAGAAGGCAGTAGACCTTATTGTAAATTCAACTGTAGAAAAGTAATTTTCGCGTAAGAAAGGACAGAAATTATGAGTTTAGTGCCTTATGTCGTTGAACAGACCAGCCGTGGAGAACGGTCATATGATATTTATTCAAGACTTTTAAAAGACAGAATTATCTTCTTAGGAGAAGAAGTGACAGATGTATCTGCAAATATTGTTATTGCACAGATGTTATTTTTAGAGGCAGAAGATCCAAGCAAGGATATTCACCTTTACATTAACAGTCCGGGTGGTTCTGTATCTGCCGGATTTGCAATTTATGATACAATGCAGTATATTAAGTGTGATGTATCTACGATGTGCATGGGACTTGCAGCAAGCATGGGTGCATTTTTGCTTGCGGGCGGTGCAAAGGGCAAAAGACTTGCTCTCCCGAATTCTGAAATTATGATTCATCAGCCTTCAGGCGGTGCCAGAGGACAGGAAACAGAAATCAGAATCGTTGCAGAAAATATTTTAAAGACTAGAAATCGGTTGAATGAAATTCTGGCAGCCAATACTGGCAAGTCAGTAGAAGAAATATCTCGTGATACAGAGCGTGATAACTATATGACAGCACAGGAAGCTGTAGCTTATGGTCTTATTGACAGCGTAGTTGAAAAGAGATAGTTTTAAATGACGGGACTGTTGCTTTTCGCAACAGTCCTTTTATAAATTACATTATTATTGTTGGAGGATTTCATGGCAGGCAGAGGTATAGATGAAAAGTTGAGATGTTCATTTTGCAATAAGACACAGGATCAGGTAAAAAAGCTGATATCCGGTCCGAACGGAATTTACATTTGTGACCAGTGTGTAAGTATTTGCAGTGATATTCTTGATGAAGAATTTGAAGAAGAAGATGACGGCAATCCGGCAGAAGATATGGAAATTAATCTGTTAAAGCCAAAAGAAATAAAAGAATTTTTAGATGACTATGTTATCGGACAGGACGAGGCAAAGAAAGTACTGGCGGTAGCGGTTTATAATCATTACAAGAGAATTTTATCAGGGAAAGATGTTGATGTAGAATTACAGAAAAGTAATATTTTAATGCTGGGTCCGACAGGTTCCGGTAAGACATTTCTTGCTCAGAATCTGGCAAGACTTTTAAATGTGCCGTTTGCAATTGCAGATGCAACCACACTGACAGAGGCGGGGAATGTCGGTGAAGATGTAGAAAATATTTTATTAAAGCTGATTCAGGCAGCAGATTATGATATCGAAAAAGCACAATATGGTATTATTTATATTGATGAAATAGATAAGATTACAAAGAAATCAGAAAATGTATCCATTACAAGAGATGTATCGGGCGAAGGTGTACAGCAGGCACTTCTTAAAATTTTAGAGGGTACGGTGGCTTCCGTTCCACCACAGGGAGGAAGAAAACACCCACAGCAGGAACTGATTCCAATTGATACAACCAATATTTTATTTATCTGCGGTGGTGCATTTGACGGTCTTGAAAAGATTATCGAATCCCGTATGGATAAGAGTTCTATCGGATTTAATGCGGATGTCCATGAAAAGATTGAAGCAGAAGTCGGTGAGATGTTCCATAAGGTACTTCCGCAGGATCTGATTAAATTCGGACTGATTCCTGAATTTGTAGGCCGTGTGCCGGTGGTTGTTGCATTGGATTCCTTAGATGAAGCTGCACTGGTAAGAATTTTAAAGGAACCGAAAAATGCGATTTTAAAGCAGTATCAGGCATTGTTCTCTTTAGATGAGGTAGAACTGGAATTTACAGACGAAGCGGTTGAAGAAGTCGCTAAAAAGAGTTTTGAAAGAAAGACGGGTGCCCGTGGTCTTCGTTCTATCTTAGAGGCAGTTATGAATGAAGTGATGTACGAAATTCCGTCAGATGATACGATTGCAAAATGTGTAATTACAAAGGATGCCGTAGATGGAACAGCAAAGCCTTTGATTGAGTACCGCTCAGAAAATGTTGCAATGTAAAAAACTAAAAGGTTAGGTTTATATGGAAATGAAAAATATAAATTTGCCATTGATTGCATTAAGAGGTATGACCGTGTTGCCGGACATGGTCATACATTTTGATATAAGCAGAAAAAAATCAATTCATGCAGTAGAAAAGGCAATGGAAAAAGACCAGAAAATCTTTCTGGCAACACAGGTTGACCCGGAAGTTTCTGACCCGGAATACGAAGATTTATATCATGTAGGTACACTGGTAAAGATTAAACAGCTCATAAAGCTGCCAAACAGCGTAGTGCGTGTTCTGGTAGAAGGTGTGAAGAAGGGTACGCTTGAAGGTGTTACGCAGACGGATGGAATGCTTGTGGCAGAGGTTGCAGTAAATGAGCAGCCGCCGCAGGAATTAGACCCGACACTCAATAAAGCCATGCTTACGGGGTTAAGAGAACTGATTCGTCAGTACGCACTTGCCAATCCAAGGATGAGCCGTGACATTTTAAAGCAATGGCTGGGTATGAACAGTGCCAGAAAGCTGCTGGAACGGTTTACAATCGACTATCCGATGGAATACAGGGAACGCCAGCATATGCTGGAACTGGATTCTTTGGAAGAAATGTATGAATATGCGGGCAAACTCTTGATCGAAGATACGAATGTCAGCAGAATTAAAGAAGAGCTTTCTGAAAAAGTCAAAGAAAAAGTGGATAAACACCAGAAAGAGTATATTTTAAGAGAGCAGTTAAAAGTCTTAAATGAAGAATTAGGCGGCGAAGATGACGGTTCTGAAATTGAAGAATTTTGTGATGCAGTAAAAGAACTGGAAGCAGCTGCGGAAATTAAAGAAAAAATCCGCAAGGAAATCAAGCGTTATAAAATATTAAGCCAGGGGTCAGCAGAAGCGAACGTGGAGCGCGGTTATATCGAAACGCTGCTTGAAATGCCGTGGGATAAGATGTCAGAGGATAACCGTGATTTAGATGCTGCAGCACAGGTGTTGGATGAAGATCACTATGGCATGAAAAAAATCAAAGAGCGTATTTTAGAATCGCTCGCAGTCCGTAATATTACAAGCAAGGGTGATGCACCGATTCTTTGTCTTGTAGGACCTCCGGGAACGGGAAAAACTTCAATTGCGCGTTCTGTGGCAAAAGCACTGAATAAAAAATATGTGCGTATCTGTCTGGGTGGTGTACGTGATGAAGCAGAAATCCGCGGACACAGAAAGACTTATGTTGGTGCAATGCCGGGCAGGATTATTACGGCATTTAAAGCGGCAGGCGTGAAAAATCCGCTTATGCTGTTAGATGAAATTGATAAAATCAGCAGTGATTATAAGGGCGATACGGCTTCAGCGCTGTTGGAGGTATTAGACAGCGAGCAGAACAGCCATTTCGTTGATCACTATATTGAACTGCCGACAGACCTTTCACAGGTGCTTTTTATTGCAACGGCAAATGATTTATCAACTGTCAGCAAACCGCTTTTAGACCGAATGGAGATTATCGAGGTCAGCTCATATACCAAAAATGAAAAGCTGCACATTGCAAAAGAACATTTAGTGCCAAAGCAGCTTGAGAAAAACGGACTGATGGCAAAACAGCTGAAATTCTCCGATAAGGCGCTTGAAAGCATGATTGACGGATATACAAGGGAAGCAGGTGTGCGAAGCTTAGAGCGTGAAATCGCAAAGGTATGCCGCAAGGCAGTGCGCCAGCTCTATCACGGCAACGGAGAATTGAATGAAGAAGTAAAGAGTATCCGCATTACAGATAAGAATTTAAAGGATTTCTTAGGAAAAGTAAAATTTAAGCCGGAGAATATCCATAAAAAGAATGAAGTCGGTATTGTGCGTGGACTGGCATGGACAAGTGTCGGCGGGGATACGTTAGAAATTGAAGTCAATACAATGCCGGGTAAGGGTGAACTGATTCTCACCGGACAAATGGGGGATGTCATGCAGGAATCCGCACGGATTGCACTGACTTATGTGCGCTCCATTACATCAGGCAGGAAGGATAAGGTCGAACAGGAATATTTTGATACACACAGTATTCATTTACATATTCCGGAAGGCGCAGTGCCAAAGGATGGTCCGTCAGCCGGTGTAACAATGACAACGGCGATGCTTTCTGCAGTGACAGGAATTCCGGTTCATGCCGATGTTGCAATGACCGGGGAAGTGACACTCCGCGGCAGAGTGCTTCCGATTGGCGGATTAAAGGAAAAACTGCTCGCGGCAAAGACGGCAGGCATGAAAAAAGTCCTTGTTCCGTCCGAAAACAGAAGTGACGTGGAAGAATTTGATGAAGAAATTACAGGCGGCATGGAGATTGTTTTTGTTTCGGAAATGAAACAGGTACTTGAGCATGCACTGGTTCCCGGGAATCAGGATAAATAGTGAAAATGTATGGCATGAGATGTCAGCAGAATGGAGAGTTGTATGGTTATCAAAAAAGTAAATCTGGATATTGTCATTGGTGTTACAAGCGCAATTCCACAAACTGAACTGCCGGAGGTGGCATTTGCGGGAAAATCCAACGTGGGAAAATCTTCACTCATCAATGCGTTGATGAACCGTAAGTCTTATGCCAGAACCTCTTCACAGCCGGGTAAGACACAGACAATCAATTATTATAATATCAATGATGCCATGTTTCTGGTGGATTTACCGGGCTACGGCTATGCCAATGCCAATCAGCAGGTAAAAGCAAAATGGGGTAAAATGGTAGAAAAGTATCTGAAAGTGTCCAAACAGCTTCGTCAGGTCTTTCTGCTGATTGATATCCGTCATGACCCGTCAGCCAACGATAAAATGATGTATGACTGGATTGTTGCAAATGGATACCACCCGGTTATTATTGCAACAAAGCTGGATAAATTAAAGCGCAGCCAGATTCCAAAGCATGTTAAAGCTGTCCGCACAGGACTTGGACTTGAAAAAGATGATATATTAATTCCTGTTTCATCACAGACGAAGCAGGGAATCCCGGAGCTGTGGGAAACGATTGAGCAGTATCTATAGAAAACCCCGAGAGGGAAGCGGAAGCCCGGCAGAATAAGTATTTTTCATTCACTTATTCTGCCGGGCTTTTATTATAAATATAGTTTTAGTTACTTACATCAGTTTGTGCATGATGAAATCGTAGATTTCCTGACTGCCTTCGCGCCATTTGGAACACATGGCATCGGCCTGTTCTTCTAACGGGACAGCAATGTTTAACTCAATGAGGTTGGTTTCGCCTTCTTTTACGATGCAGTGTACGATGTAGTCGCCGTTTGTGGAACGGTAGTAGTCGGAGAGGGTTCCGGTTTCACAGCGCAGTTCGTATTTATTTTCAGTCAGATATACATCGATTTCTTCACGGATTGCATTGGATATTTTGTTGCTGAAAAAGGAAATGGTGTCTTTTCCGGAAGATGTCAGCCGGTACTGGGTGCTGCTTCGGTATGTCAGGACATTAACAAAGCCATCATCTGCAAGGGAGTTTAAAACTTCCTGCAGTGTAAAATAGGTTGTATATTGTTTATCCAGCATAAAATCAGCAATCTGGCTGTTGGAAAGCGGAAAATTCACTTTACTTAACATATATAAAACCATCAATTTGTATAAAGTAGTTGCTTCTGTATTCATTGATATAACCGTCCTTGACAAATGTTATTCTCTTTAAAATACCGGTTCATCCGGTTCATTACCTGTTTTTTGTTGGCACTCCATAAAGGAGCTTTCAGCAGTTTTTTTGCACCGTCACCCGTCAGCCGGTGAATTACCATATCCGGCGGAAGAATCTCTAAAATTTTCCCAAGGCAATCAAGATATTCGTCTTCCGTCATGACGGTAAAAAGCTGTTCTTCATAATCGCGTGCAAGGTCTGTGCCGGAAAGAACATGTAACAGCTGGAGTTTAATGCCGGAGGCACCGCTGTGTCCGATATAATCTGCGGTCTGTAACATCATTTCCTGCGATTCAGAGGGCAGTCCGAGAATCATATGCACAATTGTTTCAATTCCGGCCTCAGACAGCATTTTCATGGCATCATCAAATACAGAAAGACTGTAGCCGCGGCGGATATAGCGGGCGCGGCTTTCATGGATTGTCTGAAGTCCCAGTTCAACCCAGACCGGTTTTATGGCATTTAATTCAGAAAGCAGTGTAACAATCGCTGGTGTAATGCAGTCCGGTCTTGTTGCAATAGAAAGAATCCGGACGTCATCGTGCCGGATTGCTTCGGTAAAAATCTGTCTTAAATAATCGGCCGGTGCATACGTATTGGTGTATGACTGAAAATAAGCGATATACTGACCGCCGTTATATTTACGGCTGATAAGTGCTTTTTCAGCTTCAATCTGTGCAGCAATGCCTGGAATTTTAGTATGCTGCGGTGTCGCAATGCCTCCGGCAAGTAAAGAGGCACTGTTTCCAATCAGTGCCTCTCCTGAAAAATCACCGGAACCGCCTGCGCTGCAAAAAATACAGCCACGTGTGTCAATCCGTCCGTCACGGTTGGGACAGGTCATGCCGCCGCTTAAAGAAAGCTTGTACATTTTACAGCCATACGTTTCCTTTAAATATTCGCTTAGTGAATAGTAGTAAGGTTTCATGGACTATCTGGTAATATGGTCTTTTACTGCCTGACTTACGACATCAGCAACGCGTTCATCAAAAGCTTCCGGTAAAATGTTGACATCGCTGACTTCATCCTCAGGAACTAAATTAGCAATGGCAAGTGCGGCAGCCAGCTTCATTTCTTCGGTAATCTGTGTTGCACGGCCTTCGAGTGCGCCTTTAAAGATACCCGGAAATGCGATAACGTTGTTGACCTGGTTCGGAAAGTCAGAACGGCCTGTACCGACCACTTTTGCACCTGCAGCCTTTGCAACGTCCGGCATAATTTCAGGAACCGGATTTGCCATGGCAAAGATAATCGCATCTTTGTTCATGGACTGAACCATTTCAGGAGTTACAATATTCGGAGCGGAAACACCGACAAATATATCAGCACCCTTTAAAGCATCCGCCAGTGAACCAGTCTTATGTTCAAGATTTGTAACATCCATCATGGATTCCTGCATCCAGTTTAAACCTTCGCTTCCTTTTGAAAGGATACCAGACTTGTCGCACATGGTAACATGCTTAAATCCATATGTAAGGAGCAGCTTTGTAATGGCAACACCGGCAGAACCGGCACCGTTTACAACAACCTGACAGTCTTCTTTTGTCTTTCCTGTAACCTTTAAACCATTGATAATACCGGCAAGTACAACAATTGCGGTACCGTGCTGGTCATCGTGGAAAACAGGAATATCTAAGAGCTCCTTTAAACGGGACTCGATTTCAAAGCATCGTGGTGCGGAAATATCTTCAAGATTAATTCCGCCAAAGGCAGGTGCAATATTGACAACAGTCTTAATAATTTCCTCTGTATCCTGTGTGCCCAGACAAATCGGTACAGCATTGACGCCGCCGAAGGACTTGAAAAGAACAGCCTTTCCTTCCATAACAGGCATGGCTGCGTGAGCGCCGATGTTGCCCAGTCCTAAAACAGCACTGCCGTCAGATACAACGGCAACAGTGTTTGCCTTAATGGTGTACTTGTAAGCTGCTTCCTTATCCTTTGCGATGACCTTACATGGTTCAGCAACACCCGGAGTATAAGCTAACGCAAGGTCTTCCCTTGTTGCAATATCCATCTTTGGTGTTGTTTCAAATTTTCCGTTCCATTCCTCATGAAGCTGTAAAGCCTTTTCTGCATTTGTCATTATAAATAATACCTGCCTTTCTTAAAAATCCAAAGTTACTTTAAATCATACCATATACAAAATCTGACGGCAATATATTTTTAGAAAAAGAAAGGTTTGAAATTATGACAAAAAGGTGTATAATAGAGAAACAGTAATGAGATTTTCATAAGTGGTGCTGATTCAGTAACCGGATTCCCTGTTTATATTTGTAATATTTATTTATAGGAATGGAATTTATTTTAGGAGAGTATTAAGATATGAGAGAAAAACTTCAGACATTATCTTTAGTTGTATTACGCGAGTTTGCAAAGGATAAAAAAATCAAAGGGATTACAGCGATGCGCAAGGCTGAACTGATTGATGCAATTATTGAAGCTTCGGGCGGAGAAGAAGCGCAGGCAGAAGCACCGGAAACACAGAATACCTAAACACAGAGTACACAAAGACAGGAAGAACGCCAGACGGTTCAAAGTACGGCAGCACCGGCAGCACGTACCGGCAGAAACGAAGAAACACCGCGTTACACAAGAAACGATAATGCGCAGAGAAGCAATGAACGCCCGCATTATGAAGAACGCCGTGAATATCGCCACTATGAAGGCAGACAGGATTATAAAAGCGACAGAACGGAATACAGGAATGACCGTCAGGACTACAGAAGTGATATGAAATCCGATGAACCCGATGCAAATGGAATCCTTGAAGTCCTCGCAGAGGGATATGGATTTATCCGCTGTGAGAATTATCTTCCGGGTGAGCATGATGTGTATGTTTCACCATCACAGATCCGAAAGTTTAATTTAAAAACGGGAGATATTGTCTGTGGTACGAAGCGTATCCGTACACAGAATGAAAAATTTTCAGCGCTTTTATATCTTGAGTCTGTCAACGGATTAGATCCGATGCTTGCAACCAAAAGACCGGCATTTGAAAAACTGACACCGATTTTTCCGAATGAGAGAATTCATTTAGAGAAAAATACAAATACCGTGGCAATGCGCATGGTAGATCTGATTTCTCCGATTGGCAAGGGACAGCGAGGCATGATTGTATCACAGCCAAAGTCCGGTAAGACAACCCTGTTAAAGCAGATTGCGACAGCCGTAACCAAGAACAACCCGGAAATGCACCTGATGATTCTGTTAATTGATGAACGTCCGGAAGAAGTTACAGATATTAAAGAGTCCATTACAGGGGATAACGTGGAAGTCATTTATTCTACATTTGATGAACTGCCGGAACGTCACAGACGTGTATCCGAAATGGTTATTGAGCGTGCAAAGCGTCTGGTGGAGCAGAAACAGGATGTTATTATTTTATTAGACAGTATTACAAGACTGGCAAGAGCCTATAATCTTACCGTACAGGCAAGCGGACGAACCTTATCCGGTGGTCTGGACCCGGCGGCACTTCATATGCCAAAGCGTTTCTTTGGTGCGGCAAGAAATATGAGAGAGGGCGGAAGTCTTACGATTCTTGCAACAGCACTGGTTGAAACAGGCAGTAAAATGGATGATGTTGTATTTGAAGAATTTAAGGGAACGGGTAATATGGAACTGGTACTTGACAGAAAGCTTTCCGAAAAGAGAGTTTTCCCGGCGATTGATATTGCAAAGTCCAGTACACGGCGTGAGGACCTGCTGTTAAGCCGAGAAGAACAGGAAGCCGTAGATATTATGCGGAAGGCGTTAAACGGTTTAAAGACGGACGAAGCAGCAGAGCGTATTTTAGATTTATTTGCAAAGACAAGGAATAACGCAGAATTTGTACAGACCGTCCGCAAGAACCGTTATATATAGAAGCCGGAGGTTTATGAAAGGACGGACCGGTCTGTTAAAATCAGAAAAAAATTTTAAAAATAATGCTTGCATTCATAATATCCTTATGATACAATAAGAAAGCTGTTTATCACAGATAAAGAGATCACTTTGTGAGATTCGTCTCACAATGACAATACTTATTTAAATATTAAAGAGGTGAAAATCATGAGAGAAGGAATCCATCCAGAGTACCATCAGGCAAGGGGTGTTTGCAACTGTGGTAATGAATTTGTTACAGGTTCAACAAAGGAAGAAATCCATGTTGAAATTTGCTCAAAGTGCCATCCTTTCTATACAGGACAGCAGAAGGCATCATCTGTTCGCGGACGTATTGATAAGTTCAACAAGAAGTACGGCGTACAGAACAATTAATCAGAACATAAGGTTGAGGTTGACCAGACCTCAACTTTTTTGTTATTATGGTAAAAAATATGCTTAGAGGTGTGCGATGAAACCATCAGGAATCGGCGGACAGGCTGTTATTGAAGGAATTATGATGCGCAATAAGGATCAGTATTCCATTGCAGTCCGTAAGCCAGATAATGAAATAGAAGTAACAGTCAGAGATTGTAATCAGCTGCAAAAGAAACATCCGTGGCTGAATTATCCGATAATCCGGGGAGTATACAGCTTTGTGGATTCTTTAGTAACGGGAATTTCCACAATCAATTATTCGGCTTCGTTTTATGATGATCCGGCAGAGCAGAAGAGTACAAAAGCCGATGAAATCGGAAGGGCTGTTTTTAAAGATAAATTAGAAGCGGTTTTAATGGCATTTACGGTTATTTTATCTGTTGTATTTGCAGTAGGACTGTTTATGCTCATTCCGTATTTTGTATCCAGACTGCTGACACCTTATGTTTCTTCTCAATTTTTGTTGAATTTTATAGAAGGTCTTGTGAGAGTTGTCTTATTTATTTTATACATACTGGCAATTTCACAGATGAAGGATATTAAAAGAACATTTATGTACCACGGTGCAGAGCATAAGTGTATCAACTGCATTGAGCATGGCGCAAGACTGACACCGGAAAATGTAAAAAACAGCTCGCGTTATCACAAGCGCTGCGGAACAAGCTTTTTGTTTCTGGTGATGTTTGTCAGTGTGATATTTTTTATATTTATCAGAATCGAAAATACGGCGGTGCAGCTCGTTTTAAGAATCCTGCTGATTCCGGTCATTGCGGGAGTTTCATATGAATTAATCCGCTGGGCGGGCAGAAGCGAAAATGTATTTATCACAGCACTCAGCAAGCCGGGGCTGTGGCTTCAGAAGCTCACGACCAAAGAACCGGATATGGATATGATTGAAGTGGCGATTAAAGCAGTAGAAGAAGTCTTTGACTGGGAAGCATTTTTACTGGATTATTATAAGGATACCGAACAGCCGGTAGCGGAAATGGCAGCCAACGAAGCTTCTCTTGCGATTACATCGACTATTATGACAGGTGCGGATCGGAATACACGTTCCTTAAATCCGGATGAAGTTGTACAGGAAAATACACAGCAGACGGCACAGCCTGAAAAAGAATATATTGCACCGGATGATACGGATATATTAGAAGGCGGTCAGATTACGGACGCAGAGGGTGCAAAAGAGCAGGAAAAGAATCCGGACAGCACTGAAAATTCAGAACAGCAGTCCGAAACCGGCAGTCCGGCAGAAAATAAAGAAAAGTCTGAGCCGGAAAGTGAAAATGCAGATATAAAACAGCAGTCAGAATCACAGGAATCAGAAGCCGGAGAAGATGATGAGGACGATGATGAACTGCCGGAGGGCTTTGAAATTATAGAAGACCCGCAGGAATCTGTGGACACGGCAGCACAGCAGGCATCCGAAAGTAATCTGTCAGTAGCAAGCGATAAGGGGCTTGAAGAAGGCGACGGCTTTGAATTTATCGAGGATGAAGAAGACGAAGATTACGCAGAGGAACTTCCTCTTTTCAAAGAGAGAGTGGATAAAAAGTGATGTGCAGGGATATGATGATACAGGAAAATCTGACCATATCCGGCGCGGTGCGTGAGGGTGCAAAAAGACTGAAACAGTGCGGCATTGAAAATGCAGACTACGACAGCTATGCCCTGTTGTCTGAAATCAACGGCATGGACAGGACATATTATCTGATGAATGGATCAAAGCTGCTTACCCGTGTAGAACAGGAACGTTTTTTTGACTATATTGAACGTAGAAGCAGTCATGAGCCGTTGCAGCACATTTTAGGCAGGGCATTTTTTTACGGACATGAATTTAAGGTCAGTCCCGATGTACTGATTCCAAGACCGGATACGGAAGTGCTTGTGGAGCAGGTGTTAAAGGTCTGTACGGACGGTATGACAGTTGTAGATATGTGTACCGGTTCAGGCTGCATTCTGCTGTCTGTTGCACTGGAACGAAAGCTTTCAAAGGGTATCGGTGTGGATATTTCCGGGAAGGCACTTGCGGTTGCAAAGGCTAATCAAGAAGCCCTTGCACCGGAAAATGTGACACTGATTCAGAGCGATTTATTTGAAAACGCAGGAAAGTATCTTATGGAACAGTCCGTGGATATTGTGGTTTCCAATCCTCCGTATATTTGTACAGAGGTGATTGACAGTTTATCGGAGGAAGTGCGCCTGCATGACCCGGTGCTGGCATTGGACGGACATGAGGACGGATTATATTTTTACAGAAAGATTACAAAGCAGGCGAAAAGTTTTTTAAAGCCCGGCGGCCGGCTGTTTTACGAAATCGGCTATGACCAGTCTGCGGCAGTCGAAGCACTGCTTTGTAAAGAAGGCTATACACAGGTGTCAACCGTAAAAGATTTGGCGGGACTTGACAGAGTCGTTATGGGCAGATTATAAATAAAGAAAGACAGAGAACCGGAAAGAAAGGATAAAATAGATTATGGATATGTTTGACAGATTGGAAGATACCGTAAATCGTTATGAGGATATTACGGCAGAACTGGGAAATCCGGATGTGGTTAATGACCAGAACCGTTTTAGAAAGCTGATGAAAGAGCAGAGCAGTCTGGCTCCGTTAATTGCTGCGTATACAGAATACAAAAACTGTAAGCAGACAATTGAAGACAGTTTACAGCTTTTAGATGAAGAATCCGATGAAGAATTAAAGGAACTGGCAAAAGAAGAATTAAATGAAGCGAAAAAACGCGTAGAAGAACTGGAAAATGAAATTAAAATTTTACTTCTGCCAAAGGATCCGAATGATGACAAGGATATTATCGTTGAAATCCGTGCGGGTGCAGGCGGTGATGAGGCTGCACTTTTTGCGGCAGAGCTGTTCCGTATGTATACCCATTATGTAGAATCAAAGGGCTGGAAGGTCGAAGTTGTCAACGCGGATGAAACAGGCATTGGTGGTATGAAGGAAATCGAATTCATGGTAAAGGGACAGGGTGCATATTCTGTTTTAAAATATGAAAGCGGTGTACACCGTGTACAGCGTGTGCCGGAAACAGAATCCGGCGGACGTATCCATACTTCTACGGCTTCGGTTGCAGTTATGCCGGAAGCAGAAGAAGTAGATATCCAGATTGATGAGAAAGATATCCGTATCGATGTTATGCGTGCTTCCGGAAACGGCGGACAGTGTGTCAATACAACGGATTCCGCTGTACGACTGACCCACTATCCGACAGGCATTGTTATTTATTCACAGACAGAAAAGTCACAGATTCAGAATAAAGAAAAGGCATTCGCTCTCCTGCGTGCAAAACTCTATGATTTAGAGATTCAGAAGGCACATGATGCGGAAGCAGATGCGAGAAGAAGCCAGATTGGTACAGGTGACCGTTCTGAAAAGATTCGTACTTACAACTTCCCACAGGGACGTGTAACCGACCACAGAATCGGTCTGACGCTGTATAAGCTGGACAAGATTATGGACGGCGATATCCAGGAAATCATCGATGCCTGCATCGCGGCAGACCAGGCAAAGAAGTTAAGCCGCATGGAGGGTGAAGCCTAAAAGCCTTGATTTTATGGGGATTATAAAGAAATGTCCGGATATATGAATTAAATAAAATTATAATTAAAACGGTCTTTGACATATGTCATCGACCGTTTTTCTTTTGAGCATATAGTATA
>OGNE01000674.1_pt1 | contig 19732 bp, 18 predicted proteins | sample 1573401 | NCBI WGS metagenome assembly OGNE01 (sample SAMEA2581884, study PRJEB24529) | metagenome | biome: Human gut stool | place: China | collected 2011 | reverse complement strand
GGATCAATAAAATCTTAGACCTCTATTGGGAAAAGCGTTAGCCTGCCGTGGTCGATATATCCCTGAGCCAGCAGGACGTAGTTTTTGTGCTTCTCTTTTAGCATTTTGCCACCTATGGTTTCAAGCGTGGAAATAAATTCACGATTTTCTGCTGTGTATTTTGCGGTGACGGATATTTGTCTATCGCAGCCGTCTTTTATAATGAATATTTGCTGTTGAGTGTGCTTGTCAAAACATGAAGCGACGCACTCTTTGGGGTGAACGAAATAAAGTCGGTCGGTCTCCTCGTCGCTTTTGTTTGCGGAGATCTTTTCCGCAAGCTCTTTGAAATCGCTGACAATAAGCTCACGGAGGGCAAAACAGTTTAGCTGCGCAGGACCTGCGCCTATGGCGTTGGTCTTTGACGATGAGGACAAATGCCCCATGCTCACCTTGGCGTTTTTTAGCTTCAGCTCTGTGCACATATAGCTGTTTAGAGAGCTGTCAAGATCCCATACAGTTGTGCTTTCGGCAAATCGTCTTGACTTTCTTTCATAGAAAGTGGGGCGCAGATCGCTGTAGGTTAGAAAGCGTTGGGGCGAAGTTCTGTCTTTATTGAGAAAATAGTAGATACAGCCTGTGTATTCGCCACTGACATTTCTTGTGCCTATAGGCAGGAGTTGGAGCGCCCCCTCATAGTCGGTGTATTCTCTGCGGAAGGTGCCGAGCATTTCTTCTGTGATGTCGGCTTTTATAAGCTTGTTCATGCTGTCAGCATATTCAAACATTTTGTGAGTGAATACCTGCGGACTGAATGAAGCTCGCCTTGAAACACAGTCTTTAAGTCGGCTGCCAAGTTCACGCATCTGTCTTTCTGCCTCAGCCATTCTCAAAGCGTGGCAGGAAACTGCGGCAAGCTCAAAATTATCGGGGTCGCTCTCTTCGGCTCTTACAAGACCTCGGGTAAATATTCCAGACATTATTTTTATGCACTGTTCGGCACATCCTTTTATCTTTTTCTGGGTATCCTTAGAAAGTGAATTTATTTCAGGTTGGTCGGGGAGTTCAATTTCTGCTTTTTCAGGCTCGGAGGTTATGATCTCTGGAGTGATATCCTTGCCGTCGTACTGTGGAAGCTGTGCTTTCAAAAGCAGTATGGCTGTGATAATGTGCCTGCACATTCCTCTTGAAACACAACTGCATTGACTTTCATCAAGAGGTGATTTTATGGTGCAGGTTTCACCGTCTAATTTTACTATGTAACATTCATGGATTTTTTCAGCCGAAAGGGTCATGTTTTTGGATTCCTTCAACGCACGTTTGTAAATGCCCTTGTTTGATAGCTTAATAAGCGTTTGTTCGTTTGCAATGCCAAGCTGTTTATCGATCACGTCCAAGATGTCATCTCCTATGCAAATATTTTTCCAATGTAATCCCCAAGCTTATCAGGGGTAAGACCGCCAACGAATGAGCCCATATCTGCAAGCTTCTGACCTGTCGCCTTGTCATAGGCAGGGTCGGCATTTTCATCAAGGGCGGTAAGGAATGAGAGATGTGCGCCGCTTGTGATTATATTTTTGCTGACGTTCATAAGCTGTGCTTCACTGCCACCCTCGTAGAGGTCTGTTACAACGATAACGCAAGTGTCACGGGGCGTAACGATAAGGCTTTCGCAGTAGGAAAGGGCTTTTGCAATATCTGTTCCTCCCCCAAGCTGAACGCTCATTATTGTCTGAGCTGGGTCGTCTGCATGGTCTGAGAGGTCAACGATGCTTGTATCAAATATGATGAGCTTCACCTCTGCAAATGGCAGTTCGGAAATTATCTGCGCCATTACTGCACTATAGATGACTGAACCGAGCATTGAACCGCTTTCGTCTATGGCTATGATAATGCGCTTTTTGTTATGCTTTTTCACACGTCCACTGAAATAGATATCTTTCAGTATAAGCTGGTTGCTTGCTTTGTCATAGTTTTTCAGGTTTCGGCGGATAGTCTTTTTGAAATCGAGGTTTGCAGAGCATTTCATAACTGACGATGTGTTTTTATCAAGCCTGCCTGTAAGGCTTCGCTTCAAGCTTTTGTTTGATATCGTCTGCCACCTGTTTTGCTATTTTTACAGCCGCCTGCAACACCTCGCCGTTCATGAGATGTTTGAGCTGAATGATAGTTTTAAGCAGCGCTATGTCAGGCTTCATTTCTTCAAGAACCTTTTTATCGGTAAGAAGCTCGGTCATGTTGAACGTTTCCAAAGCTTGACGTTCAAGCACATCGGCGGTCTGCTTTGGAAAAAGCGTTCTGACTTTTGTTATCCATTCTGCGGCGTTTAGCACACTGCCACCCTGACCGCCTTGCCTGTTGTTCTCGTTTCTTACATCGTCACCTTGCGCACGACTATAGAGATAATCGAGTAGCTTTTCCATATCCTGAAACGTTATTATCTCTGCTTTGTCACCGGTAAAGGAAAGGCTTTTGTCAGACATTCCTCCCAGCACGAGCCGCCAGCGGTTGACGGATATGGCTTTGTTTTCATCTGTCATGGCTTTTCCTCCTCAGACAAAAGTTTAACTATCTCTTTATCTATTTTCTCACCGAAGCTGTATAGCCTTTCGTTTATAGTTTTTTCCGTAAGAAGCTCAGCACTGTCAGCGTCATAAAGCTTTGCGACAGCGGTGGCTGTTTGCTGTATTTCATATGGAGTGAAACAACTGAAAGCAAGCTTCATGGAGGGAAGTATCTCTATAAAATCGTCATAGTCAAGTCCGCAGATAAGCGTGTCTGTCATTCTGATGAAAGAATCGTCCGTCATGATGATATCACGGGCGGCATTGAAAAGTCCGTGAAGAAACTCCGCTCCTTGTATCTGAACATTCCTGTCGCCTTTGAGATAGCTTGACATTGCCTGTTCAGCAAGCTTGCGGCGGTGGGGGTCAAAGGCGTAAAGTATGCCAAGTGCTGTGCCGTAAACAAATGGGTCTTTATCAGATTTGCCGCAGAGGGAAAGCAGGGCGTTTTCATAGTCCTGACGATATTCTCTAAAACCGTCAGTGACAGCTTTCTGCATTGCGTACATTATCGCTGCACATTCTGCAATGTGGTCGTCTTTCACCGACGCCATATCAGGCAGTGCTGTGATTATCCTTGTCATGCACCGCTTTGCACAATTTTCTGCGGCGGAAAACTCGGTATTATAAAGCTGTTGGAGTTCCATAAGAGTGATAAAATGCCTTAGACCTCTGCCTACAGAGAAAAAGTCACCGTCTGAGTTAAGAATATTCTCGGCACAAGCCTTGTCATCGTCAGAGAGTTCTAAGCCCATTTGGAAGCAGTCCACAAGGATATGCGCCGCAACATCACAGTGCTTTTCATGGCGAAGTGTTCTTGAAGCACAAGTGCGGCAGGCTTCTTCAATGGTGAAGCCGTCGGCAGTATGGTCTATGAGTGCAACGTCTGTGGCAGGAACTTTTTTGTATACCCATTCTTCACGGACACGGCTTCTGTCTTTTCGCCTATGCAAAACAGGGCCTTTTGTTCGCTGGGCAAAGTCTGTGCCTAGAAACACCATTCTGTGGAAAAATCTGCTTAGTTCCATGCCGTTTGCAGTGGTAAAAAGTGAAACTTCCGTCTTATTAGGAGTTACTGTTTTTATTTTAAGTCGAAACCTTTTACACTGCTTTTCAGAATCAGCGATAAGCGGAGGAACGTGGTTTATATCACCTATATGACCTGTCTTGTCGCCTGTGGCAAGTTTGTGCATAAGGTCGATAGGCAGGGCGGAGGATATTGTTTTCTCTCCCTTGATAAATGACGAGGTTATGGCGTCCTCAAGCTCGTAAAGTCCACATTCATGACAGCCACGAAGTGCGGCAAGTCCACTCATCATAGACTGCGCTGCGGAAGCGTCAGCCATTGACACTGGGATATCATGTTTATCACAGGCTCTCACTGTACCTATGAGCAGGTCAAGAACTGTGTCGCTGTAAACACCTGCCGGGGCATCGCAATGGATTAGCTTGTTCATCGCGCAATCATAAAAATAAGGACGCTGGATACCAGAGGCATATCCACTGAGAGCGTCTGCTGCTTCATAAGAATAGGCTACGGGGAAACAGCCCTCATCTTTTTGAGAGAGCTTGTGAAGCTTTTCTTTTTGGATATTATCACTTTTCAAAAGCTCATAAAGTCCCAAACTGTGGAATCCACCTGTTACAGCAAGGACTTTTTTGTTATCTTTAAGTGCTTCTTTGATACGCAGAGCCATATGGTTTTCTCTTGCAAGAGTGCCGTCTGCCGCAAGATCATCTTCTGTTTCGTCATTTCGTGTGATAATGCAGTAGGTGTACATTTGCTGTACAAAATTCTGTACAGATAGCCTGAGCCCCTCTATCTCAAAATACTTCTCCCAGAACTCTTCAAAGGTCCTTAGATCTGTTTTCTCGCAAAGCTTTTTGCAGAATTTGCTGTATATAAGTCTGCTGTCATCAGTATAGCTATGCTTGTCCTTATTACTGCGAAGGCCTTTATTTACGGCTGTGGTAATAAGTATCTCGCTGTAGGGAAGATCTATAAAGCGTGCTTCTATATCCATGGCTGCGGCTGTTTTCAGAGCATTATACTCAGGTGAAGCATAGATAAAAGGGTAGTAGCATTTATAGTCCTCGGCTTCATCACTGATGAGTTTTTTTCTGTCCTTGTAGTAATAATAGAAAGCCGCAGGGAGTTTTGTTCTTTCGTCCGTCAACACACCTATCATATCATTGGCGTTTTCAGGACCCTCTATAAGTATGACATCGGGCTGATATTCTTTAATTGCTCTGATGAGCTGCCACGAGCAGACAGGGCTGTGGTGTCTTACAGGAAAAAGCAGAAATGGCTGAGAATAGTCAAAAGGTATTATTTCAGATACTTGGCTGTATCCAGATATTCTGTCCATATGCCTCCCTCACTTGCACTTTTTTCCTTAACAGCGATCCTGAAATAGCTTTTGAGCTTTTCAAGGTCGTCTTTGTTTTCCTTACAAACTGCTCCTAAAAGATTCTGCGTAAGCTCTTTGAGATCAGTTTTTCCGTCACCATAATAATATGCACTGCTCATAGTTTGATAGAAAACGGACACAGCTTCGGCTGTACTCATGACGGCGTTTGTTTTTTCAAGCTTTGTTCCCTCTGAGGTAACGCCCTCACGAAGCTCATGATATGTGACAGCAAGAAGTTCAGCAGCGTCGGTGTCTATAGGCTGGTCGATATGACCTGTTTTTGCAAGGTCTTGTGCTTCACGGATAATGATCTCTTTTTCGAGCCTTACGTCACGAACAGGCTCGACAGTCTCAAAATTGAAACGCCTTTTCAAAGCACCTGACATTTCATTTACGCCCTTATCACGAGTGTTTGCAGTACCGATTATATTAAATCCTTGCTTGGCGAAAACAAGTCCTTCGTTTTCCAGTTCAGGGATATTGAGTATCTGGTCGCTCATTACAGAAATAAGGCTATCTTGGATTTCTGCAGGGGTACGAGTTATTTCCTCAAATCGTGCGAAAATGCCTTGTTCCATGCCTATGAGCAGGGGAGCAGGCACAAGGGCTTCACGGCACGGACCTTTTGAAAGAAGCATGGCATAGTTCCAGCTATATTTTCTCATATCCCCGGTAGTTCCTGCCGTACCCTGAACTGTGTTCGTGCTTATGCCGCAGCAGGCAGCAGAGAGAAGCTCAGAGAGCATAGTTTTAGCAGTGCCTGGCTCACCCACCAGCATAAGTCCACGGTTTCCAGCTAGGGTGATTATACAGCGCTCAACAAGTGCGTCATTGCCATAGAATTTACGCTTTATCTGCATTTTGCCATCGGCAGTTTTGATGATTCCGCCTAATATAAATGTTCGCACTGCCTTTGGCGACAGCACCCAATTCTCAGGCTTTTTGCCAATATCAACACTTTTCAAGGCGTCAAGTTCATTTTTGTAGCGTATTTCAACGGGCGGTTTTATGTATTCATTCGTCATAGCAGTTATCTCCTAAAAGTTAATTTATCAGTAATAATTATATCATATTTTGCTGTTATTTACAATAAGCAGGTGGATATTCAGCTAAATTGACAACGAACAGATGTTTTGGTTGTGCATTTTGACAGTTAGGAATGGGTATAAAAAAACCGCTTCGCATTTCTGCGAAACGGTTTGATAAATGAGAATGAAATTATCTATTTAATAAAGTGCATTACCGTAATATCACCGTTTGTATGCCGTTTTGTTAGTTACGTGTTTGTTACCCTGTGCGTTTTGTGACGATGATTAACAATTTTCATCATGTTTAGTTTGTGATTAGAATGGTGGATCAATAGCAAATACATCTATCTCTTTATTTGATATTTTATTGATTATATTAGAAATAATGATATTTCGCTTAGTCGTTGATACACGTTTTAACCACTCAACAAATTCACGGACTTTGTCTACGGAGATTCCGTATTCATTGTCATACGTACACCTGCAATTGACAAAAGCCTGTATAACATCTAGATTGTTGCTGATAAAATCTTCAAACATATTGTTGGTTAGTACCGTTTCAAGCTTAGAAATGATACTGCTACTATCAAAAGTGAATGTTGGTGATTCTCCGTATACACCAATTACATAATCAAGCGAATCTGCAAAATCTCTATATATACGTTTTTCGTCATCTGTTATGGATAATGAATAGAAAGCTCCCTGTTCAATGTCTTTTTTTATTTCACTAAATGAGCAATATCTATCCGCTGGCTGTTTTGACATCATCTTGTCTACAATATGTTGATACTTAAACTCTGAACAAGGATATAAAGTCAACAAGCGGTTAATTAACTCTGCTAAATAGAACATATCAGTTGATGATGTATATATTCCACTATAAAACTCTGCAGGCAATGTATCCGAATTTGCTCTATTTATATCTGCATACAAACTATCTTTTATAGTATCACCAGGCTGAATCACTTTGCCAATACCAAAATCTATGACTTTTACATTATCGTCTTTATCTATAAGAATATTGCCTTCTCTAATGTCCCTATGAATGACCTCATGTTTTTGTAGGTAGTCAAACGCATCTATCAATTGAATAAAGATTTCATTTGACGAAGATTTGGTAAGTCCCATAGAACAGTTTTCAAACCATTCTTCTATACTTTCGCCATCAATGTATTCCATAATGATAAAGCCAGTATATATATCTTCATAAGCGTAGTAATTGTAAATTCTAACTATATTATGATGGTTAAGCTTATACATGATCTTAATCTCATCAAGGAAATTCTTATAGAATTTTTTTTTCTCGTCTTCATCACTAAATGCTGGCTCATATTTTTTTGCAACAAATACATCATCAATGAATGGGTCTTTAAGCAAAACGGTTTTTCCAAAGGAGCCGCCGCCCAAATCATTATCAAGCATTATGTATTCTTTATCTTTGAAGAAGCGAACAATATCTCCGTTGTTTTTCATATAATATTTGGCTCTCCTTTCCAATAGTTGTAACCAACTTAATTACATACATTATACCACATGACTATAATTAAGTCAATTTATAATTGGTAAAATGTTTGACCTTTCATAATAGAAAAAGTATAAATTATTATTAGAGGGCATTGTCGGTTAAAACAATGCCCTCTGTTTTGTTTATTCATCCTCGTCCGTACACTCATCCAGCCCATGTATGAGCTGAATGTAAACGCACTCTGCTCGGTCACGTTCCTCACCCTATGTAGTCATCATCTGCCTGAGAAAGAAATCCTTCGCTTCTTCGTAATCGTCCCAGACTTCTTTCTTGCCGTTGCAGATGTTAGTGACTGTGCGTGTTCTCGGCATTGCGAGTTCGGGTATTTTAAACATAAAATCGCCTCCATAAATTATTGTTGTGAATCCATTATAGAGGATAAATATTCCAGAGTCCAGCTCTACGGAATGATTGTGATAATTCTTGTGAAATGCGCAGCAAGAATTATTATTTTACCAGTGCATATTGTCTTGAAATCTATTCCCTTGGAGCCAGCTTCTGAAAAAAACAGGATCCTCCATATCTCAAGAATACGTTCCTCGATCTCCTTGAAATCATCGGCGTAAGTGTCATCGTTTGTCGTGACTCGGACTTTGATCTGATTGACATTATTATTGATGCTGTTTAACATCGAATAGAGTCCCTGTATTTTTCTTTATCGATATGCAGGATCGACCTTCAAAGACACATCTCCTTACGAAGTCGCTGAATGATTTACAGCGGCTGTTTTTATACTTACGCCGGAACGCTTCAAGCTTTTCCTCAGTTACTCTGATTTTCAGGAATATGTTACGCTTGTTTTTCTGCTTTTTTATTCGTTTTTCTTCTCATAAAAATCTCTTTTTCTTTTATTCAGATTCGGGGTCTGAGGGGTGCAATGACAATTACGCTTAAGTTGTTGGCATTGAATCCCTACATCGTCCGCAAGACAGTCGGCTGGGATATTGATACCGAGACAGGCAAGCGTAAGCAGCAATACATCACTATCGGCTATGCTCCGACCAGGGCTAAAGGGCTTGAAATGCTCATGGTCTACAATAAGAATCCCTATGACATTGAAGCTTCCAAGATCACCTTTGCCGAAGTCTTTGAGAAGTGGTCGGCAGAAAAACCTCCACGATCTGGATAGTAACGCAAAAGCCTACAAAGCATCGTATAATACCTGTGAACCCCTGCACGACAGAGTATTCAAGGAATTAAAGCTAACAGACTTGCAGGGTGTTGTAGACAACTGCGGTAAGAATTATCCCACACTCCGCAAGTTGAAAGTGCTGTTCAGCCAGATGTATGAGTATGCGATGAAGTATGAGATATGCATGAAAGACTACTCTGAGTATGTGGATATTATCAAGTTCAAGGACAAGAACCCGAACAAGACAGACCGTTCTCCTTTCGGTAAGGAAGAAATTGATGCTCTGTGGCTGCAGGAAAACAATCTCTACGCACAGATCGTCCTGATGCTGATATACAGCGGTGTTCGTGTGTTCGAGCTGCTTGACCTGAAACGTGAGAACGTCAACATTGAGGAGCATTGCTTCAAGGTGGTGGAGGGCAAGACCGAAAGTGTTATTCGTGTTGTTCCGATACACGACAGGACATATCCGTTCTTTAAAAAGTGGTATGAGGACGGCAACGAGTATCTGCTCCATACTCCCGACGGCAAGCAGTTCATTTACCGCAACTACTACGATTCCTACTGGACACCTGTTATGGAGCTGATTGGCTGCTCCCACAAGCCCCACGATACCCGTCACACCTGTATCTCGATGATGACCGAGAAAGAGGTATCACCTACGCTGATAAAGAAGATTGTCGGTCATTCGGGTGCTATGTCGCTGACTGAGAAGGTCTATACGCACGTTAATGTGCAGGAACTGTTGGAGGCTATTAATAGGATATAGGTATAAAATAACCGCTGAGGGAAGTGATCTCTCAGCGGTTATTATTTTCTAGAAAAAGTTATTCAAAATTAAATATACGATGTACAAACTCTTCGACACTTGGGTGATCTATACGAGCTTGATCAAGTGTGCTTTTTATTTGAGAATTTGAAATATCAAATAATTCGCACATTCTTCTTTTCACTCCGGATTGTAAAGGAGATGTCCGTATTCCCTTATTTCTCTGACCTGTGTAAATATCACAGACTTTTAATATACCTTCTTTAACATATCTTGGTTCAACAATATCATCTAAAACTTCAGTGGTTTCGATAGTATTCATCCCATTATTTAATAAAAAAGTATTAAGTAAATAACATATTACTTCTGGATACATTAGATCTTCTATTTCATAATTACCATTATTTGATCGTTTTCCAGCGTAATTATTTATAACAAAAGGTTTGATGTCAATATTTGTAAAACTATTACGTCGTTTTATCAATGCTTTGATACTATCATATTCTGAGCGTCCCGCATCGTCATCATCATATAAAACATGTACAATAGGTTTGTATGATTGATTGGCAGAAAAAGAATTATATACATCTAACATCGGATTTATTCGAGTAGCACCGTTTGCAATTATAACTTTTACATCGCGATGATCAATGCCATAATAATCCGCCAACTTTGATAAATATTTTTCATCACATTCACCTTCAACAATAATATTAAATCTTCCAAGTACGGGCTCAGGTACGACAACTGGTTCAATCCCCAAATGTTCGCAAATTCTTAAATAGCCATTGTTGTTGTTTAATGGAACGCAAGTTGTTGTTATGTATTCGACTTCTCTTTTAACACGTTCATAATACTGGGAATTATGAGTTGCTTCAAGAAATACAATATTATTCAGATTATTTTCATCAATGAAATTTTTTGAATGAGTTGTGTAAAAGACTTGAAAACCACAATCCTTGATAAAATGATATAATTTCTTTTGTAATCCCTCATGCAAGTAAATGTCAGGTTCATCTATACAAATAATAAACGCTTTTTTCTTGACTTTATCTATTCTTTTCAATATTTCAAGGTTTAGTAGAATTATTGCGAGTCTTTGGAGACCGGAACCTTTGCTACTAACTCCTAATCCGCTTTTATCATCAATTTTTAATTCAACATCATCAGATATCATATCTCTAAAACGATCTACTTTAGAAGGAACTGTAAATTTTATATTCCAGTTTTCTTTAAAAGAATGAAACACTTCTGATACATCGTTCGAAAAAGCATCTAAGATTTCTTGCATTCCCTTACTATATTGTTCATAAGCATCTTTTAGCTCTTTTTTCTTATTTGCAAAGCGAGCTTTTTGATATTTAGTATCTAAAATATCACTTGTTAAATCTTCTATCAGTTCAGATGTGTTTACATCAATGGATCTAATAAATCTGAACTCAACTTGATTTAATATTTTTTTTATTTCAGATTCCTTATAATCTTGACGCTTAGCTTTTGGACTGGATTTAAAAAATCCATTTAATCCAGAATTTTTTTCATCGTACATTTTAAAATCACGTGTTATTTCTATGATTTTATTTGGATATTCTGTTAATTTAAAAGTTAATGTGATCATCGGAAAATAACTACCACCATGTGTCGCTTTTTTTACAACAGGAATATCCTTTTGTTGATCAAAGTATTCAGGATAAAAGAATAGATTAATTGCTCTAAGGGTATTTGTCTTTCCAACATTATTCTGCCCACATATCGAAATTGGTATATTCGGCTCTGAAATCTCAAATTTCATATCCAGTATAGAACGAAAACGTTGTATATGAACTTTGCTGATATAATACAATATTATCACATCCTTTAGTAACGATTATACAATTTAAGGCATTCACCAAATGATGAATGCCTTGTTTTTGTTAGTTACCCGTTAGTTACGTGTTAGTTACCGTCCGAATTTCACCATATTTCAGATAAACCCAAACCGAACAAAACAGCGTAAATACGTGATTTTGAATACTCCCAGTAGGGATAAAATTATCTCTTTGAGAACTGTGGAGCACGTCTTGCGGCTTTGAGACCGTACTTCTTTCTTTCCTTCATTCTTGGGTCACGAGTGAGGAAGCCTTCCTTCTTGAGGAGAGGTCTGAACTCATCGCTAGCCTGAAGAAGAGCTCTTGAAAGACCGTGTCTGATTGCACCAGCCTGACCTGTTACTCCACCGCCTGTTACTGTGCAAACGATATCGTACTTATCCATTGTATCAGTTACAGCAAATGGCTGACGAACGATGAGCTTGAGTGTCTCAAGACCGAAGTAATCGTCAATGTCTCTGCCGTTGATTGTGATCTTACCTGTACCCTCGTAAACACGAACACGGGCAACAGAATGTTTTCTTCTACCTGTGCCATAGAAATATGGCTGCTTTGATTCGTACATCTAAATTGCTCCTTCCTTACAGTTCGTATTTAACAGGCTTCTGAGCAGCATTGTTATGCTCAGCACCCTTGTATACTCTGAGTCTCTTTGCAGCAGCTCTGCCAAGTGTGTTGTTAGGGAGCATACCCTCAACAGCAATTGTCATAGCTCTGTCTGACTGATTAGCCATCATATCTGAATACTTGATCTCCTTAAGACCGCCGATCCAGCCTGTGTGCCACTTGTAAGACTTCTGATCAAGCTTCTTGCCTGTGAGAACAGCCTTATCTGTGTTGATGATGATTACATGGTCGCCGCAGTCAGCGTGTGGTGCGTAAGTTGGCTTGTGCTTGCCACGAAGAATGTGAGCAGCCTTAGCAGCAACTCTACCGAGTGACTGACCTTCAGCGTCGAGAATATACCATGTGCGAGTAATGTCGCCTGCTTTTGGCATATAAGTTGACATATTATTTCCTCCATTCAGAATTTTAAAAAGTCTGTTCACAGCCGCGTTTTTCGCCCTGTGAACTCACAACGTTGTCTATTATACAACAGCTTTTCACGATTGTCAATAGTCAAAACGTCGAATTTTTAATTTATATCCCTCATTCTCTTTAATTCTCTTCGTTTTGCTCCATTTCTCTCGATTTCTCACAATTCATTTCACTTTTGCCTTTTACACTAATATACACAGTAATATGGCGTAAACTAAAGATAATCATAGTATAAGCAGCGTATATTCAATATTTATCTTTCCACGTTAGAATATGTGCTTATATGTCTGTATTTGCATTTTCAGTATATGCTTTTCTTCTGCACCAAAATCCTGCAAACCGTCTGCTATACTGTATTTTAAGCTTTATTCATCATCAAAAGAGAAGATATCCTCTACAGATACACCAAATACCTTTGCAATATCCATTGCAAGCTTTAGGGACGGATTGTATTGTCCTTTTTCAAGACGTATGATAGTTTCACGCCTGACGCCAACTTTTTCCGCAAGGTCACCCTGCTTCATGTCAAGCTTGGCACGATATTCCTTGAGTTTTGTTTTTAGCTCCGGCATTACTCGTCCTCCTCATCGGTGCTGAGTTTGCCCTCATGGTGGAGGAAAAATCCGCTTTCAAGGGTCATATAACTGAACCAAAATATAAACCATACCTGATACAGTCTGTCGCTGTTTATCTTTATGGTTATACTTCCGTCCCAGAACATTGATATAAAGATCGCTACTGCTAATATTATCAAAAACATTTTTGTGATACTTTGATGTGCCTTGAGCATATTTTCTTTTGCCATTTCGTCCTCTTTGTCAACTTTCTGACAGCTTGTATACAGCCATATTACTGCAAATAAAGCCGTCATGGCAGCCAACACAACGAATATCACCGTCGCCCAAGTTGTATTATCAAGCTTGTAATGCTCCACCGTGTTTTCAAATATCTCTGTGACAAGTATTGCAATTCCTGTTACCATACGCTTTTTGTGATATTCTCTCAGAGTTATCTTTTTCTTTTCTTTTTTCTCTTTCATTTTTATCCCTCTAGTTCTCATCATCATCGAACTTACTTTCAAAATACAGCCCTATAAAATTGTACACCGCATAGCAGAACCATATCAAGCCCGTTATAACATATTCGTTTAGTGTGACCTTAAATCTTCCTAAAATATCAGAAAACAAAGTCATAACTGAAATAAACAGGCAGGCAATCGTGAACAGGAACGTTATAAAAGTCTGATTGACCTTTGCTGTTGTCTGCTGAGTAAGCTCGTCATTTGTATCTCTTTTGCCAGCCGTGGATATCATCTTTGTTATGCATATGGCGATCAGCGCAAGTGTTCCCAAAGATACGATAAGGTTTATCACATTGGTAAGTGTGTGCCCTTTCTTTATCGCAGGCAGCACCTTTTCCATAACCCAATAGAATATCCACATCGCTCCACCCAGCGTGCCCAAAATACCCATCTGTCTGTAATACTTTTTGTATGATATTTTGTCTGTTTTTATCTCCGTTTTGTCATTCATTTCTACATCTTCTTTCATTTGTGATTTAAACAGCTGCATATACAAGGTGATTTATTTATCACCTTATGTGACAATAATATCACTTTTGCCTTGCAAAGTCAATAGAAAAGTGACAAATTTATCACCTTTGTGCATATACACAAATCGTGCCATATCAGTTGTACACATTTATGTACACTGACAACAAAAAGAGCGGAACAAAGTCCGCTCATAAAATTATTTTGTTTGTGAATTTGAACTTTTTTCATTGCTACTGTCGGTGTCGCTTTTATCTTCTGTGAATATCTCTTTGCATACAGCACTAAATTCATCGTCACGGAGTGATACTTTATTTTTTATCACGTCTGAAATGGCGAATTTTCTGTAGGTGAAGCCGTCATATACTATTAAAAAGGAAATGGTGTAGTTATCAGAGCCATGTTTGCCTTTTACTGTTACTGTGTAGTTGTGGCCATTCTTTGTGCAATCCCACTTTGCGTCCTCACCTAGATAAGAAGTTATGCACTCACCGATTACCTTTGCTGAATTTCCCGAAAAGTTGTCAAGGCTTTGCACATAACTGTTCTGTGCAGATACGAGCATATAGTCGTTGTCTATTTTTATGCTCTGGGTAAAACCATTCATGAATAGTGCAGCTATAATGAAAAATCCACACATTATTGCTTTATAAAGCTCTCTGCCGCAAAGCTTTTCACGTTTGTATACATAAACAGGCGTGAGCCATACCCATTTGAAAAGGTGTGCAGCATCAATACCATGCTTTATAAGGTGTTTGCAGTCTGCAATGGAACAGCCTATCATGAACAGCGGAACAAGTATCCACAGGAACGCTCCTGCAGTGGCGGAGTTTGCATAGTTTTCAAGAAACAAGCCAATAAGCGGAACAAAGCATATGAACCATATCAGCCCATTGTTAAGGGACATTGCTTTGGCAGAGTTTGAGTTGCTTTCGGTCTGCGGTGCATTTATCGTAATATCCATTTTTTCCTCCGATTTTTTTAAGCTACCTATATTATATAATATTTTTTTCAAATAATCAATAGCCTATATTTTTGTTTATTAGTAACAAAACAAACGTTCGGCATCGTTCTGAAAAATGTTTAATTAATGTATTTACAAAATCGTTGACTTTGTGTTATAATATAATTTGTATGTGAAAAATTCTTCAGATCCGTAAGAAAGGAAATGAGAAATGGCAAATAAAAAGGAATATACAAATGAAGATATAGTATCCCTTAAAGGGGAGGACAGAGTAAGAAAGCGTCCTGCGGTAATATTCGGCTCTGACGGACTTGAGGGCTGTAAACATTCTGTTTTTGAAATTCTTTCAAACTCTATAGATGAGGCTCGTGATGGTCATGGCGATAAGATAATCGTTACAAAGTTCAATGACGATTCTATCGAGGTGGAAGACTTCGGACGTGGTTGTCCTGTTGACTATAACCAGCGTGAGAAAAAATATAACTGGGAGCTTGTTTACTGTGAACTTTACGCAGGCGGTAAGTACAATAACAATGGCGGAGATAACTATGAGTATTCTCTTGGTCTGAACGGACTGGGTGCTTGTGCGACGCAGTATTCATCTGAGTTTATGGACGTCGAGGTTTTCCGTGACGGATATAAGTATGACCTGCACTTTGAAAAGGGAAGAAACGTCGGCGGTCTTAAAAAAGAAGAAACAAAGCAGAAAAAGACAGGTACAAAGACACATTGGCGACCTGACCTTGAAGTTTTCACTGATATAAAAATTGAGAACGAATATTTTGAGGACGTTCTGAAAAAGCAGGCAGTAGTAAACCCTAATATCACATTTATCCTGCGTATACAGCGTGAGAACAATTCTTTTGAAGAAAAGACGTTCTATTATGAGAATGGTATCGCCGATTATGTTGCAGAGATAGCAGGTGAAAAGCCTCTGACCTCGGTGCAGTTTTTCACAGGCGACCGCAAGGGTCGTGACCGTGAGGACAAGGACGATTACAAGGTAAAGCTTTCTGTGGCGTTCACTTTCTCTAATCAGGTAAAATGTCTTGAATATTATCACAATTCAAGCTTTCTGGAACATGGTGGCTCACCGGAGGACGCTGTAAAGAGTGCTTTCACATCTCAGATAAATGCTTATCTCAAAAGCAACAATAAGTATCTGAAAAACGAAAAGCCTATTACTTTTCAGGATATCGAGGATTGCCTTGTGCTTGTTTCAAGTTCGTTTTCTACACAGACTTCATATGCCAATCAGACAAAGAAAGCTATCACAAACAAGTTTATCAAGGAGTGCATGACTGAGTTCTTGAAGCACAATCTCGAGATATACTTTATTGAAAATCCTGACGAAGCGGTAAAGATAGCAGAACAGGTTCTTGTAAACAAGAGAAGCCGTGAAAAGGCTGAGAAGTCAAGAATAGACCTGAAGAAAAAGCTTGCAGGCTCTATCGACCTTTCAAATCAGGTGCAGAAATTCGTTGACTGCCGTTCAAAAGACCTTTCTCAGCGTGAGCTATATATCGTGGAGGGCGACTCGGCTCTTGGTTCTGTAAAAATGGCAAGAAACGCTGAGTTTCAGGCTGTTATCCCTGTGAGAGGAAAGATACTCAACTGTTTGAAAGCTGACTATGATAAGATTTTCAAGAACGAGATAATCACAGATCTTATAAAAGTCATAGGCTGCGGCGTTGAGGTCAAGACGGGCAAGAACAAGGAGATATCTATGTTCAATCTTGACAACCTACGCTGGAACAAGATAGTTATCTGTACTGATGCAGATGTCGACGGCTTCCATATCAGAACGCTTATACTCACAATGCTTTACAGACTTGTGCCGACCCTTATTGAAAAAGGATATGTTTATATTGCGGAGTCACCGCTCTTTGAGATAACAACTTCCGACAAGACTTACTTTGCATATGACGAGAACGAAAAGACGAAGATACTCAAAATGATAGGCAATAAAAAGTTTGATATCCAGCGTTCAAAAGGTCTTGGCGAGAACGAGGCGGAGATGATGAGCCTTACGACAATGGACCCTGCCACAAGACGTCTTATAAAGATAGAGCCTGACGATATCGAGCAGACACAATGGATGTTTGATATGCTCCTTGGCGACGACTTGCAGGGCAGAAAAGATTTCATCACCAATAATGGTGTTGATTATCTGGATATGGCAGATATTTCATAATTTGCATCTGAAAATATATTCGGCGCAGAAAGGATAGATTTTATGGCAAGAAAAAAGGCAGAGCCTAAAAAGACTGCTAAACCAAATAATAACGCATATATCGAGGGTGCAGGACTTGTTGCAGACGAAAAGATAACAATGTCTCTTGAAAAGAACTATATGCCATATGCCATGAGCGTTTTGGTATCAAGAGCGTTCCCAGAGATAGACGGCTTTAAGCCCTCACACAGAAAACTGCTTTATACCATGTATAAAATGGGACTTTTAAACGGAAAGCTCACAAAGTCTGCTAATATCGTTGGTGCGACCATGAGGCTCAATCCTCACGGCGACGGTGCTATATATGAAACCATGGTAAGACTTTCACAGGGCAATGAAGCGCTTTTGCACCCATATGTAATGAGTAAGGGTAACTTCGGTAAGGCATATTCAAGAGATATGGCGTATGCTGCCTCTCGATACACTGAGGCAAAGCTCATGCCTATCTGTCAGGAGCTTTTCGGAGATATAGACAAGGACACTGTTGATTTTGTTCCTAACTATGATAACACCACAACAGAGCCGACCTTGCTTCCTGCTACTTACCCGTCAATACTTGTTAATGCAAACGTTGGAATAGGCGTTTCTATGGCTTCATCAGTTTGTCCGTTCAATCTTAGCGAGGTTTGTGAGACAACTATCGGACTTATGAAAAATCCTGATTTCAACGCTCTTGAAACGCTGAAAGGACCTGACTTTCCGGGCGGTGCTTCACTTCTCTATGATGAGGAGGAGCTTGATAAGATATACCGCACAGGAAAAGGCTCTGTTAAGCTGAGAGCAAAATATCAGTATGACAAGGAGTCAAGGTGTCTTGAGATCGTTGAGATACCTGCCACTACCACAGTTGAAGCAATAATCGAGAAGATAATTGCTCTCGTTAAGGCAGGCAAGATAAGAGAGGTATCATATATCCGTGATGAAACGGACATTAACGGTCTGAAAATAGGTATAGATATCAAAAAGGGCGTAGACCCTGACAAGCTTATGCAAAAGCTTTATAAGCTGACGCCGCTTCAGGACTCGTATTCATGCAATTTCTATATACTTGTTCACGGCTATCCAAGAATAATGGGCGTTTATGATATAATTAAAGAATGGGTAGCGTTCAGAATGGATTGCGTTCGACGCAGAACAAGCTTTGACCTTGCAAAGAAGAAAGACAAGCTTCACCTTCTGAAAGGTCTTGGAAAGATACTCCTTGATATAGACAAGGCTATAAAGATAATCAGAGAAACGGAAGAAGAAACAGAAGTCGTTCCAAACCTGATGATAGGTTTCGGCATTGATGAGATACAGGCTGATTATGTGGCTGAAATAAAGCTCAGACACCTTAACCGTGAGTATATCCTCAAAAGAACTGCCGAAACTGAGGATCTTGAAAAAGCTATTGCAGAGCTTGAAGATATTCTTGGAAGCGACAGAAAAATAAAGAATATCATCATTTCCGAATTAAAGGAAGTTTCAAAGAAGTATGGTCAGCCAAGAAAAACTCAGTTCTATTATAAGACTGATATCGAGGAGATAGACATAGAGGACGATATCCCTGACTATGCCTGCAAGCTTTTCCTATCTCAAAGCGGTTATTTCAAGAAATGTACTCCGCAATCACTGAGAATGGCAAGCGAGCAGAAGTATAAAGAGGGCGACGGTCCACTTCAGGAAATGGAAAGCACCAACAAAACGGAGCTTCTGTTCTTCTCTGACAAGGCGGCTGTGTATAAGACCAAGGTATCGCAGTTTGCCGACACAAAGGCAAGCTCTCTTGGCGACTATATTCCTGCAAAGCTTGGTTTTGATGACGGTGAGGGCGTTGTGTCCATGGTGAATACTGTGGATTATTCGGGCTATATGATATTCTGTTTTGAAAACGGAAAGGTGGCAAAAGTGCCGCTCAATGCCTATGAAACAAAGACCAACAGAAAGAAGCTTGCCAACGCTTATTCTGCAAAGGCTAAGCTTGTGGGAATGTTCTTTGTGCAGGATAACGCTGAGATAATGCTCCGCACAACTAACGGCAGAGCAATGATATTTGATACAGCGCTTCTTATGCCTAAGTCCACGAGAGATACTATAGGCGTTCAGGTCATGACACTTAAAGCGAAGAATGCAGTTGTTGATAAGGCATTTATCGTTGACGATGAGACAGCAGCAGGCCTTTCAAAATATCGCAGTAAAACGATACCTGTTGCAGGCTGTTTTGCAAAGGATATCGAAGACCCTGACCAGATGCACTTCTGATATATGTTTTTTACAGCGGATAGACTTCTGTCCGCTGTTTTGCGTTTGTTGACTTTTTACAGAGATTATGGTATACTTGTTTTGAAAAAGTGTGCAAATGCACGGATGTTGCAAAAGGGAGTTGTTTTTTATGGAGTGTCCTAAATGCCACAAGTCAGTTGACGATGATGACATTTTCTGTCCTAACTGTGACACAAGATTAAGACCAGACAAAAATACGTCTATTATGAAGCGTTTCAAAAAGCAGAATAAACCGCTAAATGTGGAAATAGTGGGCGAGAAAAAACATAAATTGTCTGAAAGCAAGCTCAAGCTTATTCTTATAACAGTGGCGGTAGTGCTTCTTGTGGTGCTTGTCGTCCTTATCGTTGTGAATGTTATAAGCGGAAAGGGTGAAAACACCGCTGAGAGCATTTCTGAATATATCGGTG
>OGNE01000668.1_pt1 | contig 19773 bp, 10 predicted proteins | sample 1573401 | NCBI WGS metagenome assembly OGNE01 (sample SAMEA2581884, study PRJEB24529) | metagenome | biome: Human gut stool | place: China | collected 2011 | reverse complement strand
TACAGTAAGAATAAGGTGATAGAAAAAGATGAAGAGAACACCATTTATGAATATAAGTTGGACCAGGGACATCGTGTCAATCAGGCAAGAGGACTTATTGCTTTGGGGTTGTTCAAAGATTATGAGGAAATCAGAAATAGTCCGAAGCAAACCTTTGGTGAGGTGATGCCCGGTGACATTAAATATAAAGATATTAATGGTGATGGTATAATTGACTCGAATGACCGGGTGGCTATCGGTGCTACCACTCGTCCTAACTTGGTGTATGGATTTGGTTTTTCGGCCAAGTGGAAAGGGTTGGATTTCAATGCTCATTTCCAAGGAGCAGGTAAGTCGTCTTTCTTTGTCAAAGGTACAACTGTCTTTATGTTCCAAGGTGGTGACGGTTGGGGAAATGTCTTGAAGGAAATGGCAGAAAGCAACCGGTGGATTCTTGGTGAGAATGAAGATCCGAATGCGGAATTCCCCCGTTTGACTTATGGTGATAATGAGAATAACTATCAACAATCTAGTTATTGGTTAAGAGATGGTTCTTATCTTCGTCTGAAGACATTGGATATCGGCTATACCTTCCCGAAAGCTTGGGTTAATAAGATTCATTTGAATCAAGTACGTGTTTTCTTTATCGGAACCAACTTGCTGACATTCTCTCCGTTTAAATATTGGGATCCGGAGTTGGGAAGTGCGGACGGAAAGAAATACCCGTTAAGCAAGACGCTTTCGTTAGGCGTATCAGTTAATCTATAAACAAGAACAGAATATGAAGAAACTTATAATAAATTTAGGTTTTATATTAGGAGTGAGTACCATGGTTGTCGGATGTACCGATTATTTGGACTCAGACTACCTTTTCGAGGAACGTGTTAACATTGAGAATGTGTTTCAGAGTAAGGACTATACCAATGAATGGTTGGCAAAGGGATACGCTTATATGAATCACGATTATCTGCAACAAGTGAACAGTAAAAAGAACACTAGTTTCAATTTTGCAGATGATATGTACTACATAGATTTGAATTATGTAGATTGGAAGGGTGGAAATTATACGGAAAAAGGATTAGGTAGTGGAAATAGTTTGTATATATGGCAGGCCGCCTATCAAGCGATTCGTCACGTTTCCATTTTCATTCATAATGTGGATGGAAATAAAGAGCTTACTGAAGCTGAGATTACTGACATGAAAGGACAGGCTCATTTCCTGCGTGCATATTTCTATTGGATGTTGATTCGTTCGTTTGGTCCAGTGCCCATTGTTCCGGATGAAGGAGTGGATTATACGAAAGAGTATGATGATATCGCTTATCCTCGAAATACGTATGATGAATGTGTAGATTACATTGCTGAGGAATTGGTGAAGGCGGCTACGATGTTGGACGACACACGCGACGTACAGAATATTGTTCGTCCTACACGTGGTGCGGCATTGGCACTTCGTTCGCGTGCGCTTTTGTATGCAGCAAGCACTTTGTATAACGGACAAGCACCGTCGGAGGTGATTGATGCATTGGTTGATAAAAGCGGGCGTAAGTTGCTGTCCGATACATACGACAACCGGAAGTGGGCAAGAGCTGCAGCCGCCGCTAAGGATGTAATGAACTTGAAACGGTATAAATTGTATGTGGCTTATAAACGAGAAAGTAATGATATGGCCTACCCGACAACTATTACTCCGCCAGACGATAACGGAACTTTCCATACGGAAGATTGGCCTAATGGCTGGAAAAATATTGATCCGTTCGAATCATACCGTTCTTTGTTTGATGGAGAAGTGGGTGCGTACAATAATGACGAAATTATATTTACTAGAGGTGTCAATCAGGGGGCTGAGAATATCAGGGTAATGGTTATCCATCAGTTACCTCGTTCACAGGGCGGCGGATATAACTGTCATGGCATGACGCAGAAGCAATGTGATGCTTATTACATGAAAGATGGTAGCGATTGTCCGGGTATGAATTCTATGTATAAAGGTATGGATGGATATACCGATCCAAGTCGTTATAATGAACAACCGCGTGTTGCAGGTGTGGTTGAAACGTCCGAACTGTCTAATTATCCTGAATTAGGTCCATTGGGAAAAGGTATTTCCAAGCAGTATGTGAACCGTGAACCTCGTTTCTATGCATCAGTAGCCTACAATGGTAGTGTATGGCATATGTTGAATGCAAGTGCGGAGGAGAAAGAAGAAACGAATGTTCCTATTTTCTACTATAGAGATGCCCAAGATGGTTACAAAGCAGGTACTAACTATTTGAGTACAGGTATCGGTATTAAGAAGTTTGTACACCCAAAAGATTTAGCTGATTCTGAAAAATCGTATGACGTGAGTCGTGTAGTGCAAAAGTATGCTCCGGACATTCGATATGCGGAAATTCTGTTGAATTATGCGGAAGCATTGAACGAAGTTGAAGGCTCTTATGAAACTCCGTCTTGGAATGGTGAGACTATGTATACTATCACACGTTCGGCAACAGCTTTGAAGGAGGGTATTCAGCCTATTCGCATTCGTGCCGGCTTGCCAGACTATGAGGTGTATGATGATGTAAAGAAGTTCCGTATTAAAGTAAAACGTGAACGTCAGATTGAACTGTTTGCGGAAGGTCATCGTTTCTTTGATATTCGTCGTTGGTGTGATGCTCCAATTGAAGAGGCTCTTCCTATTTATGGTTGTAATATCTATTTGACTTCGGAAAATCCGGATGGTTTTCATACACCGATAGAGGTCACTTCCTTGCCTACCATGTTTACTACGAAGATGTGGTTTTGGCCGATCCATCACAATATAATGAAACGGAATATGTGGATGATTCAGAATCCGGGCTGGAAAGATCCGGAATAAACCTACTAAATTTGGATAGAAAAGATGAATAATATATGTAAATTATTGATTGGCATGATGGCAGCGGTATGTTGCGCTTCATGTAACAATGAGTGGGAAGATGAACAATTCAAGCAGTTGGCATCTTTCAAGGCGGAGATTAATAACGAAGTAACTTCTACTTATGTACGCTATAAACCAGGAGGAGTGGTGACTTATCAGCTTCCGATTTTGTTGAGTGGTTCTACTATGAATACACAGGCAAGAACTATCCATGTGGCACTTGACACAGATACGTTGAAGGCGTTGAATCATGAACGTTTTGGTGAACGTCGTAAGGAACTTTTTTACCTAGAGTTGGGAAAACAGTACTATTCCATACCGGAAACAGTAGAAATGCCTGCGGGTGAATCTGAAGCGCTGTTACCTATTGATTTCACTCTGGGAGGGCAGAACAATGCTAAACCGTTGGATATGTCGGATAAATATATTCTGCCATTGACTATTCAGGACGATCCGTCTTATAACTATCAGGTGAACAATCGTCTGCACTATCGGAAGGCATTGTTGAATATTATTCCGTTCAATGATTATTCAGGTTCGTATGATGGCAGCTTGTTGAAGATATTCTTGGAGAATCAGAAGGATAACTTCATGTTAGCTACTCATAAAGCTTATGTGTATGACGAAAAGACTATTATGCTTTACATGGGGGTTCGTGATGTGAATTACTTAGATCGTAAAAAGTATAAGTTGTATGTGGAGTTTACGGATGAACCGTTGAATGAAGGAAGTGAGATGAAGAAGAAACTGAGATTATGGACAGATAACGGGGGCGAGGATGGCAATAACTTTAAAGTTGTGTTGCTGGGTGAAGGAGATGATGATAGATTTAAGGAAGCTCCTTATTATACAATTGTCGAAGAGAACGATCCTGTGAAGCCTTACTTGAAGCATATCTATATCACTTTGTCTATGGGATACTCATTTGAGGACTATACGCTTAGCCCGGGTAACCGTATGAAGTATAGAGTAGAAGGTACATTAAGTATGCAACGTGACTTGAATACGTTGATTCCGGACGAAGACCAACAAATCGAATGGAATTGATGGGTTGTTGATTGATGAATATAATAATGAGAGGCAGTGTTCAAATCAGGAATTGAGTACAGCCTCTCGTTTTTTAGAACTATAAAACAATTTATTAATGGTTTAGTCAGCTCTTTTGGGATAAGGAGCGTAATTAATTTGTTTACATATGAAAAACTACAAAATTCTAAAGAATATTTATATCTGTTTGGTTTTATTCTCAACGGTTTTAGTCGGTTGTTCAAAAAGTGATGAAACCCCGATTCCTGATGATCCCCAGCCTTCTGGCAAAGGTAAAATAACATTTAACTTGCATACTCCGGGGGCATTCCTTACCAAGGCAGTAGGTGTTGGTAACGAAAATGGAGGCACTAATGACAAAATAGCCTTTTATCAATTTAGCAAAGAAGGTAAGTATGAACAAAGGTATGTCTTAAATTATGCGGATGCTTCTGTCGGTGCAAATGGTGATACAAGGTCATATACCGTAGAATTAACTTCTTCGACTAGAGGAGAAAAGAGGTTCATCATTGTGGAGAGTGAGAATGAGAGCAACTTCCCTAATATGAGTGCAACAAATACAATCGATGAACTACTAAATAGCAAAACTGTTGCCGAAAGTGGTAAGTTGAATCCTCCATTTGTTATGTCTAATGTCAAAACAGATGGTAAGGAGTATGTAACAGTTGCCGATGTAGAATCTTCCAACAATCAGGTTGATGTAAAACTTAAAAGACGTGTAGCCAGATTTGATTTGCTGAATGATCCGACAGAATCGGGATTAGTGATTGATAAGGTATATATTAAGAATAGATACACTCAAGGATTCATAGGTGACGTAAGTGGTAATGCAGGCAATATATCTGCTGATGTTCTGGAAATACCGGCAGCTGATTTAGCTAATGACGGAAAGAGTTTCTATCTTTATCCGACTCAGTTGACTTCAACTCTTAAGCAGAATGAAAAAACAGTAGTATGGGCTACCACTAAACTTGCCAATACCAATACAGAAGGGCCGACTCTTTATCTGAATCTTACTGCTGATATCAATGTAGAGGCCAACTATCTCTATCAGCTTAATACGAAAAAGATAGCCGGTTCTACAGGCTTTGATATCTCAGTAGAAGAATGGAAAGACGGTACTTCAATTGATTGGGTAACGATTGAAGACGGAATTTCTGTAATGGATAACAAAGCTACTATCATTGCTGGTACAGATATTAAAGGGACTTATGTAAAAATTGCAGCTGATGCTACAATGCCATATACTATAAAACGTGTCGTTACAGATTATAGCTCAGCAGCATTGGACGCTGCGTATGACGGAAGTTTGCCTGCATGGCTTACTATTTCTTCATCTACTAAAGATGCAGGTAGCGGTCTTTATCGTCATGAGATTATTTACACGGTGACTGCACATCCTGCGAAGACAACTCAGTTTGCTATCACACATCTTAACGGAGCCGTTTCAGATGAGAACTTGTTGGTAATCGGGTTTGCCAATCCGTATCCAGGCACTCCGCTTCCTTGTCTGTCGTGGGGAGAGAAGCTCTATTCGCCGGTGCACTGTCGTCAGTCCACCTATCTTGTGCATAACACTGTAGATAAGGCTTATTTTTGTGGAACTGAAGGCTACACGTTTAATACTCCTATGCAAGGTAAGTCGGGTAATGAGGGGGCGAAGAATCTTTGTCCCGAGGGCTGGACGGCACTTAACAGTGCAGAGGCAAAAGATTATATTTTGTGGGTAGGAGAGCATCTCAAGTCACGGGTAATGGAGGCTGTATATACTTACTGTTGGTTTGATAAAGACGGCGAGGCAACTAATCTGCGCATATTGGGGGGATACTCCAATAAAACTGCTCCCAATGTGAAAGACTTGGCTTGTTATGGTACGTGGCCAAGTGTGGCTTGGGTGAATATCAATAAAGGGGAAACTCTCTCTATAGATGACAAGACATTCTACGATTATCATAATTGGGATGTGAAGAAGGATTACGGAATTCCCTACAGATGTATCCGTGATAAAGCAGGTTGGGAATAACTGAACGGATTCTCGAAAGGACATATATTCAATGATTTAATTTGTAAGAAATGCTAAAGAATACTTTATTTGTGATTCTTCTAATGATTTCCAGCTTATTCACGGCTTGTGCTGAAGGATATGTAAGTGATGTGCAGAAGGAGGATGACACAAAAGAAATACGTTTCAGTCTGAATATGGAGGGAGGGCTAACGATGTCCTCCACCAGGGCTTCTGTGTCTTTGGACGGAATGAAATGGAAAATATTCTGTTTTGACGATCAATATAATTATCTGTTTGACAAAACAGGAAGTATAGGGGATGCAGCAAATGAAATAAAGGTTTCTGTAATTAAAGGCGTCGTTTATCGATTCCTGTTTTTGTGTACCACTGCTGATAAATTCCCAGAGTTGGCTTCCGGTAAGACTTATTGGGATTTAGAAGCGTATGCTCCTCAATTGCCGTTAGCTGATCCGATGGCGATGCTTGTCAGTAGAGGTAATGAAAAAGATGGTACACTTCGTGTAGCTGCTGCATCTGCATCGGTGCAGGTTACTCTTGCTCCGCGTGCATCCAAGGTTGTTTTGCAAAAGGATCCGGATACTACTTCGGATATTACAGTGAACTCCGTGACTTTTGCGGATGCCGCTTCTTCTGTTCCTTATGCTCATATCGAACCTCAACATTACAGTGAATATGAGAATCTTCCGGTAGTAACCCGAAAGACCTATCAGTGTGTGCCCCAAGAGGATGTATGCTATATGCTTCCGGATATGTGTGCCGGAACCTTTGGAGTGAATGCTACGCTGCATATCACTCATCCGATTTCTGGAGAACAGGACGTACGGGTAACGGTACCGGTGGGACTTGCGTTGAATGTAGGCAGTGGAAAGACTTACTATATTGAAATGTCTGCTGATGCAAACGGAAAAGTTGCTGCTACTTGGGCAACACGTGTAGCACCCAAAACACTGAAACTTACTACGCAAAACTTATGGGGTAAATCGACTTCCGTTGTATTGGATTACTTCAATAGAATTGATGTGGATGTGCTTTGTGCGCAGGAATGTAGTGGGCTATCCGAATCTGATATACAGGATCAGGGGCTTTACGTGCATACTCACTCCAACAATGGACAAGGAAAATGTAGCATTATATCGCGCTATCCTTTCTCGGGGATTACACCAAACAAGTATGGTGTTTATATCGACTTGGGTGAAGGCATTGTTGTGCTGGTGATGAACTGTCACGGTGCTTACTTCCCTTACGGTCCTTATCAGTTGAATGGTATTGAGTATAAAAATTTTCCTGCTACGGACGATGTCGATTATGTAGTAAAAGTCAATAAAGAAGCCCGTCAAGGCATGGTGGACAAACTGCTGGAGGATTTTAATTCGTCTACCACTCCTTTTGTTTGTCTCTCGGGTGACTTCAATGAACCATCATGGCTTGACTGGACGGAAGGTGCCTTGAAAGCAGGTCTTGCCTCATACGTTGTTCAGTGGCCTACCACCCGTTCCCTGTGGGAAGGCGGTATAAAAGGTGATGCCTACCGAACGATACATCCGGATCCTGTGACGCATCCGGGATTCACGTGGACACCGCGTCCGAGCAAGAAGGACACCAAAGACCGATTGGATTTGACTCTTTATACTTTGTCTCCCAACACGGAAGTGAAAAGTTGCCAGGTAATAGGAGAGAATACAGAAACGTCAGATATTGTTCTTCCTAATTGGGGGCCGTTTGAAAATGTATTCGATCACCGGGGATTACGGACAGAATTTGTCTTTACGAAATGACGGAACGGTGTACCGGAATTAGTGAGTCTCCAGACTGTTAATTATTGAGGTCTCGGGTATTAATACCTGTCGTGTAAGGTATTAATATCCGAGAATTCAGCTATTAATAGCTAACATGCCAACTCTTTTTAATGGATAAACCAATGATTAACTAATGTCTTTTTGTCTGTTGCTAGATAACCTTCAAATAGGCAATATATGGTAGTTTGGGACTCAAATTTCATTTATTGACTTGTTTTTAGCATGCCGGACAGGTAGAAAACACTATTTTTGTCCTCATCCGTTTTAGACTTTTAAGATTATATAAACCAATAAATTGTAACGTACGAATATGCACAACATTGCTAAAACCTTTTTCCCGATTTTATTATTACTTTTTGCTGCAGTAGTGACAGCACAGAATGGGAAGAACAATGTCGGAAATGCGCAACGCATCTGGCTTGATTCTGAAATTGGTCATCAGGGCGACTACCAGTGGAAAATGATAAAAGCTGGAGATGCAACAGATCCCGGAGAAAAGATTTCGTTATCCAATTATGCAACTACAAATTGGATGCCGGCCATCGTTCCCGGAACAGTTTTGAATTCTTTGGTGTATAACCAAAAATACCCGGAGCCTTATTATGGAATCAATAATAAGATTGAATCTAAATTGATACCGGATATTTCTGAAACCGGACGTGACTTTTACACCTATTGGTTTCGGACAGATTTTACAGTACCGCAGTCATTCAAGGGAAAGACTGTCTGGTTACAGTTGGATGGTATCAACTACCGGGCAGAAGTATGGGTGAATGGTAACTTGTTGAGCACAATGAACGGTATGTTTATTCAGGACTATATTGATGTTACGGATTTTGTGAAAATTGGAGGAAAAAACGGATTGGCTATAAAGGTCTATCCGGTAGATGTTCCCGGAAGTGCGAAGCCGAAATCCTGGGGAGCAGCCGGCGAATTCCATAACGGTGGAAACGGTAACATTGGTTTGAATACTACCATGTTGATGACGGTAGGTTGGGACTTTACCTTTATGGACGGTATCCGTGACCGTAATACAGGTATATGGAAAAATATTTCCCTCTATGCTACAGGCAGAGTAGCATTACGCCATCCTTTCGTTAAATCTGAATTGCGAAAACCTGATTATGACCAGGCTCGTGAGACTGTATCGGTTGAAATTATCAATCCATCGACCAGTAACCGGGTAATCAGTTGCAAGGTGAAGGGTGAAATTGTGGGTGAAAATATCACTTTCGAAAAGACCTTCCGACTGATGCGTGGAGAAGAAAAAACAGCAACCTTCTCCCCCGAAGAATTCCCGCAACTGATTATTAACTCTCCAAAACTGTGGTGGCCTGTCAATAAAGGACCACAAAACTTATATGATCTGAAACTGACAGTATCAGTTGACGGCAAAGAATGTGATTCTGTGAAAACAAGATTCGGTATTCGTGAAATTGTCTCGGATAGAAAAACTCCGGATAAATCACGTGTCTTTTATGTGAACGGCAAACGATTATTTATTCGTGGTACCAACTGGATACCGGAAGCCATGTTGAGAACTTCAGATGAACGTACTTATGCTGAATTGCGGTACTCCCGCCAGTCCGGTGTCAACCTTTTAAGAATGTGGGGAGGCGGTATTGCAGAATCTGATTATTTCTTCCAATTGTGTGATGAATTGGGACTGTTGGTATGGCAAGAGTTTTGGATGACCGGTGATACTCGTCATCCGCATGACAAGGCTCTCTATATGAGTAACGTGGAATCTACCGTAAAACGTATTCGTAATCATCCTTCTTTGGCTTATTATGTTGCTTCTAATGAGAGTACAGAAGTTACCGGTACTCCTGAATTACTGAATAAACTGGATGGTACACGTGGATTCCAGATGCAGTCCGAATGTGAAGGAGTGCATGATGGCAGTCCTTACAAACAGGTAAATCCGATGCAGCATTATGAAAATACGGCCTCTCCCAGAGGAAGCCGTGTAGACGGATTTAATCCGGAATACGGTGCACCTACTCTTCCGACTGTGGAAATCCTCCGGGAAATGATGGATGAAAAAGACCTTTGGCCTATTAATAAGGAAGTATGGGATTATCTGGATGGAAATGGTTTCCATCTGATGAGTACTATGTATACAGACTTGGTGAATAACTACGGAAAATCATCATCGATTGATGAGTTTGCACAGAAAGGGCAATTGTTGGGAGCTATTAATTCGAAGAGTATCTGGGAAGTATGGAACTACAATAAGCTGGATTATGGTGATCGTTTCTGTTCCGGACTTTTGTTTTGGTATCATAACTGCTCTATGCCTCAAGTGGCTTCCCGTATGTGGGACTGGTCTCTGGAACCGACAGCATCCCTTTATCATACTGCCAACTCTTTAGAACCATTACATGCACAGTTTGACTATCTTAAGAATACAGTGTCTGTAGTGAATGATTATTATCGTGAATTTAAGAATTATAAAGTGATAGCACAGGTTTACGATATTAACAGCAAGAAAGTATTTGAAGAATCAGCTGTGGTTAATCTGCCTTCGGATGGAGTGGTGAATGATGCGCTGACTATTCGTTTCCCGGAAAACATATCTCAAGTTCACTTTATTAAACTGATTCTGAAAGATGAAAATGGAAAAGATGTTTCTTCCAATTTCTATTGGCGCTCCAATGACAAATATGAAGGAAGCAAGACTTTGACCGGTCCGGCTGCTTCAGGTTTTGAAGATTTGAGTAAACTGAAGCAGGCAAAAGTGAAACTTACCTATAAAGTAAGAGAAGATGATAACAATTACTTTGTAGATATTACTTTGAGAAATACCTCCGGGCAGATTGCTTTCTTTAATCAGCTGCAATTCCTGAATTCAAAGATGAGTCCGATACGTCCGTCGTTCTATACAGATAATTTCTTCTCCCTGATGCCGGGTGAAAAGAAAACGGTAACCATTGAAACCGCAAAAGGAAAGTTGAAAGATGGAGCTGTGTTGGCACTGAAAGGCTGGAATATAAATAAGCAGGAATATAAATTGAAGTAGAAAAGTAAGAATATGAATTGATTCTGCTTTCTTTGTTTCGGTAGATTGTAGAATCAATCATTGATATTATAGAGAAATCATTTAATCATTAAAAAGAAGTGAGATGAAACTTAAGTTTATCATAGGTGTAGTCGGTATATTATCAGCATGTGGATTTACTAATGCACCTTCTTTAGATACTACTCAGGAAGAACAGGATAATAATTGGGTGATTGGTCCGTTCCATCGTCCGGAAGGAGTTAATCCTGTCATATCACCGCAACCGACAGAATTTTATTGTCCGATGCGGAAACAGCAAGTGAAGTGGGAAGAAAGTGATACTTTTAATCCGGCTGCTACTACAAAAGACGGAAAAATTGTTGTACTTTACCGCGCAGAAGATAATTCGGCTCAAGGCATAGGTAAAAGAACCTCACGTGTTGGTTATGCTGAAAGTAAGGATGGGATTGAGATGAAGAGACTTGGTAGCCCTGTTCTTTTTCCTGCCGAAGATAATTTTAAAGATCAAGATTGGCCGGGGGGCTGCGAAGATCCCCGTGTGGCTATGACCGAAGACGGATTGTATGTGATGCTTTATACGGCATGGAATCGAAAAAAAGCGCGTCTTGCTGTAGCTACTTCCCGAGATCTGAAGAATTGGACAAAGCATGGACTTGCCTTTGATAAGGCATATAACGGTCGATTTAATAATCTTTTCTGCAAGTCAGGTTCTATTCTAACAAAATTGAAAGGAAATCAATTGGTCATTGATAAAGTTGACGGTAAGTATTTGATGTATTGGGGAGAGTATGCGGTATATGCTGCTACTTCTGATAACTTGATTGACTGGTATCCGGTTTTGGATGAGAAGAATGAGCTAATGAAAATCATACAACCTCGTAAAGGGCATTTTGACAGTTTGCTGACAGAATGTGGTCCTCCGGCTGTTCGTACCAAACATGGTATTGTTCTTATGTATAATGGTAAGAATAGTGGTAAAACTGGAGATGCTGACTATCCAGCCAATGCTTATTGTGCCGGACAGCTGTTATTGGATGGTGACGATCCTTATAAAGTATTGGATCGTTTGGATAAGCCTTTCTTTGCTCCCGAGGCTCCTTTTGAGAAGAGCGGACAGTACAAAGATGGAACAGTATTTATTGAGGGGCTTGCATATCATAAAAGGAAATTATACCTCTATTACGGTTGTGCGGATTCTCGGGTAGCAGTCGCCGTATGTGATGATGTAAAGAAGTTGAAGATTAAATAGTAGATTATAAAACAATGAGAATAAAGCTGAATATATATATTGCTTGTATTGCTATTTTTCTGTGTTCTTCTACAGAATGTATTTATTCACAAAAGTTGAAATGGAATTTTGGTCTGCCCCGCAAGCAGAGTTCCGAGGTAATACCTCATTCAAAACATTCGTTTCAAACAGCTAATCCTAAAAAGAAGGTGATAGAACCCGGAGAATTGAGTCCGCTTTCCGATTGGGAGTATCAACTATCCAAAGGATGGGAAATGATAGAAGGGTATAAAGCCAGAGCAGCTGAAAAATCTGTAGTTGCGCAATATTTAGATACAAGCGAATGGTATTCGGCAACAGTTCCAGGTACAGTATTAACTACATTGGTGGATCAGGGTGTATACCCTGATCCTTATTGGGGACTTAATAATTTATTGATTCCCGATACGCTTTGCCGGATGGACTGGTGGTATCGCAATTCTTTTAATATTCCTCGTAATAAAAAGGGAGAGAAAGTGAAGTTGATTCTGAATGGAATCAATTATAAAGCGGAGATCTGGTTCAATAGGCAATTATTAGGAACGATGACCGGTGCTTTTGAAAGAGGTATTTTTGATATAACTCCTTGGGTGGATTATGATAAAAAGAATCTGTTGGCCATTCGTATTCTTCCGCCTAATAATCCCGGTATTCCTCACGAGGCAAATAAGAAAGAAGGAATTGGTCCCAATGGTGGAGCATTGTGCCTGGATGGTCCTACTTTTATCTCTTCAGAAGGCTGGGATTGGATTCCCGGCATACGCGACCGAAACGTGGGTATTTGGCAGGATGTCAGAGTCAAATTTGGAAATGAATTGGAAATTGTTGATACACATGTGATTACGGATTTGCCTTTGCCTGACACTACTTCTGTCAATTTTATCGTTCAGACGGAGATTTATAATTCTTCTAAAACGACTCGTACTGCTAATTTGCATTTTAATATTGGCGGAGTGTCAGCTGTTTATCCGGTTTCTTTGAATGCAAATGAAAAGAGGATGATTAAGCTGACTTCTAATGAGTGTAAAGAACTGCAAATGAAGAATCCACGTCTCTGGTGGCCGAATGGGTATGGAGAACAGTATTTATATGATGCATCTTTAAGTCTGATTTCATCAGGTAAGGACACACTTGACGTAAAGAAGATGCGTATCGGTATCCGTGAGTTGGAGTATGAATTGTCTGCATACGAGTATAACTCTCCTATAGTGCGTTTGAACTATAATCCGACTGCTGCTTTGCAGGATGGAAAACCCGCTTTTGATACTGTGAAACGTAAGAAAACAGATAATAAAGTTCGCTATACGAATTACGATGGAGAGTTTGTCCCCTATTTATTAAAACCAGTATCTTCACAAGGAATAGAGTTGATAAAAGATTCACTGATGAAAGAATATATGGTTATAAAGGTGAACGGACAACGGATTTTTTGTAAAGGAGGTAACTGGGGAATGGATGATGGTATGAAGCGAGTTTCCCGGGAACGACTGGAACCTGCCTTGAAGTTGCATAAGAATATGAATTATAATATGATTCGTAACTGGACGGGTGAGAGTACGGAAGAAGTATTTTATGAGCTTTGTGATGAGTACGGAATGTTGGTTATGAATGATTTTTGGCTTTCGACAGATGGGTTTAACCTCAATCCGCTGGATAACTGCCTGTTCGTTAGAAATGTGACCGAAACAGTACGTCGTTTCCGCAATCATCCCTCTATTGCTTTATGGTGTGCACGTAATGAAGGATTTGCAACCAATGAACTTGAGTACATGTTGGCCGCCACTTTGGCTAAAGAGGACGGCAGCAGGCATTATACAGGAAATTCCCGTTCATTGAATAGTTCAGGAAGCGGGCCTTGGCGTTATCAGTTTGATGCAGGCTGGTACTACCGTTCTTTGGCCGGAGGATTCCGATCCGAAGTGGGTACTCCTTCTCTGCCTACGGCTGAAACTGTTCGTGAGTTTATGGCGGAAGAGGATACATGGCCCATTAGTGATGTTTGGTATTACCATGATTGGCATAATCATAGATATGGTAGTAAGACTTTTAGCGAGCTTTATAAGGAAGGCATGGATCGTAAATTAGGACCTTCTGATAATTTAGATGATTTCTGTAAAAAAGCACAATTGATTAATTACGAAAGCCATCGGGCTATTTTTGAAGCATGGAACAGTAAGATGTGGAATGATGCTTCCGGAGTACTACTGTGGATGAGTCATCCTGCATGGCCTAGTATGGTTTGGCAGAATTACAGTTCAAATGGCGAAACTGCCGGTGCCTATTATGGCACTCAAAAGGCGTGCCGTCCTCTTCATATTCAGATGAGTCTTAATAGTCAACATAAAGTTGATATTATTAATACTACGCTGAAAGAATATCGGAATTTGAAAGTGGAAGTCGCGGTTTACGATAAAGAAGGAAAAAAGATACGTTCCTCACAACAAAAGGTAAGTCATGTGACAGCTAATGCACTGACTCCTGTAGCACAATTAGAGGATATAAAAGGTCTTCCTGATTTCAGTTGGGTAAAGCTGGTATTGACAACAAATAATGGAAAGTTGTTGGATGATAATGTCTATTGGCTCAATCAAAAGGAATGGGATGGAAAGGTTTTGACTGATTTACCAGTTGCTTCGGTGAATGTATCTGTGAAGAATTTTGCGAAAAAAGCAAATCATTATGAGGGTAAACTTATTGTGAAAAATCCAGGACAATATCTGGCAGCCGCAATAGCATTGACTTTGAGGAATGCAAAAACGGATGCGCCCATTCGTCCTGTTTATTTTGATGACGGATACTTTTATTTGATGCCCGGCGAATCGAAAGAAATTCGTTTTCAGGTAGATTGTAAAGAAGGTGTTGATAAGATGCTTTTGCGGGTGGATGGATATAATGTTGAATCGAAAGATATATTGTTGAATAAATAAAAATTAGGTATTTATGTATAAGAAGGTATTAATATTATTATTTTTTATTCCTTTTCAGTTGTTGTTTGCTCAAAAAAGTATGTTGAAAGACTTTCCAGAAGGCTCTACTCCGGAGGAAATTGGTAAGCGATTGGCTTATCGTTTTCTGACAGAGAAACATGCACTCCATATCGGAAAATGGATTGGTTATCCGGAGACTTTTTATTGGAACGGGGCTTTGCGATATGCTTATCTTGCAAAAGATAAGGAACTTCTCAATCGTTTGCAAGATAAGTTTGAACCTCTGTTTACCGAGGAAAAAGCGTTGCAACCTATTATGAATCATGTTGATGTGAATATGTTTGGCAGCTTGCCTCTTGAGTTATATCTTGTGACGAAAGATAAGAAATATTGGTATTTGGGGTTACCCTATGCTGATTCTCAATGGAAAGTGCCTGCAAATGCGAAACCGGAGGAAAAGGAATGGGCTGAAAAAGGATATTCCTGGCAAACACGTTTGTGGATTGATGATATGTATATGATTACAATCGTGCAGACTCGTGCTTATAAAGTGACGAAGGATAAAAAATATATTGATCGTGCAGCTAAAGAGATGGTGATGTATCTGGATGAGTTGCAACGTCCGAACGGCCTTTTCTATCATGCCCCCGATGTACCTTATTATTGGGGACGTGGAAATGGCTGGATGGCTGCCGGAATGACGGAATTACTTCAGTGTCTGCCTAAAAATCACAAAGACCGTCCTCGTATTTTGGAGGGCTATCGGACAATGATGGAAAGTCTGAAGAAATATCAGAATCCGGAGGGGCTGTGGAATCAGTTGATTGACCAGTCTGACTGTTGGACTGAAACATCCGGATCGGCTATGTTTGCTTTTGCTTTTATCAAGGGAGTTAAGAATGGATGGTTGAATGCTGAAGAATATGCTCCTGCTGCTCGTAAGGCGTGGATAGCTTTAGTGTCATATCTTAATGACAAAAATCAGGTGAGAGAGATTTGCGTGGGTACGAATAAGAAGAATAGTAAACAGTATTATTATGACCGTCCACGCCGCACGGGTGATTATCATGGGCAGGGACCTTATCTGTGGTGTGCTGCCGCTCTAATGGAAAAATAATCGTTCCGGTATTGAGTAGTAGTTGAGACTTTTGGAGGATATTTCTATTGATTTGGATAATTTTTTTTATTTATAGCCCAATTTGTTTTATTCAATGTGAGGGATGTTCCATAACTTTGGCTCAACAATTTAGTACAAACGGAATCAGACAGGCTGATTCGCAATCATGTTTTATATGAGTTTGAAATATTTACTTTGTGGGATGGCTTTTGTGGCATGTGCCACTATTGCTGAGGCTTTTAATAATGTGCCGGAATCGATTTCTGCATCTATTTCTTTGAAAGTGCCGGGAAATGAGGCAAAACAGTACCCGTTGACTTTCCAGAAATCGCAGAATAATAATGGCACTTATTATTTGGAGAATTCGGAAAAGATGCCGTTGACTGTGTCTCAAAATATAGTTACTGGTAATGATGGGCTACGTATTAGTGTATCTATCACTGCATTGGAAGATGTCTATTTTAATTACAATCAACAGATGGCAACCGGCTTCCGTCATGATGACTGCCTGTTCTATATGCCGGGGTTCTGGTATCGACGTAATCTACGTTCACCCAAAGAGGCTCCTTCATTCCATACATCAGATAGTTGGATTGTAAGCGAAGACAGGTTAAGTGCACCTCTTACGGGAATTTTCTGTGAGAAGACACAACGTTTTATGACTGTCAACAGACTGGATAAGTTTGTAAACAGCACTTTGGCCACGCATCGAGAAGGTGAGATTATTCTTTCGGATAAGACATCTTTGGGGTATACCGGATTTGAAAATAAAGGTGGTGTTGCTACTCTTTCTTTCGGTTTTCCTTATCGGGAAGCTCCCAAAAGTTATATTCGTAAATTGACATTAGCTCCGGCTGTGACTGCTTATCAGCTTCTGAAAAAAGGAGAAACTATTTTGTTGACCTGGCAAATTGTTGAAGGTGAAGCCAAAGACTATTCTGATTTTGTGCGCCATACCTGGGAATATTGTTATGATACATATTCTCCCAAGCCTGTTGATACTCCCTACTCAATTGAGTATATGAAGCAGACTCTTAGCCAATTCTTTGTAAGTAGTTTTGTCGATAAATATCCGTTGGTGTATAATTCGGGCATACATCTTAGGACAGACGCATGTACAAGTAATGGGCAGGCAGAGGTCGGTTTTATCGGTCGTGTTCTTCTGAATGCATTCAATGCTTGGGAATATGGCTGGGAATGTAACCGGGAGGATTTGAAGGCTAATAGTACTAAAATCTTTGATAGTTACCTGAAGAATGGTTTCACAGAGGCAGGCTTTTTCAAGGAATCGGTTAATTTTGATAAGAATTCTGAAGATCCTGTTCATAGCATCCGTCGTCAGTCAGAAGGGCTTTATGCAATCTTCCATTTCCTGGCTTATGAAAAAGAAAAAGGACGTAAACATCCGGAATGGGAACAACGATTGAAGAAAATGCTGGATATGTTTCTGCAATTGCAAAATGCTGACGGCAGTTTTCCACGTAAGTTTCGTGACGATTTCACTATTGTAGATAAAAGTGGGGGAAGCACTCCTTCTGCTACATTGCCTTTGGTGATGGGATATAAGTATTTCAAGGATAAACGTTATTTGGATAGTGCTAAGCGGACTGCAGGTTATCTGGAGAAAGAATTGATTTCTAAAGCAGATTATTTCTCATCTACCCTTGATGCGAATTGTGAAGATAAAGAAGCATCACTTTATGCTGCAACTGCTACTTATTATCTTTCATTGGTTACTAAGGGAGAGGAACATAAACATTATGCTGACCTGACAAAGCAAGCCGCTTATTTTGCCTTATCATGGTATTATTTGTGGGATGTTCCTTTTGCTCCCGGTCAGATGCTGGGTGATATTGGTTTGAAAACACGTGGCTGGGGAAATGTATCAGTAGAAAATAATCATATCGATGTCTTTGTGTTTGAATTTGCCGATGTGCTTCGTTGGCTGTCGAACGAGTATAACGAGTCTCGCTTTTCAGATTTTGCAGAAGTAATTTCAACTTCTATGCGCCAATTATTACCTTATGAAGGGCATATGTGCGGTATTGCAAAGGTAGGTTATTATCCGGAGGTTGTCCAACATACAAGTTGGGATTATGGAAAGAATGGTAAAGGATACTATAATGATATTTTTGCGCCCGGATGGACTGTTGCTTCTTTGTGGGAGCTGTTTACACCAGGGCGTGCAGAGACTTTTATGAAAAAGTAATTATAATAAATTAATTTGTAATGACGTCTAGAAGAGATTTTCTTAAAAAAGCCGGGCTGCTTAGTGCTGCTTTTGCAGTTCCTGCCCTTAATGTGAATGGCGATACCCCACAGTCTAAAATACGTCTGAAGAATACTAAGATTGCGGTGGACGATCGATGGGATGTTATTGTAATCGGTGGTGGACCTGGTGGATGTACCGCTGCAATTTCTGCAGCTAGGGAAGGTGCTAAGACTTTATTGATTGAGGCAATGGGGCAACTTGGTGGTATGGGAACTGCAGGGATGGTTCCGGCATGGTGTCCGTTTTCGGATGGTGAGAAAATCATTTATAGGGGATTGGCGGAAAAGATATTCGAGGCATCAAAAAAAGGAGTGCCTCATGAGAGAAAACAGAAGTTGAACTGGGTGAACATAAATCCCGAATATCTGATGCAGGTTTATGATCAAATGGTCGCTGATTCGGGAGCTCAGGTTCTTTTCTTTTCGAGGGTTGCAGCCGTTGAGATGTCAGCAAATGATACAATAGACGCTATCATTGTGGCAAATAAATCCGGGCTTGTCGCTTTTAAAGCGAAAGTTTTTATTGATGCAACGGGAGATGGCGATGTGGCTGCATGGGCAGGTGCTTCATTTAAAAAAGGAGGAGAGGATGGAGTAGTGCAAAGTTCTACTTTATGTTTCTCGTTTGCCAATGTCGATAGCTATCACTATAATCTCATAGGCCCTTCATTACATACGAGTAACAAGAATAGTCCTATTTATGATGTGATTAAGTCCGGGAAATATCCATTGATAGGCAAACATTTCAATAGTAATCTGATTGGTCCGGATGTGGTGCAGTTCAATGCAGGGCATATTGATAATGTTGATTCGACCGATCCATGGGCTACTACGCGGGCAATGGCTACCGGTAGGCAGATAGCAGAGCAATATTTGGAAGCACTGAAAGAAGTGCGGCCCAAGGCTTTTGGCAGTGCTTTTGTAGTGAAGACTGCCTCCTTGCTGGGAGTCAGAGATAGCCGTCGGATTGAAGGTGATTATACTTTTACGGTAGAGGACTGGAAAGAACGTAGAACTTTTGAGGATGAAATCGGACGTAACTGTTATTATATAGATGTTCATAAGCCCGGTCATAAAGAGACACGTTATAAAAAAGGAGAATCTCATGGAATCCCTTATCGTTGCCTGACACCTAAAGGACTGAAAAATGGATTGACTGCAGGACGCTGTATATCTACTGATGAAGAAGCATTCGGGAGTTTACGGGTAATGCCTCCTTGTCTGGTGACTGGCGAAGCTGCCGGAATGGCTGCAGTGCATGCTATAAAACAGGCAAAGAATGATGTCCACAAAATCGATACTGATTATCTGCGTAAAAGATTGAAGGAGGAGGGACAATATTTGCTGTAAAGGTAAATGATTTATTATGAATAAAGCAGGAAAATAAGATGAAACTAAAACTCGTAATTAGTCTGACCG
>OGNE01000660.1_pt1 | contig 19881 bp, 20 predicted proteins | sample 1573401 | NCBI WGS metagenome assembly OGNE01 (sample SAMEA2581884, study PRJEB24529) | metagenome | biome: Human gut stool | place: China | collected 2011 | reverse complement strand
GGTCCATACGGCCTTACAGCTTATTGGGGAAGCAGCTATGAGATGGCATATTTCTGTATATTGATGATTGGAGGAATTGCAGGTCTGATTGCATTTCTAGGACCGATTATGTTTATCCTGATTAAATATACAGGAAAGCATATAAAAGAATCCAGGATTTTAAAAGGAATCACACATGGTGTTATAGTATATATAATTATTGCGTTTGTGGAGGGTGCATTGTGGCTGCCTCCTACAGCAATAAATCTATGGATGGTGCTTGCTCTTGGATATAAAATGAGCCTTTTTATGGAGGAAAACAGAAAATGAAAATCGGAATAGATGCAAGACCTTTAAAAAAACAGAGAGCCGGCATTGGTACCTATGTGTATAACATTGTCAAATATCTGAATGATAACGATCCGGGAAATGAGTATTATCTTTTTTCAAACAAGGAGATAATTGTTGATTTTGAATTAAAGTATAACTGGCACACGGTGGTGGAAAATTTTCCTGTAGGAACATTGTGGCTGTCATATCGGGGGAGAGCACTGATAAAACAGTATGGGATAGATGTGTTCTGGGGAACACAGCATGTACTTCCGTGGGGAAAACATGAAAATGTGCGATATGTTCTTACAATATGCGACCTTGCACAGTTCCGCATTAAGAATATAGGAAGCCGCTACAATACAATTATACAGAAATTTTTTGTCAAGGGCTCTTGTAAAAAAGCCGACAGAATACTTGCAATTTCAGAAGCTACCAAGTATGACATCATTGACATTTTCGGCATAGAATCTGCAAGAATAGCATGTACCTATCTGGCAGGGACGGACAGACCGGAGCGGGCAGATGACAAAGAGATAGAAGCAGTTAAAGATAAATTTAAAATAGCCGGCAGATACTTCCTGTATGTAAGCACGATTGAGCCGAGAAAAAATGTTGAGACGATAATTAAGGCATTTGACATATTTATGGAGGCTCAAAATGGGGCAGAAGAGCGGTATTATATGGTGCTTGCAGGCGGCTTGGGCTGGAAGTATGAGAGCGTTCTGAGACTTATTGAAAGCAGTGAATATAAAGATAACATTATAATGACCGGATTTATTTCGCAGAAGGAAAAGCAATGTCTGTTCGAAGGTGCGGAGGCGTTTGTGTATCCGTCATTATATGAGGGCTTCGGAATACCTCTCCTTGAGGCGATGAATTATGGTCTTCCGATAATTACTGCCAATGTTTCATCGCTGCCTGAGGTTGGGCAGGATGCGGTCATGTATGTAAAAGAACCTAAGGATGCTGATGACATGGCAGCACTTCTAAAAAAATGTGCCGGATTGTCTGATGCAGAAAAAGAGACTATTGCATATAATGACAAAAAGCAGCGCGATAAGTTTTCGTGGGAAAAATGCGCCAGGGAGACACTTGGCTATCTGACAGAATAGGAAATGCTATGAATACGGGAATAGTTATACTTAATTATAATGATGCAGGGTCAACACAAAAGCTTGTGGACAGCATCATTGGCTACAGTCTGATAGGGCATATCGCAGTGGTTGATAACTGCTCAACAGATGGCTCATTAAAGCTTCTTGGCGAAAAATACTCGGATAATAAAAAGGTGTCAGTTATATCCTCAGGGAAAAATGGAGGATATTCTTATGGAAATAATTTTGGAGCGAGATATTTGATAGACAAGTATGCTGCAGAGGTTATTTTCATAGCTAATCCGGATGTGCTTTTTGATGAAAGTCTTATTGAAAGCATTATACAATGCTTCAAGGCAAATCCCGGATATGGTGTGCTGACAGGAGTCATGATGCGTCCTGATGGCAATGTGGATCCGGCACCTTACAGGAAGCTGTATTCGTATGCACATGATCTAGGCGATTGCTTCCTCACGGTACGGCGTCTTGTGTATGAAAAAAGAACATACAAGGTGGATTACACCGTGCCTTTGATGGATGTTGAAGTGGTGCAGGGATCCTTTTTTGCAATAACTGCGAAGGCGTTTGAGCAGATAGATGGACTTGATGAGAATATATTCCTCTACTATGAAGAGCTTATTCTCGCAAAAAAATTACAAATGGCAGGATATAAAACCGGTCTTTTGACAGGTGTAACATACCTTCATAACCATTCGGTTTCCATAAGACGTTCGATGAAGAATATCCGTATATGGAAAGCGGTGCTTAAGTCTAAGTATTATTATCAGAAAAGGTATAATAATGCAAATGGTTTTATGATGTTAATACTGCATTTATGCGGGAGCTTTTCGCTTTTTGAGAAATTTGTCATTGAAGTATTGAGAAAAATGTTGTAGAATAGAACAATAGTGTATAATTAAAAGATAGACAGGTCGTAGAATATATGAATCGTAATAAGCATAGTGGAATCAATATGGTATTGCTTTTGCTTGATTTAATAAGCTTACTTATGTGCTTTTTCAGTATTGATTTCCTTAATTTGCATTTTTTTGATAAACAGATATATATGAGCTATGAGGTTATCTTAGATTTATTAGGACCAATCTTTCTGGCTTATTCGATTGTGTTTATATTTTTTAACCAGAATCAGGATTTTCAAAAAAGAGGATATTTTGAAGAGCTTCTGTATGTTATCAAGATGAATCTCCTTTTTGCGATGGTTATACTGCTTCTCCTCTTTGGAAGCAGGGCAACTGCTACTATGGCAAGACGAGGGCTGTTCGGAGCACTGGGTATGAATGTTGTACTGATGTATGCCGTTCACTGCATATACAAGGCGTATCTCAGATGGTGGTATAATAAGAAGAGAAATGTTACACATGTATATCTGGTTACAACTACAGACAGGGCAGAAGGAATTATAAACCAGCTTAAAAATAGTGATGAGAAATTCACAAGGCGCATTAAGGGTATTGCAATTATCGATAATGACTTAAAGGGTAAGGAGATTGCAGGTGTTCCTGTAGTTGCAGCGTATGAGGATGCCCTTGAATATGCGAAGGTCAATATTGTTGATGAGGTATATATTAATGTATCGTATGTGACTGGGAACTCTCTCAGGAATTTTATAATGGAATTTGAGAGGATGGGAATTACAGTATATCTCAATATCAATATTCTTGAGAAATTTGAAGGGTTTGACAAGCAGGTTACCATGTACGGTTCATTCCCTGTGATTTCGTTCTGCGCAAAGACATTTGAAGAGAATAAGATGCTCATAAAGAGAGCTATAGATATAGCCGGAGCAATAGTCGGTCTTCTGATTACAGCGGTTATTACAGTATTTGTTGCACCAGCTATACTGATTGAATCTCCGGGTCCGCTTTTCTTTAAGCAGAAGAGGGTGGGAAAGAACGGAAGATATTTTTACATGTATAAGTTCCGCTCAATGTATAAGGATGCTGAGGAGCGCAAGAAAGCCCTTATGGAGCAGAATGAAATGAAGGGTCTTATGTTTAAAATGACAGATGACCCGCGTATTACCAAAGTAGGTAAGTTCATACGAGCTACAAGTATAGATGAGCTTCCACAGTTTTTTAATGTCCTGAAAGGAGATATGAGTCTGGTCGGAACAAGACCGCCTACGGTCGATGAGTTCATGCAGTATGCCGGATATCATAAGAGAAGGCTCAGTATAAAGCCGGGCATAACAGGGTTATGGCAGGTGAGCGGAAGGAGCAATATTGAGGACTTTGAGGAGGTTGTCAAGCTTGACTTAGAGTATATTGACAACTGGTCAATAGCATTGGATATTAAGATACTGCTTAAAACCATTCTGGTTGTATTTAAGAAGGATGGTTCAAGATAAAAAAGAGAGGAAATAAGGGAAAATGGCAGCAAACAACAAAAAAAAGAAAAAATCCAACAGCAAAAATATTGCAATAATTGCAACATGTTCAATACTTGCACTTATTCTTATTATAGTATTGTGCGTGTACCTTGTATTAAAGAGCTACATAGGAAAAATCAATAAGGTTGACCCTGATGACTGGAGCAATATAACAAGCAACACTAATGAGGTTCAGACTGATGATGATGGAAATGTAATATCTGATACTACAATGTCAGATGAGATTAACAGCTCCGGCGCCGAGAATTTCGGTGATGGAGAAGGACTTGAGAAGGATTATGTTAAGAATATTGTTCTTATAGGTGTTGACAACAGACATTTTGAGAACATCCTGTACAATCCGGGCAATTCGGATGCGATTATTCTCGTATCGTTTAACTCTAAGACACATAAGGTTTATCTCACATCAATTATGAGAGATACAGCGGCATATATCCAGTATAGCGATGCACTGAAGGCTAAGAACAGCAGACTCAAGGATGGCTATGATAAGATTAACAGAGCGAATGCTGTCGCAGGACCGGAATTCCTGCTTGACATTATTGAAGGTAACTTCAAGATAAAGGTTGATGATTACATACTTGTAGATTTCTATAGTCTTATTGACATAATAGATATTCTCGGTGGTATTCCGATGACTCTTACCGATGCTGAGGCTGAGGCAGCTAACAACTATATCCGTGATATGGATTTCGACAGAGGAGTATCGGATTGGGAGACAGCCAATGTACTCACCGGTGGTGGAGATCTTATCCTTAATGGTGTTCAGGCTGTAGGATATTCAAGAGAAAGACAGACCTCTGGTTCGGACTTTAACAGAACCAGCAGACAGAGAGCTGTAATAGAGCAGATTATTGTTAAGGCTAAGAAGATGAGCGTTACACAGTTGAATGACCTTGCAAATTCTATCCTGCCTAAGGTATATACCAATATGTCAGAAAGTGAGATACTTGGAATGGTTGCGGATGCTGTGACATATTTAGGATATGACCTTGAGCAGTACAGAGTTCCGTTTGACAATATGTATGAGTCGGTAAACGGAAACCTGCTTCCTGATTATGAGGCAACCAACCAGAAACTTCAGGATATAATATTTGCAACAGAATAACAGGCTGAAAGAGAGTGATTACAGCATCTGTAATCACTCTTTTGACATACAAAGCTTTATGTAATTTTAAAAAGCGGAAGGATACCAGAAAATGAAAAAGAAAAAATCTGTAGGAAAAATCATAGGTATAGTTGTGGGATGCATTGCAGCGGCTGTGGCAGTATTCGGTATAAGCTGCTATCTGATTCTGCTACACTATATCAATAAGAGGAATTATGTGCCTACCAATGAGAATTTTACAATACTTGATGAGACACCTTCGTTTATTGAGGACGTTCTCAATCCTACTTCTAAGCCGGCAGGACCTGACACGGATAAGAGTGAGGTTGAATCCTACAAGAATAATGTGGAGAGCCGTGCAGATAGTACGACAGACAGTGATGAAGAGCTTGTGTCCGATGTTATCAATATTTTATTGGTAGGTTCCGATATACGTCCTGATGAGGATGTTGGACGTTCCGATACAATGATTCTTGTGTCAATCAATAAGGAGACAAAGATAATTGTTGCCACAGCATTTCTGAGAGATACTTATGCTAAGCTGCCGATAAAGAATGAGTTTCATAAGCTGAATGCGGCTTATGCGTATGGCGGAATTGAGCTGCTTTTTGAGACGCTTCAGTATAATTACGGTGTTTCGGTTGATAAATATGTTGCAGTGGATTTCCTCTCATTCATCGATGCGATAGATATTTTAGGGGGACTTGATGTTCAGGTATATGAGGATGAGCTATATTGGTTCAACCAGTATATCCATGCCAGCAATCTGCTTGTAGAGACGCCTGAGCGGGAGAATTCCGATTATGTAGATCATGCCGATGGCTCATACCAGCATCTTAATGGTAAGCAGGCACTTGCCTATGCACGTTTCAGATATGTCGGAAATGGAGATTTCACAAGAACCGACAGACAGAGGAGAGTTGTACAGAATATTTTTGATAAGATTAAGACGATGGATGTGGGTACAATTGTGAAGCTTCTTGACAGCATTATACCTCAGATAACAACGAACCTCACAACGGAGGAGTGTATGGAGCTTATTACATTGCTGCCGGAAATTTCAAAGTATGAGGTTGTATCATGGCATATCCCGGACGAGGACTTCAAGTACATGACAATAGATGGTGATGATGTTGTTGCAATAGATTTCAGCTACTATATGAAGAAGCTGTATAATTACATATACACTGACGCAGAGCCGGAGACTGATAAACAGAATTAGTTAATTGCTGAGTGCTCTAAGAGGGGGCATGCATAATGAAGAAAAAGAGATTAAGATTATTGTATTTTATACCTGTTATTTTGTGGATGGCGGTTATATTCTGGTTTTCGTCAAATAATGGCGATATTTCATCAATGCAGAGCGGCAAAGTCTCATATATGATGGCAAGTGCTGTGGATAAGGCATTCAGGCTTGATATGTCTGAGGCTGAGCGGGTGGGATTCTCCGAGAGTATATCGTATCTCGTGAGAAAGCTGGCACATTTTACGGAATATCTTGTGCTTGGAGTTCTGCTGTATACGGCGGTTGTCAATAATTTTGGGATACTTTTAGACTCTCTCGACAGAGACTTGAGAATTGGGAAAATAGTAAAATTGCGGTATTTTCTCCCGGCAGTCATTGTATTTGGGTATGCGGGGACGGATGAGCTTCACCAGTATTTTGTGCCGGACAGGTGCTGCAGCTTCAAGGATGTGCTTATAGATACGGCAGGTGGACTTACAGGAATCGTAATTATAATTCTATGTAGGTACATTTGCAGAAAAGCCACATATAATAGAGCAGAGCATACTGTGCGGGGATATAAGGATGAGAATATGTAATCTGAGGGAAAAACAGGTAATCAATTCTGCAGACTGTAAGATATTAGGCTATGTGCAGGATGTGGAGTTTGACCTGTGTTCAGGTTGTATCAAGGCGATTATAGTACCGGGTCCGCCAAAGCTTTTCTGCTTTTTTGGTGCGGATTGTGAGTATGTTATACCGTTTGAATGTATTGTGAATGTTGGACCGGATGTGATTCTGGTAAATGTGTGTCCTGAGAAAATAGTAGTAAAATTATAGGAGGCGAGATTATGAAGTGTCCGTTCTGCAATGCGGAGAATACAAGAGTTATAGATTCAAGACCTGCCGATGACGCATTTTCCATAAGGAGAAGAAGACAGTGCGATGTGTGTGACAGGAGATTTACAACCTATGAGAAGGTCGAGACTATGCCGCTGGCTGTTATCAAGAAGGATGACAACAGGGAACCTTATTCGAGGGAAAAGCTTCAGAACGGCATCTTACAGTCCTGCCATAAGCGTCCTGTCTCTGTTGAGGAGATAACAAGAATTGTAGATGAAGTGGAGAATGCGATATTTAACCTGGAGCTTCGGGAGGTTCCGACAAGCACAATCGGTGAGCTTGTGATGGACAAGCTAAAGGATGTCGATGCGGTTGCTTATGTGCGTTTTGCTTCTGTGTACAGAGAGTTTAAAGATGTGAATACTTTTATGGACGAGCTTAAAAAAATGCTAAAATAGGAGGCATAATGTTTAAAAGGTTATATCCCTCAGAAGATGCAGATAACATATATGAGATAGATTTCGAGGATTTTTATTTGAATGGTTACAGGGCTGTTCTGTTTGACATAGATAATACATTGGTAGAACATGGTGCACCTGCAACACCGAAGGTGATTGATTTTTTTAAGAGACTGCATGAGCTTGGATTTGAGACATGTCTTATCTCAAATAATAAGGAGCCGCGGGTGGCTTCGTTCGCGGCACAGGTGGACTCAAGGTATCTGTATAAAGCAGGAAAACCGTCCCCGGACGGCTATTTAAAGGGAGTGGAGCTGTGTGGCGTAGCCAAGGATAACACTCTTTTTATCGGGGACCAGCTGTTCACGGATATATGGGGGGCTAACAGAGCCGGTATACACAGCATACTTGTAAAGCCGATTCACCCGAAGGAAGAGATACAGATTATTTTAAAAAGAAGATTAGAGTGGGTTGTGCTTATTTTTTACAGGAGGTATAAGAAAAAGCATGGGAAAAATTGATGCTAAGACGGCAGTATGTGGTCTTATAGGAAATCCGGTAGGCCATTCGATTTCTCCGTTCATTCATAACACATTGGCAGAAAGACTTGGATTCAATCTTGCATATATGACCTTTAAGGTCGAGAAGGGTGAGGTTGCCACCGCGGTAAAGGGAGCATACGCACTCAATATAAAGGGAATGAATGTCACTGTACCGCATAAGCAGGAGGTCATGGAGGCTGTAATTGAGATTGATGAGCTTGCGAGGAATATAGGTGCGGTCAACACGCTTGTGCGCATTGATGGCGGATATAAGGGATATAATACTGACTATTACGGCATAAAGAGACAGCTTGTATGTGATGGCATTGACATAGCCGGACGTGACGTAATAATTCTCGGGGCAGGAGGAGCTTCAAGAGCAGTTACATTTATGTGCGCCGTCACAGGTGCATCCCGGGTATATCTTTTAAACAGGAGTGTCGACAAGGCAGTAAGTCTTGCAGATGACGTGAATACCTATGTGGGTGGAAAGCGCGTGTATGCAATGCCTCTTGATGGCTACAAGGAGCTTGAAGGATATGGGGGCGGCAGCAAGAAATACATTGTCATCCAGACAACTAGCAAGGGACTGTACCCGGATGTGGATGGAACACCTGTTGAGGATGGCAGGTTCTATGACATGATAGAGGCGGCGGTTGATATAATTTTCAATCCATCTGAGACACGCTTTATGAAGCTTTCAAGGGAGCATGGGGCGAGAGCCTACAATGGACTTGAGATGCTGTTGTATCAGGGCGTTGAGGCATTTGAGCTGTGGAATGATGTCAAGGTTCCGGATGAGCTTTGCAGGGAACTTTATACACTTATGAAAAAAGAGATGGGGCAGGAGTAAAAGCTGATGGAAGAAAAACACAAAGACAATAAGAATATAATTCTCATTGGTTTTATGGGCTGCGGCAAGACAACATTTGGAAAATGGATAGAACAGAACAGGACAAGAAAGTTCATCGATACGGATGATTTTATTGTCGAACATCAAAAATGCTCTATAAATGACATATTTGCGGAGCATGGTGAGGAATATTTCAGGAATCTTGAGACGGACTGCTTAAGGGAGTTGATATCGGAGAAACTCAGTGATACAGTGATATCTGTCGGCGGCGGACTGCCGCTTAGAGAAGAAAACGGAAGGCTTTTAAGGGAGCTTGGGATGGTTGTGTACCTCAGGGCGCGTGTGGATACACTTGTAAAACGACTTTCGCATGATAAGACAAGACCGCTTCTTGCAGGAGGCAATGTTGAGCAGAAAATTACTGAGCTTATGCAAAGACGAGCCGATATATATGAGAAACGAGCCGATATAATAATAGACACAGATGATGGTTCATTTGAAAAAATGTTTGAAAGGATAGAACACTATGAAAATACTTGTAATTAACGGGCCGAACTTAAATTTTCTTGGGATAAGGGACAGGAAGATATATGGAACACAGGACTATGACTATCTTATAAAACTATTGAACGATAAGGCGGCTGAGCTTGGGATTGAAATAGAAACCTGGCAGAGCAACCATGAAGGCGCTATAATAGACAGGCTTCAGGCTGCGTACTTTGAACATGAGAGAGGGGAGCTGGATGGACTTGTCATAAATCCGGGAGCTTACACTCATTACAGCTATGCAATCCGCGATGCGCTTGCTCCGCTTGAGTTCCCGAAGTATGAGGTACATATATCGGATATACATTCAAGAGAGGATTTCCGCCATGTGTCCGTGACGCTTCCAGAGTGCTCGAAGCAGATTGCAGGAAAAGGACTTGAGGGATATTGTATGGCTATGGAGGAAATAGCCGGTTTATTAAGAGAAAGGAAAGATGGTTAGTTTATGGGAGATATACACCCCTATTTGGGCGGGCTGCTTTTACTCGCCTTTATTATAATTGATGCTGTGCTGTATGCGTTTTCGTCGGCACTTCAGAATGTAAATGATTCATTTATTGAAAAAAAGCGTGAGGATGAGAATGACAGGAAGGCAAAGAAGCTTGAACGCCTTGCGGATAATCCTGCTGTACTGTCAAATGCGCTTGATATAACAGTTTTTATAAGCAATGTCGCTGTAGGAGGATATATATTAAGAGCCATTTCAAGGGCTATAGAGAAGGCGGCAAAGGTTCAGTCCATGTGGATAATATTTGCAGTTGCGGTTGTTGTCATTATTCTCCTGCTTGTTGTCGGGGTACTTGTTCCTAAGCGTGTCGGGATGAAATTTCCTGAGAAAACACTCTATAGGCTGGTCAAGCCGGCAGGATTGTTTATCTATATTATCACACCGGTAGCTTTTGTGGTGACGAAGCTTTCTAATCTTGTGCTGAGACTTATCGGTATCAATCCGCATGAGAATCTTGAGAATGTCACTGAGGAAGAGATAATCACGATGGTTAATGAGGGACAGGAGAAGGGTGTACTTGAGGAAGGCGAAGCAAAGATGATTAACAATATCTTTGAATTCGGGGATAAGGAAGCGCATGATGTCATGGTGCACCGTTCTAACATTGTCGGTATAGATCAGAACGTCTCACTTGAGGAGGCGTTTAAGATAATGCTCAGCAATAATTTTTCAAGATACCCTGTGTATGATGAGGATATTGACCATATTGTCGGCATGATACATCTGAGGGATGCGATTGTTGCCTATGAGAATGACAAGAGCAATGAACCTGCGATAAAGGACATCAACAAGCTTATGCGTGACGCGTATTTTGTTCCTGAGACACGCAATGTGGACGCTCTTTTTAAGGAGATGCAGGCGAATAAGATTCAGTTTGCGATAGTTGTAGATGAATATGGACAGACCTCCGGTATAATTACCATGGAGGATATTATTGAGGAGATAGTCGGAAATATCATGGACGAGTATGATGAGGAGGAGAAGCAGATTGAGAGAACCTCTGAGGATTCATACGAGGTTGACGGATTGACGCTGTTAGATGACCTTGAGGATCTGTTGGATATCACATTCGATACAGAGGATTATGAGACAGTTAATGGATTTATGATAGCACAGCTGCATAGGCTTCCTGCGGATGATGAGAGCGGTGAGGTAGATTATGGGGGCTATCATTTCAAGGTCTTAGAGGCGAAGAACAGGGTAATCCGTAAGGTAAGAATTACAAAGCTTGAAGGTGAGGAAGACAAGAGTAATGACGGCAATACACAGACTGACGAATAATATTCCTGTTATCATAGAAAATCTGCCGGGAGCGAGAAGCATAACCTTTGGCGTGTATGTCGGCAGCGGTTCACAGAATGAGACAGCCTTAAATAACGGAGCTGCACATGCGATAGAGCACATGCTTTTTAAAGGGACGGATAAATACAGCGCCGGTCAGCTCGCAGATATAATGACGGAGCTGGGCGGTGGCATAAATGCATACACATCGAAGGAAAATACTGTATTTTACGGAAAAGTGCTCCCGGAGGATTTTGAGAAGGCACTGTCCGTTATGTCGGATATGCTCTTTAACTCGGTGTTTGATCCGAAGGAATTTTCCAAGGAGAAGGGTGTTATAATCGACGAGATAGACTCCTACGATGACTCGGCGGAGGACATGTGCCACGAGCTTTTGCAGAAGCGGGTCTGGAAGGATAATCCGCTGGGTTTTATAATATCCGGCAGCAAGAGCAATGTAAAGAAACTTACAAGGCAGCAGCTTGTGGATTTTAAGGAGGCTAACTACACAGCCGACAATATTCTCATATCCGTTGCTGGAAAATGCGATGAAGCGCAGATAATGTCTGTGCTTGAACCTTTGTTTGCAGCTTTGCCGGGTTCGGGCAGGAAGCTTATTCCGGGCAGACCGGAATTTAACAGATGCTTTATTTCAAAATATAAGGACATGGAGCAGGTTCATCTGAACATAGCCTTTGACAATGTGCGAAGCTCCGATGAGGACAGATATGCCATGTACATGATTAACTCAATGCTTGGCGGCAATCTAAATTCAAGACTTTTCCAGAAGGTTCGGGAGGAGAACGGTCTCACCTACAGCATATATTCCTATAACAGCATGTGTGACCTTGCAGGCCTTTTTCATATATATGCGTCCATGAGTGCGGCGCAGACAGAGAGGGTATATGAGCTTATTTTTGACATAATAGATGAGCTCAATGAGAAGGGTATCGACGGGGAGGAGCTGTTCAGGCTTAAAAAGCAGACAAAGATAGAACTCGTGCTGGGGAGCGAGGCGGCGAGCAATACGGTACTGAACAATGCCAAGACCTTCCTGTCCACGGGAAGCGTGATATCGCTTGACGAGGCTGTGGAGCACTACAACGCGGTCACATTGGAGCAGTTCAACAGGTGCATAAGGACATATCTTAGAAAGGATAAGTGCAGTGTGTGTCTGGTAGGAAATGTCAAGGATGTGCCGGTTTCTAAGCTCAAGGGACATTGGAGTAACAGCCAGTCTCCCGCTTAGAACATGGTTTGACAATGAAAAAAAGATGTAGTATCATCGAAAAAGATGATACTACATCTTTTTTGTTTGGCGGCGGTGCTGGGACAGTGGTGTCAGACCCCATGTCCCACGCGTTGGGACACGGGGTCTGACACCACTGTCCCAGCACCGATGTAGAGAGCGGAGGTTAATATGGATAAATCAGAAAGAAAAATGACAAAGATAGCGCGTGAGGTCAGCAAGTTCACCGTTCAGACGATGAAGGAGGACGGAATAGGTACGGCTGAGTTCGATTTCATACATCTGGTAAGGCATAATCCCGGCATAACGCAGACGGCAATCCGGGAGCAGCTAAAGCTCGACAAGGGAGCTGCGGCGAGGAGAACGGCAAGTCTTGAGAGCAAGGGCTACCTGGTGCGTAAGGAAAATCCGTATGACAAGAGGAGTGCCAATTTGTATGCAACCGGGAAAGCAGAGAAGCTTAAGAATTCAAAGGCATATCTTGAAGGGCTGTATTATGAGTGGCTGCTTGACAAGCTTCCGGAGGAGGAGTGCAGCGCTTTCGTGGAAACGCTCGACAAGCTGTATCTCCTGAGCAAAACAGAGAGCAGGGCAGGATTTCCGAATTTGAGACGTATAGTTGAGGGTAAGGCAGAATAATGTATTTTCCTCATAAGAATAGGAAGAAGGGAATATAATTATACTATCGCTGAACGTGGGAATATTATAGTCAGAAAAATTTCTTAGAACGGGGCTTGAAAAATGCCGTTTGCAGATGGTATTTCTCATTGACCATGCAGACCTTCAGGATGGGTTTATTCCTTCTAGGCGGTGCGATACCCCGGGGCATTGCAGCTCTTGAAGAAATATATGGAGAAGGCTTCAAAATGAAGGGCTCAGGTATCTTGCTGTATATTCCTGTATTATTTGGAGATATTAGATGAGGCAGGATTTGGGTGTCAGCCAGATATAATTTAAAGGAGGTTTCCATGGCGGAAAAAGATAAATCAGAAAAGGATCGCGATGAGATAGAGTCCTTCGGACAGCTATCCCTGTCGGAGAAGGACGATGAAAGTATAAAGCTGATTACAATTATAGGCGAGATAGAGGGACATGAGGTGCTCTCTAACAATTGCAAGACAACAAAATATGAGCATCTTATCCCGATATTTGCGCGGATAGAGGACAGCAAAAAGATTAAAGGCGCGCTTATAATAATAAATACAATAGGCGGGGATGTATCAGCGGGGCTTGCGCTTGCTGAGATGATTGCGTCGCTAAGCAAGCCGACGGTATCGCTTGTAATAGGGGACAGCCATTCAATAGGTGTGCCGTTAGCCGTTGCCGCAGATTATTCATTCATTGTACCTACTGCGACGATGCTCATTCATCCTGTGAGGATGAGCGGCACGGTCATAGGCGCACCGCAGACCTATGACTATTTTAAAATGATACAGGATAGAATTGTGAGCTTCATTGAGGAACACAGCAGAGCAGAAAAGGGAAGCCTTGAAAAGATGATGATGAACACCAGCATGTTGTCAAAGGATTTGGGGACAATGCTTGTGGGAAGACAGGCTGTTGAGGCGGGACTTATAGACGAAGTCGGAGGACTTGACATGGCACTGGGCAGGATTAAGGAGCTTTCAGTTTAATTTGACCTCATTGTAAAAAAATGCTATAATTATATTAATTGTGTAAATATGTGGAGGGCTTGTGTTGGAGGCGCTAAAGATTATAGTCAGTGGAATGATTGATGGACTCACGGGATTTCTTCCCGTGAGCAGCTCAGGACATTTGTTGATGTTAAAGAATGTATTTGGATTTGGAGAGGGAGACAGCATAATTTTTGACCTGTGTCTGAAGCTCGCAACAATAATTGTGATATTATTTGCTTTCAGGAAGGATGTTGCAAGAATAATAAGGCTTGAGAGCGGAATATATGTCAAGCTTGCACTTATGATACTTGCGGCGACCGTTTCGACAGGTATAGTCGGACTGGGGTGCAGAAGCTTTGCGGTCTATGCGGCTGATACGGTTTTTTTCCCCGGAATATTTATGATATTGACAGGCGTTATGCTTTTTGTCACGGACGGAGTGAAGAAGGGCGAGGTCAGAATATCGGACGCAGGCTTCTTTGAGGCTGTAGTGATAGGAGGTGTTCAGGGACTTTCGGTACTTCCGGGATTATCAAGATGCGGTATGGTAATTACCACATGCCTGTTGTTGGGATTTGACAGGAAGCTTACATGGAGATTCTCATTTCTGTGTGCCGTGCCTTCGCTTATAGGTGCTGTGATACTGGATATAATTGACATCGCAAGATTTGGAGTAAATGACGTTGGAAATACAGGATGGTACATATTGGCATCGATTTTTGCCATAATAACAGGTTATATAGGGCTTGTTATTCTTAATCAGATACTTAAAAGACGCCGTTTCCGCATACTTTCTATGTACTGCCTTGCGCTCGGCGGCTTTATGCTTGCTTCAATGATAGTCATGCAGCCATAGCAGGCAGGCTTATCGGGACATAACAGCTGATCGCATGATAATATATTGAGTGATGAAAAGTCATATAATAAAATATTATGCAATCAGAATATGACATTTATATTAAATTAGAGAAATGGGGTAACAACAATGGCTTCAACCGGGAATACATCATCTGAAAAAAAGAGGACAACACAGTCTCGGAGAACAGCCTCACAGCAGAGGACAGCGGCTTCAAAGCCGGCAGCATCGAAAGGAACGAGGACAAGTGCATCGCGTTCATCATCCAAAAAGAGAAAAAAGAAAAAGGTGAACAGCGCTGCATTCACGGAAGCAGCTTTATTTATTGCACTGGCAGTTGCACTTATCCTGTTTATAAGTAATTTTGGATTAGCAGGTAAGGCGGGAACATTTTTTGCAGCAATCCAGTTCGGAACCTTCGGAATATTTGCATACATATTTCCCGTGGTGCTTGTTGTGGGTACGGTGATAATGCTTAGAAAGGGAAAGAACAGCGGAGTTGCAAGGGTCAAGTTCATAACGGCGTTTATTGGTGCGATGTTCGTATGTGCATTCATCGAAATGGTGGGCGGCGGTTACATAAAGCTAGAAAAGCTGTCGGACTATTATAATTTTGAGGTTCCGTTGAAGGAAGGCGGAGGTATCGTAGGCGGTGCCGTCTGTTCATTCCTGACACCTGCTGTCGGCAAGGTCGGGACATATATAATAATTATTGTTTTTATCATAATAGCCGTGCTTATTATCTCAGAGCGCTCGATAATAAGAAGCCTTACAAACGGAAGCAGGAAGGTTATCAACACCGCAAAAGACGATATCAACGAATATAAGGAGGAATCGGAGAAAAAGAGAGCTATAAGGCAGGAACAGCGGGAGCTTAAGGAGGAACAGCAAAGACAGCGTCGACGTTTTGACCAGAAGGTGAGCGGGGTCGATCTGTCAATTGAGATTCCGGGCACGAACAGGAGAAATGATATATTAGGACCGAAGCAGCCGGAGGCTGAGAATATGAGAACCTCAGCAGCCGGAAGGCTATCAGGCCCGGATGTCGCAGAAGTATTTCAGAATGACAGATATTCCGAGAATATTATAGAGATAGATTCCGATGAAAATTCGGATGAGAGTACAGGCGGCATATTTAATCTTCCTAAGTCCGCCCATAGTAAAAGGGATAAATCTGTCCGGGCAGCGGATGACAGTCTTTTTGCAAGAGGATATGATAAGCAGGAAGAGTACCATGATATTCATGGCGATGACAGCAGTGCTTATGCGGATGAAGCTTATACGGAAGCCGATTATGCTGATGAAGCCTATAGAAAAGAGCCCGTTGGCGATGACCTTGTTGATGATTATGCCGATTACTCACAGGAGCAGACTTCATACAGGAATGAAAGTGCTGATTCAGACTATGCTTATGGTGAGCACCTTCAGGAGCTGCCTGAGGACGACGGCTTAGAGCAGTGGCAGAGACAGGAGAAAACGGATGCCGTGGGAAGAACGGTGCTTGAAGGCCTGCAGAAGCAGACGCCGGGAACAGGAGCGAAGCATGACAGCACGGGAACAGGCGGAGCTGACAAAGTGGGAACTTCATCAAGTGCTTCCACAAGAGGCGCACAGCCTGAAAAGACAATGGAGCAGGTCGACGCTGAGATAGATGAGGAGGTAAGACATTCTGAGCAGCTTAGTGAGGAAATTGTCGAAAAGCCTTATGAGTTTCCACCGGTGGAGCTTCTTCACAGAGGTAAATCGACAAGCTCGACATCACAGAAGGAGCTTCGCGATACAGCAGTTAAGCTTCAGCAGACCTTGTCGAATTTCGGAGTGAGGGTCACGGTGTCCGATGTGAGCTGCGGACCGGCTGTAACGCGGTATGAGATACAGCCTGAACAGGGTGTGAAGGTAAGCCGTATCGTGTCACTCGCCGATGATATTAAGCTCAATCTTGCGGCGGCGGATATAAGAATTGAAGCTCCTATACCGGGCAAGGCGGCAGTCGGAATAGAGGTTCCTAACAAGGAGACCTCGGGAGTTACCCTGAGGGAGCTTATTGAGAGCAAGCCGTTTGAGGAGAGTAAGTCACCGATAGCCTTCGGTGTTGGTAAGGATATAGCGGGACAGGTCGTTGTTGCTGATATTGCCAAGATGCCACATGTGCTTATAGCCGGTGCGACAGGTTCAGGTAAATCCGTATGTATCAACACGATAATTATGAGTATTCTCTACAGAGCCAAACCATCCGAGGTCAAGCTTATAATGATTGACCCGAAGGTGGTTGAGCTGAGCGTGTATAATGGAATACCGCATCTTATGATTCCTGTTGTCACGGATTCTAAGAAGGCAGCGGGCGCACTCAACTGGGCGGTAGCGGAGATGGATGACCGATATAAGAAGTTCGCACAGGCAGGTGTGCGTGACCTTAAAGGTTATAACGCGAAGGTTGAGCAGCTAAAGGATATAGAGGCTGAGGATAAGCCGGCGAAGCTGCCACAGCTCGTAATTATAATTGATGAGCTTGCAGACCTCATGATGATTGCCAAGAATGAGGTCGAGGATGCCATTGTGCGTCTTGCACAGCTTGCAAGAGCTGCCGGAATACATCTTGTAATTGCGACCCAGAGACCATCTGTCGATGTCATCACAGGACTCATAAAGGCGAATGTTCCTTCAAGAATCGCATTTGCCGTATCTTCGGGTGTGGACTCAAGAACCATTCTTGATATGGTCGGAGCGGAGAAGCTTTTAGGAAAGGGCGATATGCTCTTTTCACCGGCGGGATATCCTAAGCCGGCGAGAATACAGGGAGCATTCGTTTCGGATGATGAAGTAAGTGCCGTGGTTGAGTTCCTGAAGGCTAACTGTGGTGAGTCAGGAGGGTATCATGATGATGTTGCCCGTAAGATTGATAATCCGGCTTTCGCAGAAAGCCAGGCGTTCGGAAATGATTACGATGATTATTTTGCTGAGGCGGGCAGATATCTGATTGAGAAGGGCAAGGGTTCGGTAAGCATACTTCAGAGAGTGTACCGCATAGGCTTTAACAGAGCTGCCAGAATTATGGATCAGCTTGAGGAGGCAGGAGTTATGGGACCTGAGGAGGGAACTAAGCCGAGAAAGGTTCTTATGACCATGGATGAATTTGAGGAGCTTCTGCAGAAGCTCTGAAAATAAATGAAAACACATTACATAGTGAGAAGGAGAATATACATGAAAAGTGATATTGAAATCGCACAGAGCGCTGATATGCGTCCAATCAAGGAGATTGCGGCAAGGTTTGGAATAGGTGAGGAAGACCTTGAGCTTTATGGTAAGTACAAGACCAAGCTTTCGGATGAATATCTTAAAAGCATTGAGAGCAATGAGAATGGTAAGCTTATTCTTGTGACAGCAATCAATCCGACACCGGCAGGTGAGGGAAAGACAACAATCAGCATCGGACTTGCTGATGCGCTTAACAGGGCTGGAAAGAAGACGATGGTAGCACTCAGAGAGCCGTCACTTGGACCTTGTTTTGGTGTGAAGGGTGGTGCGGCAGGCGGCGGCTATGCGCAGGTTGTACCGATGGAGGAGCTTAATCTCCACTTTACAGGTGATTTTCATGCAATCACTTCAGCAAATAATCTTCTTGCAGCTATGCTCGATAATCATATCCAGCAGGGAAATGCTCTTCAGATTGACACAAGACAGATTGTGTGGAAGAGATGTCTTGACATGAATGACAGAGTTTTAAGAAATGTTGTTGTAGGTCTTGGAGCCAAGGCGGATGGTTTTGTAAGGGAGGATCACTTTGTCATTACTGTTGCGACGGAGATAATGGCTATTCTCTGCCTTGCAAATGATATGGATGATTTAAAAGACCGACTTGGAAGGATAATTGTAGCATATAATTATGCCGGTGAGCCTGTCACAGCGGCAGACCTCAAGGCTGTAGGCGCGATGGCTGCACTTTTAAAGGATGCGATCAAGCCTAATATGATTCAGACACTTGAAGGAACACCTGCCCTTGTACATGGTGGACCGTTCGCTAATATAGCGCATGGCTGTAACAGTGTAAGGGCAACGAAGGCGGCTCTTAAGATGGCAGATTATGTTGTGACAGAGGCAGGCTTCGGTGCCGACCTTGGAGCTGAGAAGTTCATGGATATCAAGTGCCGTAAGGCAGGAATTGCGCCTGACGCAGTGGTCATTCTTGCAACCGTAAAGGCACTTAAGTACAATGGCGGGGTGAAGAAGGATGAGCTTGCCGCACCGAACCTTGAGGCTGTAAAGAAGGGTATTGTCAATCTTGATAAGCACATTGAAAATCTTCATGCCTTTGGTGTGCCGGTTGTTGTAACTCTCAACTCCTTCCTTACCGATACTGAGGAGGAGTATGAGTTTATCAAGAAGCACTGTGAGGATATGGGCTGCGAATTTGCTCTTGCCAGAGTATGGGCAGAAGGCGGAAAGGGCGGCGAGGAGCTTGCGGCTAAGGTTATAAGGACTATTGAAAATAAGAAGAGTGAGCTTAAGTTCACATACGAGCTTGACGCTCCGCTTAAGGATAAGATTGAGGCGATAGCTACGAAGATATATGGTGCTGGCTCAGTGACCTATTCCGCTGAGGCTTCAAGAATGTTAAAGAAGCTGGAGAAGATGGGGTATGGAAACCTTCCTGTATGTATGGCAAAGAACCAGTATTCACTTTCCGATGACCCTAATGCACTCGGACGTCCGGAGGGCTTCAATGTAAACATCCGTGAGGTATATGTGAGCGCAGGTGCAGGCTTCGTTGTTGCAATCACAGGAACGGTCATGACAATGCCGGGTCTTCCTAAGGTTCCGGCAGCAGAGAACATTGATGTCGTAGATGATAAGATTGTAGGATTGTTCTAAAAATAGTTAAGTGAGGAATTTTATTAAGATGAAAGATTTTTGTGTCAAAGATATAGTTAGGGCTGTGGGCGGAAGCCTGCTCTGTGGTGA